>JACCDR012197568.1_pt1 | contig 11653 bp, 16 predicted proteins | sample 7446431 | NCBI WGS metagenome assembly JACCDR01 (sample SAMN15323443, study PRJNA562643) | freshwater metagenome | isolation source: river surface water | place: USA:Blue River Watershed | collected 2017-08-17
CTCGGCTACCGCATGCTTCCCATAAATATACGCGAGTTCTTTTTGCATACGGCCATCCTACCGAAAAAAGATGATTTTGTATACGTGGCGTGTTTAGAGGCAGCCGACCGCTTTCGCCCCCTCAATAAAGGTCGGTGAATCACCAGCTTTAATCGCATCAACTCGTTCCTGCCCAATCGCTTCAATAAAACAAGTCTCAAGCTCTGGTGTAAGGGTCTTCGGGAGTTCACTTTCGTCAATGCCAAACGTAGCGAGCATACTCCGCTGACCGGGTGTGAGCCAATCATTGGTCTCGGGCGTAGTACTTGGGAGCGAGGTCGGAATCCCAGCTTCGCCACTTGTTGCCGGTGCACTATCAGGAACCATTGACCCCACTCCCTCAATCGCTTCCGGAACGGACGGGACAGCGTCAGCAATATCACGAGCAAATCCAGTCACCTCCGACGCTGACGGAATACTGCGAAAGAGCTGTAACCCAAAATAAATAACGAGCACGAGAGCGACCACGCTAACAAACACGAGTACTCCTGCAACTGGGGCTTTTTTCATATCATGAGTATACCAAAAGATAAGAGATGATGATACCGGGCAAAAAACACCTGCCACCATCAGTGTTTATGTCATAATAAAGGCATATGCCGATTGCCCTACCCGCACCGAAAAATCCGCCCCGCCGATATCTCCGCCTTATCATCTGGCCGATAGTTGCCCTGATTGCACTCTCGCTCGTTTTATTAATTGTGCTCATTGATTCAAAAACCTCAGTCGCACGCACTGCCACCACAAGCAACGAACCATCACTAGAGTCACTCACACCATTTCCGGTCAGCGTTGACCCGGTAGCAAAAATCATCGAAGAGGATCCGACCGTGGATGACTTTATGGCGCAATATGTCGCCAGTAACCACACCACTCCGGGACTTGAATCAAGTTGGTTTGATAGAGCTGTAGCAAAACTCTCTGAACTCGACTGGTACCAAAATCTCGCCACCCCAGCAACTCGCATCCTCGTCATACAATCCGGCGAACGTCATGAAGAAATCGCTCGCAACTTTAGCCGTATACTTGGCTGGACCGCAGAGGAAAAGACCATATTTATCGATCGGGTCACGAACGAGGTGCCGAAGTTTAAAAACGGCAAGCTCTACCCCGGCCGCTACGTTGTCCCGAGTGACGCTGGTCCTGAGGAAGTCGCGATAATGGTCGCAGACAGATTTAACGCCGAAGTCCGTACTCGCTATAACGACGACGTCGCTGCAAAGCTGCCGCTCGAGGACGCTCTTATTATCGCCTCACTCATCGAGCGTGAAGCCTACGATTTTAACGATATGCGCTATATCTCCGGCGTCATTTGGAACCGACTCTTTACCGATATGCGCCTCCAGATAGATGCCACCTTGCAGTACGCACGCGGATCACAGAGTGCTGCCGCTGGGGGTCGCTGGTGGCCCGTCCCTCGCCCACAGGATAAATTCATCGACTCACCATTTAATACGTACAAGCACGAAGGCCTTCCACCAGAGCCAATCGCCAACCCATCAATTGATGCCATCATCGCAGCGCTTAACCCGCGCGAGACCGATTGCCTCTTCTACTACCACACTGATGACGGAGCATTTTACTGTAACGCCACGTACGAAGAACACGTCGCTGGTCTGCGACGTGACTTTGGGCGCGGTAAATAATGACGTGATTTACTCGAGTGGCCGGAGTGGAATACCGTTGAGGTAATCACTCTTCCCAATCGACACCCCAGCGCGACGTACGAGCGCGTAGGCCTGCGCCACATGAAAAAAGAAGTTCGGTAGCGCGAACTGGAGCAGGTACTCAGACCCGGTCATATAGGTACCTGGGAAATACGGCAGCGTCACCGCGACGTCAGCCGCGTCGCCAAACTGCTCTGGCAACAGTAACTCGAGAAAGGAGATGGTTGCATCAATACGCACAACCAGTTCACCGAGCGTCACTTCGGTATCAGGGAATGACGGCACCTCGACCTGCGCGAGACGTCCTGCTGCTCCCTTCGCGGTATCACAGGCAATCTGCACCTGCTTCACAAACGGGAACATATCATCAGCCAGAGAGGCGGCGAGGAAGTCGTCGGTCAGACCGAATTCAATTGCCTTCTCGAGTACCGTACGCATACCACCGAGTGACTTGATAAAAATTGGTACCGTCAGGTCGTAGTGTGAAAACATAAAGAAAAATTAATGACAAATGATCGCTAGTATATCAGAGCAGCGTTACTTTGTCGGAGACTTGGTCGCGAGGTACGCCCCAAGAAATGCCGCTTCGCGTAGTTTAATAAAATGTCCTTCGTACGACGTCGGTGTGGCTGCGACGATACGATGGAGTGCCTCCTCAGGTGACAGCCACATTGTCTCTTGTCCTGAAGCTATCTCATCTGGCTCGTACCTTGCCTCACCCACCTCACCGATTACCGTCGCACTAAAGGCGTAGGAGATCTGGCAGAGGCGATACTTATCACGATACTCAATCACCGCCCCGAGTGTCGACAACACCTCACAATCAGCCCCGACCTCTTCACGCACTTCCCGATGTAGCGCTTCGATAACTCCCTCTCCTGCCTCTACCCCGCCACCAGGTAATTTATAAAATGTGTCTCGCGCGAGATACTGGACCGCAATCAAGCCGTCTGCATTGACCAAAACCGCACGAGCAGAGTGTCGCACATCACACGGACCAGCCGTCACATCCATAGGATTTTCTCCAACACCAGCTGTAACATCGGTTACCTCTAAGAGCAGGGGTAATGGGTACTCTAATTTATGATGTCGCATGATCTAAATAACTATCAAAATAAATGGCATGGCACGTGTAGCCGCCCGGATGCTTCACCAGATAATCTTGGTGGTAGTCCTCAGCCGGCCAAAAGCGTGTCAATGGCTCGAGTGTCGTCACGACCGGATCAGCCCAGCGCTCTGATTCATTTACAATCTCTATCATCCGCACCGCCGTCTCACGCTCAGCCGCATCAGCATAAAATATCGCCGAGCGGTATGACGTCCCTTTATCATTCCCCTGCTGATTGAGGGTTGTTGGATTATGAATCTGAAAAAAGAAATCAAGTAAACGCTCATAACTAAGAACCTCAGGGTCATATGTAATTTCTACTGCCTCGGCATGGCCGGGATGGAAGTCATAGGTCGGGTTGTCATTTTTGCCACCGGTATACCCCGCTTCGGTATCAATAACACCTGGTAAGGTACGAATCAAATCTTCAAGTCCCCAAAAGCATCCCCCAGCTACAACCGCTTTTTTGTACATTTTCATAAACTAAGCAAAACCAAATAGTGCAAACACGAAGAAATAAAATACCATCACCCCAACGCCTAACACTGAAAGGAGAACACCGAGTGCAAGAATAAGGTAGTACCATGGGGCGAGGTGACGAAGGACATTACGTACCGTCGCACCGGTCGCCCATAACGACGTAAGTGCAGTGAGGCCCATCGGTAGGAGCAGGAGCATAAACCCTACCACCGACCCAACGGGAAGATATGGGAACCCAAGCCAGAGGATTATCACGTATGTGACTAACGTTACGAGAAAAAGAGCAAGTGTATACCGAAGTGGTCGCGCCTCAAACGATCGAAATAGCTGCAACATAATTAGAATGACTTAATACTATCATTAAAGTAAAATCAGACACAAACAAAAAGGACGGTCCACATAAAAGTGATCCGTCCTCTTTTGCTTTTTATGGGGAAAGGTACAACACGATCCCACCCACACAGCAGAGTGCCGCCGGCACTACAAGCATCAATGATTGCGCACGCTGAGACTGAAATTCAGCGTATCGATTCAGTATCTTGTCGCGACCAACAGCACAACGAATATGTACCAAACTTCGCGCATCAGCACGAAGTTGCATACTCAACAAGAACACAAGGTACAAACGGACAAAAATGTACACAATCGCAAAAAAGATAATGACACTTGCGATAGTTTCTCTGGACAAAGCACTCATCACTTGCACCTCCTTCATATATTGCCCCACCCGCTACACAATACAACTTATATATGTATACGTCAAACAAAAGGGCCGGGCGTTGCCGCCAGGCCCAAATCATCAAATATCAGTCGTAAAGTAGACCCGGAGCCCCCTCAGGCGCTGACGAACCCCCTCACTCGTCATCGGCACTCGCTGTCCACGAGCATCAAAAGCGATGCTTTTGTCAGCGAACCGATAACCGTAATACGACTCCGAATAGACCAGCGACACATCAGCCAAACCAGACCAATAGCCATTAACCTTGATCTGCTGGTAGCGCGCCATGATAACAATCGCCCCACCTCGCCAGAGCTCAAGTATCGCCGCAGCGTACTTGTCCTCTTGGCCACGAAACCTGGCCGCTAAGGACGCAAGTGGAACGCCGATGGCACAACCAGTCTCATGGTGTGTCCGCTGCATACTCGTCAGCATACTCACCACCACCGCCTCAAAAGAACCTTGATTATCAAACATGTATGTTAGCCCCCTTTCATGTTTGGGCTGTAACTATACAAGTATTATTATATATGTCAATTATTCTGGCTAATCTGTGACTTCGCTCAAAGTAAAGAAAAGGTCGCCCAACTGGCGACCTTTATGATCATGCGGTAGCGAGGCAGTAGACCCGAGGCGACTCTTCGAGCCGACGACATACTGCAGCCAGTTGCTTATCCGTCAGTTCACCACCCACAAGTCGCACACCGAGCCGATCTCCACTCGTCACATGATAATCCATAGAGACAATCATGGCTGTCACCGACGGATTCACCAGGCGAACCGCGACTTCAAGCTCATCGGTTACAATCATAATACGCACGGGAGATTCATTGCCGTCAGCAGCCCTGATGTACCAGATATTGCGCACTGGTGCCATAACCAAGCGAGGCGTCATAGGACGCATGTTAACAATATTCATGACCTGCTCCCTTCATGTTCCAAGAGAGATAGTACGCCGAAGCTGCCTTGCTGTCTACGGCACCGTGACCACAAATGTCGCGGTCGTGTACCCGCCAAGGAGTGAGTTACAATTCACCACGAGGTCATACGTACCACTGGTTGCAGTACCATCTACACTCACGACCCCAGTACCCGAATCGATGGTAAATGCTGGGTATGAACTCGGGTTCGCATCTTCAACAGACAGGAGGGTGCAGTTATCGTAAAACCCGAGAACAGGGCTACTCGTTGCATTCTTCGCTACCGTTTCAGTACTGACAAAATACGGTGACGCATCAAATGAAGATAAAATATACGCATCATCAACCGCCCGCGAGAGCCAGAGTACACCAACCACCTGGAGCACACTCGCCGCCCGCGCATCACTCCAGCCTGCGTTGCCATTGTTTGCTTCCGCATAATTAGTCGCCCCATCACTGCTACTACCGGCAAAGATACCATTTCCAGTACCAATACCAGCCGTATACGCATGCGTGACTACGGTACTTGTTGCAGACGGACCAACAATACCTCCCGCCCCAGTTCCAATTGAGCCAGTCCCAAATACATTATTGACGGTCACATTGGTTGCGTTCGCACCAATGATACCGGCACCACTTGGATTAATTCTACCCGTTGCATACGAATCAGTTACCGTGACCCCATTTGCAAATCGTCCCACCAACCCGCCACCATTAGCATTAACCGCACCGGTACCATAACACTCATCAATAGTCACTCCTTCAGCGTTAGCCCCGACCACTCCACCACCATCTATAGATACGTCACCGGTGATATAACACTCTCTAAACTCATTACCGCTCGCCCCATTGCCGTAGTATCGCTGGCCGAGCCAACCAGCACCATTTTCAATTGAACTAAATTTGTTGTACGCAGCAATTGAACGTACGTCGATGTTGTTATACCCCGCTGTCACCGACGTTCCGTTACTGATGAAACCGAGATACTTTGAAATGTTTTCAACGGTAATTATAGTCGGACTCGTGAGACTACCAGAGTCCCCTGTAAAGGTAATGTTGTCTGATTGCACAATAATGTAACTATTATTTGTGGTAATTGTGATATCAGACACAAAATGTACCGTCAGTGTCCCGACCCCAGTATTCGTAATCGAGAGCGGCCACCCCGCTGCCGACCACGATGACTGGTCAAGACTGTACTGGAAGACGCCATTCTCCTGCCGGAGGTAAATATGATCATCATCAGAAATACTCGTCGCACCGAGCGCACTCGGGAAGACAGCGGTAAACTCAACAGTACAATCACCCGATATTGTACCCGTCACATAGGTCAAGTGCACCCACGTACCATTCGGACACGTCCCTGTTGGTGTACCCACAGTGCGCCCGCTACTTGGACTGAGTGTATACGCCTGCCGCTTGCCACTAACAACCGATTGATCCTCTTCCGGTACAATGGTGACATTGCTATCAAATGTCGCACTTACGACATAGACGACGGCTGACGCACTAAAACTTACCGTACAATCACCCGTGACCACTCCCGTAGTGTAGGTTGAGCCAGCCCATGACCCCACTGGACAAGTCCCACCCACCGAGGCAGAAGTAGTGAAGCCACTATTGGCTGTCACGGTAAATGATTGTGTCTGCCCGCTCCGGACAGAGACAGCGCCCGTTGGACTGACCGTCACATTACCATCTCCACTGGCGGAGACAGTAACTGAAGATGAACGACGCGAGCTTCCACCCCCACGAGTAATCTTCCGTACCGGCTCAGACTCCACAATTGCTTCCGTCGTCGAAGAGACACGAGTCAGGAGCGTATTGAGCCAGCTTCGAGTAGCCGCAAAAAAGTTTCCGGTAGGGGCCGTGAGTCCAAGTGGCGTGAGAATCTCCGCACTATAAAATGCCTGAAAGCGCATCACCGCGTCACGAGTCCGCATCCCAAAGTATGTTGTTTCAGCCCCGAGAGAGCCTGGACCACTACTCGCGAGGGCGAAGTCGTTCGTGTTCAGGTACTGCTGGAGTCGTACCACATCTGGATGCCTCTCCCCCACTTTCAAATCAACGAGAAATGGTTCAGTGACAGGAGTTGTGGTCGACGTACTTGTAGCTGCGAGACTCACGGATGGAGCACTATTGAATACGAACAAACCTAATAAAATAATTCCAAATATAACGCGAGCGTAGTTCATACCAGAGTATAGTAGCATGACGAGACAGTTTGCTCGTGACATGAAGAATAGTTTCTTCACATCGCCAGTCTTTCTCGTCCCTGCCCTGGCGCTACAACACATAAAAACACTTGCAAGATGTAAGTGTTTTTACGTGTAGCTTGCTGTCTGGGGCGATGTTAGAACTTATTTACAAATCACATAGTCATGATAGTGTATTGTCGAATTGAAACCCTGTTCCTTTGGAGGAAAGCATGGCCGAAGAAAAAGTTGTTGTCATCTTCAGAGAACGAAATGATGCAAATGTCTGTGTCATCCCATTCTCAGCATATCCGACTGGTAAAGAGCCGGCGGTGGGAGACAAGTTCCCCCTTCATGCTGAAAAGACTTTCATGACTTCCAGCACTGTCGGAGGCGAACAAACACCCATCAAGATCACATACATTGACGGCCTGGTGACAGTCGTTGATGTCTGGGCTGGAAACGGAGATCTGCTTCATCCCAACAACGGTTGCCCCTTCTACTCTTTCAATGACGATGTGGAAGGGTACGGCATTCGTATTGCTTGGGATGATGAGAGAATCCCTACTGGAACCAAGCCAATCTGTGCAGAAGTCGTCTTTGGACTCTGACCACTTATCACCCACCGAACACGGAAACCTGCTTCGGTGGGTTTACTGTTTATATCTGGAACTCGAACTATTGTGTATTGTTAAATATAGCTGAAATGTTGTTGCTGCCGGACCGGGACTCAGTCACACTCGTGGATAGTCTTCTTCACTACGCTTGAATACTCTCTCACGCGCCCGACCCGGACTGGCTGGTTCGTGGCATTAGGAATCATAACAACAAGACTCGGTAACCAGTCACTAAGTATATTTGTTTGTCTTCGACTCCAAATCTACTGAATGCTGTCGACTCCGACTCATCTCTATCTTTCTCTGCTTCGCTCACAATCTGTCCCGCAACGGCTTCGCTCTCACTGCCAAGCAGTGGCATCAAACCAGACAAACATATAATCTACCATTTCAGTAAATTTTGTTGAAAACACACTAATTCGACTATCTACAAATTGTAATTTGGACACGCCATTCTTCGATCACAATTTAACTCATAAGATGAGACTGTTTAATATATTTGTTGTTAATGGCAAGCGAAGCATATCCAAGACCGATGAAGACAAAACCAAGGACAACCAACATTATTGGCCATCCAAGAGAATCGGCAAAATATTCACTAGTAATGTATGACACATGTACCAAAAGGAATAAAGTACTCACCACAAGCACTACTCGACTCCGCAAGTACACAGAGAGTACTAAGCAACCAAACACGAGAACAAAATAGAGCAACTCCCAGAGACTTACATCGAGCACTTGTAAAAAGGCTGCTCCAAGTAAACCTGTACTACCAAAGAAACTCAATACTCCGACTAGTTTGTTGTTCCACCCACCAACGAAGTGGCGTGCAAGCAGAAGATAGCCCCCACCTATAACTATAGTGAGATACTCCACGATAACCTCAAGCTCTCTGTATCCAAGCACGGGCTCAAACGCTGCCATCACTGAGAGATACACAGCCATAGTACCGTTTGCAACCGCAAAAAAAGTTAACACGACTTGTTTATGTATAAATGTCAAAAAGAGATACAAAGCAAAAATGAGGTTAAACGTGAGCGCGAGCGTCCAATCACCCTGTAAACCCAATTCCTCAATCGCTACAAGTGCACCAAGTGGCACCATCATACCCCCAATACCATGAAATACGATTCCAAGTTTTGATTCCGAAGCCTGCTCAAACAGTCTAGAACCAAGCACAGCAAACAGTGCACCAAGACCGAGAGTAATCAGGATGCGACTAAATGAATTCATATCATCCCAGATTTGGGCCATAAAAATAAATAGTCCAACGAGAACAATCCCAGCACCGAGTAGATACAACATCTTCGTTACCGAAAAGTGATGTTTTGTATCTCCTTGATTCTGAATTCTCAAATGATCTGATTCTTGATTCATCCGCAACCAGGCAATTACTTCCTCTTGGGTCATTTCACCATCTGAAATCTTCCCACGTAACTCTTCAAGTAACCGTTGTTTGTCCATACATGAATCTAATTACGTCCGGGTAAAACCCAACCTATAAATTTAAAATTATCATTATAATAGTAGCTATCCTCATTAGAATTGATAAGGTGCAACTTACTTCTACTTCCGCCTTTAGTAAGATAGTACCCATAAGAAGAACCACTATCAAAAACTAAGAAAAAGCTTTCTCCCCTATCATAATCGCTTGATAAAGTCACACCATCTGGAGAAGTAAGGAGACTGTCCAGATCAAATGACTGAGCCTTATCGAGATTAATTTCTCTTGTTTCATTACGCTCAGTGTTATGTAAAAACAGTCGTGCCGAGTAGTTTTCATCTGCATCAAGGACACCGTCACCATCTGAATCTTGGTTTTTGGCCACCTCGCTCACAACAAGCTTTCCATTAACAACGGAAAAACGATTTTTTAAATAATCTTCACAACGATAATTAAACCGATACGTCCCGTCACCACATGTAGCATATACAAAATCATATTGTGTAGAGAGTAAAAAAGATGGAATTAGAGAACTCATTGCAACAAGTACCACCAACAAAACCGGGAGAGAAAAAGTGAGTATTATAAGAGAATTCTTCTTTAAAAATTCTTTCATAACTTAATTATACCTTGAAGAACATCCCCACACGCAGGATATCTCCACCGATGATTGAAGAGTCAGTTTTACAAGATTTTCCTTTTAGAATTTCTACAGAAAGCTCACGAGCACCTGTACAACAGAATACAGCACCGGACCAACAGAACCAATAAATATAAGTACTGCCATACCAACTAAAAAGTATATGGCTGCTTTCTCAAAAAACCACGACAGTGTACCACTTGGTATGTTTACTGGCGTCGACGAATGAGCGAGTCGCATAATCAGCCCCGTTAGAAAGATTGGGAACGACAGTATCATGAACCACGGAGCACTCATACTAAACCCGTACAAAACATTAACATTGTTTACCACCGCTTCATGTCGACCATCGCACGTTAAATAATAATCTCCACCCCTTTGCTCAGGCAAACCACACATAAACACAAGCCCGAGAATTAATGCAACACCGGTTGCAACAACAGCAAGTACCGCGGGAAGCAGACCAATAACGATAAGTTCATTTCCTACATTTCTCATATGTATATGAATTTTAGCATCCCATAAATAGGAGTAGTGACTTGATTAACAATCACTAAGCGTATCTGTTGGTCTTTTGCTCCCAATCTAAAAGTGCTAATGGCCTGGCTCGCCTCTCTCTTTCTCCACTTCGCTCAGAAATTCACATAAAGCTCCGTCTTTCGAGTCCTTGTCCGGCAAGCAATGGCAAAGGCCGCAAACGTATACACGTTTGCGGCCTGCCATATGCTGCCGGACTAGGGCTCGAACCTAGATAGCGGGAGCCAAAACCCCGAGTCCTACCATTAGACGATCCGGCAAGTAGCTCCATTTATACCATAGATTGCACCAGAAATCACCCTCAGGAGGGACGAGGACTCTCGCACAACGATTCTTAGTGTCCCATGATAGTTTTCACCTGTATTTGTTCGTTTTGTCTTAACAATATGCTTTTTATAATAAATGTATTTGAGGTGTAATTCTGGTAAACCAAGCTCAGTACGCCAAAAAGCAATATCCTTATCGATACTCTGACGACGATTCTCATGAATATATAAGCTATATACAATATCTGCCGGTGAGACTTTTAGAGACTCAATAAGAAAACGTCTAAAGACTCGTATCATGTTTACATCAGTATTTCCGAAGACAATAGAAGTACCTGGTCGTTTTCGCTCTTTTGAGCCCTCACCCCAGTAGAGTGCCACACCAATCAAAAACAACTCTCTTTTTGAAAGAGTCCCGACTTCTTTAATCGCTTTATCGAAGATAAGCCGTGTAGTCGCAATTCGTTGTTGACGTCTCGCCTCACCGCCACGTAGCTGCGCAGCTCGCTTTTTGGCAGTTAATCGTTGAGCTTGAGGTTTACTCAACTGAGTATCGCGAAGCCAAAGAGACAACGTGGACTTCGCAACTGGTACCACAGCTAGAATCTCACTGTACGTTTTGCTATTTTTGCGCATTTGAATTGCTTTCGCTTTTTGCTCATCTTTATTTTGCATAGCTATAGTATATCATATGAGGTATTATTGTTGTTCAATTTAGTGAATAACAAAACCGCCCTCTGGCGGTTTTGTTATTAGTCTAGCCTCTACTCTTTTTGAAGCAGTCCATACACTTAAGATTGCTCGTATCGCGCGGTGTGAATGGGAGACTTGTAATCGCGGCCCCACACCCACTACAACTCCACGCCCCTTCAACGCGTGGCTTTGGCGCACTCGGGTCAGCTCCCTCAGCTGCACTCCCCTCCTCACGCTTCTTCATAAAGCACGCCCGGCAGGTAAGTCCATCAGTCCGGCGTGGTTCAAACGGTAACTCAGTAATTGCTCCACCACACCCACTACACGTC
>JACCDR012355042.1_pt1 | contig 11650 bp, 19 predicted proteins | sample 7446431 | NCBI WGS metagenome assembly JACCDR01 (sample SAMN15323443, study PRJNA562643) | freshwater metagenome | isolation source: river surface water | place: USA:Blue River Watershed | collected 2017-08-17
CGATCGATTGCCGCTATCCGCCGCATCGAGCAACGTACCGGGCTGACCTTGGCCCATCGCTCCACCCGGGACCCAGAGATGGACCCGGATTTTCACAAGCACGATCGGCTGGTCGGGGAGGTTCTTGACCGCATGACGGGAGACCCACAATGAGCACCATCGCGCGCAGACAGCGCAACCACTTCGACGCCTGGGGCATCGCGCTGGAAAACTTGAAAACCATCCCCCGCGTCAGCTACCCCACGCGCTGCGCGTGGTGCAACGGATCACTTCCGCCACCGTCGCCGCAATGGCGCAATCTCACCGGACGGCGGTTTTGCGATGACGCCTGCAAAGCCAAGCATCGGCATCAGCTTAACCGCGACCTGCGCGCCGCAGAACTGGCTGACGCCGCCCGCGAGGAGGCGCTATGCCAGTGCTAACAGACGCCGAAATCGCCAAGCTCATGGGCTGGAAAGGCCCCGGCGCCTACACCGTCATCGCGATGCGCAAGGTCAAGGCGGTGGCCTTCGCGGCGATCCAGGGCGAGCGCGCCGAGGGCGTCAAGACCGAACGCGCCGCTTGTGCCCAGATCTGCCACGATCGGTTTATGGAGCTCGAGTACGGCACCGACCGCAGCGACCCGCTGGATGACCGCGACGCGGCGCTGCAAAGCGATGTCGCGCGGGAGCTGCGCGACGAGATACTGGCGAGGAACGGGGCGTGACCAAGAGGCGCAAACGCATCCCCCGCCCGGCGCGCTGCCCGACGATAGTCGCCATGGCGTTGGCACCCGAAGTGGAGCTGACCGAGCGCATGGCGCTGGAAGGCTTTCTGCGCGGCTGGGCGGACCGCGGGCAATTCAACATCCTCGCCGACTGCCGCGATCTGCTCACCCTGGCCGCCGCCCACAAAGGCGACGCTGCGACGCTGGCCGTCTGCGAGGCCGCCGGCATCGCGCTGGAAAACATCCGCGACCGCTACCACGTTAAGGCACGCATGGGCTGCACGGCCGACGAACGCGCCGCACTGGTCGCGCTGGTCGACGTCGCCGGGGATTTTTGGAAACGCCAAAGCGGGGAATTGTTCCGGGCCGCGAATGTCGCGCTGGATAAGGCGCGGGGGTTTGTGAGAGAGGCGAGGCTGGCATGAGCTACACACTGACCGCTACCGGCAAAGTGCTGACCGAAACGCAGGAAGGCATCACGATGCCAGCGGACTATAGCTTTGCGACGGTGAATGACTACGTGCACGGCATCGATGTGCACTTTGAGGACTTGCAGGCGCTGTGCCTTGGCATGGCTGACCACATCGACAAACTGCGGCGCGCTGGAAAAGGAGAGTGAGCATGTGGCTGGTGATGAATATCGGGTGCATTGAGTGCGGCGTTTCTTCCGCGATTGTTGGAGTGTTCGCAGATAAGGAGAAGGCCGACGCGATTGCCGATGAATGCGACGAGAAATACGGCTGGCGCGAGGGAGGGCAAAACGCCTTCGAGGTATTCGAGTTGCCGGAGCCGGAGAGAGTGGCGGACGAGTACAAGGATGTGGGCTCTAACGTGAAGTTGAGGGGCGACGAGGCCGGCAGGCCGAAGGCGTCCCTCTCGAACGCAGGGTTCGGCGTCTCTGCCGGCCCGGAGAAAGGAGAGTGAGGCATGGACAGCAGACAGCCCGAGCGAAACGCACTTGGAGACAAGATTGCAGAACTGTTACGAGGCTACCGGCTGGCGTGGACAATCGACGACGATGGCAATGGATACCCACTCGTTGATGCCGTGACGCCACCGAATGAAGGAACGATAACCCTTGGCATCGAAGAACTGGAGAACCTGGCCGGCGAGATTGCATGGTTGGTGATACCCGCCGAGACGCCGAACGCCGCTTTGAGGGGCGACAGCGGCTTTATCGCTGGCGTCCCGCTCGAAAGCACAGTTATGCAACAGGAGGATTGAAGATGGAACCGAAATATGAAGTTCGCCAACAGGTGCGGACGGTGAATAAGCGCTGGCTAGAAACCGTGTCATCGACCACGGTTGAGCGCGTTGCGATGGATGATTACCACCGATTGATTCGTGAAAATCCGAATGACTATTTCGAGATCGTCAAGGTGACGCACGAAGAGGATTGCTTGGCCTTCACTCCGCAGTTTGAAGATGATCTAGAAGTCGGTGCTGGTGAGACGGCGTACAAATGGATTTGCCCTCGCTGCAAGGTTGATCGCTTCAAGGAAGATTGCAAGGGCGACAGGATGACGTGTCCGATGGTGGGCATAGCGCATAACGCAGAGCTAAGGGGCCGGCCGCTTGCGGACGGTCCCGCTTGAGCACCGGGTTAGGCGTAAATACGAAGAAAGGAAACAGATGAACACAAGAGTCTCGGCGCTGGACACCCAAGAGGGCGGCGACCACTACAAGAAGCTCGGCCAATACCAGCCGTGGGAAGTGCTGCACAAGTGGCTGACGCCGGAAGAACTGAAGGGCTTTGCCAAGGGCACGGTGATCGCCTATCTGGCACGCGAAGAGGACAAGGGCGGGCGGCTCGACATCAAGAAGGCGCTGCACACGTTGCAGATTTACCTTGAGCTGACTGAAGGCGAACACCTTACAGCCCCGACGCCTAACGCTCTAGGTGAGGGGCGCGAGCGCGGCATTTTGCGCGAAGCGTCCAGCGGCGAAGCCGCGACCTCGACCGACGGGTTGGGCGGCGGGGTGGGACCATGACCGAGCTAGAAGCAGAACGCGAGCGCGCCGACTACGCATGGCGGAACACGCGAACCATCGAAGCGGCGCGGCAGGAAGAAATGCGCAAGCGCGATGCGGCAGAGGCTGCGCTTGAAACGCTGCGGCGGTTGGCAAAAGCGAGCCTTGACGCGAGAGACAGAGAGGCGCGTGCTTCGATGTCACTTGAGAACGCACAAGCGAACTTTCACCGCTTCGATGCAGAGGAGCGCGCACACGAAAAGGCAATGATCGAAGCGAGCGAGGCAGACAGGGCGCTGCGTGCGGCGCTGACGACGCCCAACGCGATAGCTAAGGGGCCGGCGCATAGCGACGGTCCCGCTTGAGCGCCGGGTTATGCGGCGCGAGACTACGGAGAAAGAACATGGAAAACAAGATGATTCGAGAGTTGTACGCACGGTGGAGATTCAACGCCGACCTGATGACGTGCAACGAATGCGGCTACAGCGTGATTGCGACCCGAATGCACGAAACCGCGCATCATGCCGCCGGCTGCAAACACGAAGGCGAGCGCAACCCTTGGTTGCAACTGGCTGAGATACTGGAAGCGCTGAAAGTCGGCGCTGGTGAGACGGCGAAACCAGCAGCGTGGATTCGGTTTTGTAGCGACGGTGGCTACGAAGGCCCGCTCGCGGACTGCGATAAACGCATGGATGACGCCAGGCGGAAGAGTGGCGCATGGACCCCGCTCTTTGCGACGCATAACGCAGAGCTAAGGGGCCGGCCGCTTGCGGACGGTCCCGCTTGAGCGCCGGGTTAGCCGGCGGGTTGATCGGAGCGCCGTCTCACCAGCGCCGACTTTTTGAACAGAGGAACGAACATGGAAAAACTGAAAGAACTTGGAATTGACGCCCTGAAGATTGTGGCGCTCGGCGTGCTTGTCGGGAGCGGAGTGCGGGCGGCGGAGTGGGCAATCCCTGCACCCGAAATGCGGGTTGTCGTCTGCACGATGGATGACTTCGACCACGTTGAAACGTGCAAGAGCGCGGCTGAGTTGCTGAAGAAGCATGCCGGCTAACTCTAATTCCACGCCACCAACTGTCGGTTAACTCCACCAAAAATCACGGAGACCCGCACCAATGCTGACGCTCACCAAACCAAACGCGACAACGCCACCCGCGTTAACCGACAGCGCACCAAAGCAACCAAAGCTGCTTGACCGCATGCGTGAGGCCATTCGTGTCCGCCATTACTCTCTCTCAACAGAGCGGGTCTACATCCATTGGGTCAAGCGCTACATTTACTTCCACGGCAAACGCCACCCCGCCGAGATGGGCGCCACCGAAGTCGAGCAATTTCTCTCCGCGCTGGCTACCGAACTCACCGTCTCCGCCAGCACCCAGAATCAAGCGATGCACGCGCTGTTGTTCCTGTACCGCGACGTGCTCGGCGTCACCCTCCCCTGGCTCGACGGCATTACCCGGGCCAAGGTCGCCAAGCGCCTGCCCGTCGTGCTCACTGTTGCGGAGGTGCAGCGCCTGTTGCGCCACGTTTCCGGCACCAACGGACTCATCATCCGGATCATTTACGGCACCGGCATGCGGATCAAAGAGGCCTTGCGGCTGCGCGTCAAGGACGTCGACTTTGCCCGTGGCGAAATCCTCGTCCGCGAGGGCAAGGGAAACAAGGATCGCGTCACCGTCCTACCTGCTGCACTATCCGGAGAGCTGCAGGCGCATCTGATCGAGCGGCGACGCTGGCATGATATTGACTTGGCGACCGGCCACGCCGACGTCGAACTCCCCAACGCCATCGCCCGCAAATACCAGGGTGCGGCGATTGAATGGGCTTGGCAATACATCTTTGCCGCGCCCACGTACAGCACCGACCCGCGCACCGACGCCGTGCGCCGACATCACTGGAGCGAGCGCAACATCCAGCGCGCCGTCAAGCAGGCCGCCGAGGCCGCCAACATCGGAAAACTCGCGCACCCTCACAGCCTGCGCCACAGCTTTGCCACCCACATGCTCGAAGCCGGCTACGACATCCGCACCGTGCAGGAACTGCTAGGCCACAGCGATGTATCAACCACCATGATCTATACCCACGTACTCAACAAAGGCGGCCGCGGCGTCGTCAGCCCGATGGATAGGATTACCGCATGAGCGAACTACAACAAGTCGCCGTTGCCGCGATTCGCGCCTACGCCGAAACCCACCCCAGGCCGCCGCACGTCACACAGGCCCAGGCTGCCGCCATGCTGCGCGTTTCCCGCGCCACGGTATCGCGCATGGTGCGCGCTGGGACGCTGAAACTCAACAAAGTAGGCATGATCCCGATCAGTCAAATCGACCAGGTGCTAGAGGCGTGACGCGATATCCGCCGCAGAGGGGTTGTAATAGGTCAGCGCCTGCGCCGTATTTGACCACCCAAATACCTTGCACAGATCGAGCACGTGAATTCGCCGCGCCATCCACGTTGCTGCCGTGTGGCGCGCATCGTGGAACGTGAACCCATCCAGCCCTGCGCGCTGGCGATACTTGCGGAACATTGCATCAAGTGACGCGGCCTTGATGCCGAACACATAGCGCGGATCGAAACCACGCATCTTTTCGATGAGTCGCCGCGCCTTTGGCGTCAGCGGCACATCGCGCGGCACCGTCTTGGTGGTCAGTAGCACTGCATGCGACGGATGCACGCGGCCCCACTCCAGTCCGCATAGCTCACCAGCGCGCATCCCGGTCCGCAGCGCCACCAGAAAACACACTGCCACCGCCTGCGCCACCGCGCGTACCGGATCGCCAGGCCGATAACCCATCACCGCCAGCATCGTGCGGATCTGCGCCCGTGTGATGATCACTTCACGATGCCGCGGCTCACGCGGCTTGCGCACATCCTTGCACGGGTTGGCAGCGATCCACCGCCACTCGCGCCGAGCTTCCTCGATCACCGCCGACAGCAACGAGAATTCGCGCAGCACCGTCCCGGCACCAACCGTTTTGAGGCGAACGTCCCGCCAGATACCGAGTTGATCGGGCGTCAATTCCCCAATCGGCTCCCCAATGGGGAGCGCCGGATCGCGCAGGAATGCATCTATGCGGATTTCTTCCCAGCGACGACCGCGCTTGGTTGGCGAAACGTCGCGGGCGTACCGCCGAAGCGCATCGCCCAGCGTGTGCCGCTCGCCAGGCGCTAGACTGGCACGGGCGCGAATTTCAGTCTCCCGCCGAGCCGCCCAGGCCTCTGCCTCGCGTTTGGTGCGAAACGTCGCCGAGTCGCGGACGCCCTTGATGGCGACCTGCGCACGGTATCCGGTGCGATAGGGCTTGATCGATGCCAACGCGCGTGGGGAAATGCGTGGGGGATTTGTGGGAAAAATGCGTGGAAATCCTGCGCATTCTGCCGCTGCAATCGTTGCAGATCAAGAGGCAACCCCTTTGATCTGCAACGAATAACGCAATGTAAGCATCACATTGCGTCAATGTTTGGTGCCCCCGACCGGAATCGCGTACATTTTAAAAACAATGAGTTGTGCGCACATTGGGGAAACTATGGGCGCGTGGGGGGAATTCACTCCCCTACTCCACCCCACACACCCGCCTGTCCTCCGCAATCACTCGCTGCGCGGCGGCGAGCTGTCGGGCGGTGTCGTCAGCGTCGTGGGCGAGCTCGAAAAGATCTGCAGCAAGCGCTCCCGGTAGTTCGCCGGGCGCGCCGTCATCACGCTGGCAGGTGGCGGCGCCAGGCGCGCCGAGGGTATCGCTATTGGCGCGGAGGCCGGTGGCGGGCAAGCGCAGGACGAGAGCGCCAGAGCGAGCAGCAGCGAGGTCGCGGGCGCGTTGGGCGTGGGCATGGGTGATCTCCCGTTGGTGGTCGGTGGCGATAGCGGCGATGCGCGCGGCGTGCTCGGCTTCGCGTTGGCGGGCTTGGCGGTGCAGCTCGTCGATTTTTTCGGCGGCGGCGCGTCTGGCAGCGTTGTCGCGCTGCTCCCAGGCGCTGCGCTCGATGGCGCGGGCGTCGCCGCGCTGCCAGACGCCGACGGCGACGAGACTTCCGGCCCAGGCCAGAGCACCAGCCAGCAGCGCATACGGCTTGATGACGTCAGCGATCATGGTGGCGTTACCGGGCGCAGCAGGCGCATGCAATAAGCGCGACGACGGAGGATGTCGCTGGGCCAGGGCGCATTGGCGCGTAAGCGTAACGCTTTGATCGCGGCACGGAGTAGTCCGGATCTCATGCGACCCCCTGCAGGCACAGGGCGCGCTCTTTGGCGCGGCGAGTGGTCAACCCGGGTAACTCGATCGAGACACCGGCCACGCGAGCGCGATTCCAGCGCGGGAGCTGGTCGCAGGCGCCGCGCAGGTTGCCGGCTTTAAGCAGCCGGGCGGCGGTACTGTTGGCGGGGTCGCAGACAATCCGCGGCCCGAGGTTATAGACGGCATCGCCAAAGGCGGCCAGCGTGGGCTCGGGCAGGCCGGGGACGCAGCGCTCCACGGCGTCGACGGCGGCGCGCATGTCGGCATCAAGCCGGGCGCGGCACTCGGCGAGGGTGTAGACCTTGTCCGGCTGCACATCGGTGGTGCTGCCATAGCAGACGGTGAGGATGCCGGGTGGATCCCGGTAGGCGACTTGCCGCAGGCCTTCGGCGGGGATGGCCAAGGCGGTGGCAGCAGCGATGGCGGCGGCGACAGTGCGGGCGCGGCTCATTTATGACCGTCCTCTTTGCGGATGTGATCGATGAGGATTTCGGAGAGGCGAGCAAAGTCGGAGCGCATGCCGCCGAAGCCTTCTTTGATCGCCTGTTCCAACTTGTCGAACTTGGCATCCAGCTCCGGTCGCTCATAGTGCTTGGCGGCGATCTGGACACGTAGTTCCTGCAGGGCCTGCGCGTCGGCATCGTGCTTTTCAAACAGCAGCTTGATTTGGGCGGCCTGCTGCTCATCCTTTTGCCGCAGGAAAAATCCGATGACCGCAAAAATGGTGGTGAGCGCAAAAATCATCAGGTCCATGGTCATATGTCATCCTTGGTCAGGCGCGCGAGCGCGTCGTCAATGGCGATAGTCAAGCGGTAGCGAGTGGCGATGTAGGTCGCGAAACGCCGCGCATCGCCCGGCGAATGCCGTAGTTGTTCGCGGTAGGCCTCGATTTCGGCAGCCAGCCGGTAACTATCGGACAGCGCATACAGCAGCGGATGCAGCCCAAGCGTGCGCCACCATTGCCGAACGTGGCACAGCTCGTGCGCCAGCAGGCCGGCGTCGCTGCGATGCGATTCGAGGATGCGCACCACCGGCCCATTGGCTTTGCCGGCAAAGCCGTCCGGCAGGCTGCTGACGTAAAACACCAGGGCGGGGGTCATGACTGGCTCTCCAGCACATCGAGCCGACTGGCCAGCTCCTGTACGGCTTTGATCAGCGGTGCAATCAGCTCCTCGTAGCCAATCGACTTGACGTCATCGCCACCGGCCAGCGAGTGATCCTGGTAGCCGCCAAAGTCAATGCCGCGATCCGCCAGTAGCTGGGCGACCTCCTGGGCAATCAAGCCGTGGTGATAGCGACTGCGTTTGCGCGATCCGTCGCGCACGACGTCGGACAGCTTCTCGCTGGATTCCGTGCGATAGCTGTCGCGCATGTCCCAGCGGAAATCCACCGGTCGCAACGCGCAAATGAAGCTCAAGCCGAGCTGGGTGTCACGGATATCCGCCTTGTCGCGCACATCCGATCGATTCTGGACCGCGCCGTAGGCATAGGTGGTCGTGCTCGAATTACCCAGCTGCACTTGGTTGCTGCCCGTCACGGCAACCGAGTAGCCCAGAAGCGTGCAATTATCGTAGTTGCCAGAGAGATCGGATTGCGCGCCGAAAACGGAATTATTGACGCCGTAATACGTCGATAAAGACAACGCCGCGTGACCAACTGCCGTGCAGTAGGAATTCGCCGACGGCGCTGCCGTTCCGGTCCCGGCCGTGGTCCCGGTGGCCGTAAAGACGGTCCCCACGTTGTTGTTGGCGGCGCCCACCAAGGTGAAATTACTGGTGCCGGCGGATACGATCTTGTAACTCTTTCCGGTCACCAACGCCGTCGAGGCGACCGCGCCACCGTAGCCCTCCATTGCCCCGCGTCCGATGGCCGTGTTGCCTCCAATGTCATACCCTACCGACAGGGCGTTGTAGCCGAACGCCGCATTGCCATACGCCGTCGTGGTGGTCAGCAGCGCGTGATAGCCGACCGCCGTGTTGTAAAGCCCGGTGGTATTGACACTCAGCGCCGCCTCGCCGATCGCCGCGTTGAGGTTGCTACCGCCCCCCGCCAGCCCCAAGCTCAAGCCATTGATGGATGTCGCGCTGGCAGCGCCGAGGGTCGGCGTAACCAGGGTTGGCGAATTAGCAAAAACGGCCGCCCCGGATCCGGTTTCGTCAGTAAGTGCAGCCTTCAGGTTGGCACTCGTTGGTGTACCCAGGAAGGTGGCCACCCCAGTACCCAGCCCGGAGACGCCGGTACCGATCGGCAAACCAGTGCAGTTGGTCAATGTGCCGCTGGTGGGCGTGCCGATCGCGCCGCCCAATAGCAGTACGGGACTACCCTTATCGGCGAACGTGTTATTGGTTAGCGCAAGCACGAGCTGGTTGTACGCAACAGCTCCTCCGTTGTTTGTGTCAATGACATACAAGCCGTCACTCGAATCATTGCCTTTGATGCCTATTACCAGATGGGCGTTACTTGGTGCCTCGATTAGCGCGCCGAAGGTGCTCCCAGGTAGTAGCGCATCAATATCGGTATCGGATGCCGACCAAGCGCGCATATTCGCCGACCCGATTGTCTGCGTGCCAGCGAATGTCTGCGCCGCGTCTGTTCGCGCCATCGTCGCGCTGGTGCTCGGGAACGTCATCGTCGTCCCGTCCGTACCCGTGAGGCCAATCGAGTTATTGATCGTCAGCGTCTTGCTGGCCGCGCCGAACGTCAGCGTGCCGCTATTGGTCCCGATGGTGAGCGTCCGCCCGCCGTTGTTGACCCCGGTGCCGCCGTAGGTCGAACTGATTACCCCTCCCTGCCACACACACCCGGTCGAAAAGGTCTTGTTGGTGTACGTGGCAGTGCCATCATTAGGCGAAAACGTCTTCGTCCCGGTGCCATCGCCAATCATCAGCGTATCGCTATCCGTGTCCCATTCGACGCGCCCTTCGACGGTCGGCGCGGCGGTGGTGGATTGCACCAGGGTCAAGGCGGTGCCGCTGATGGCGCCGCCGGTGAGGGCGACGTTGTTGGCGGCTTGCGTGGCGATGGTCCCTAGCGCCGCCGTTGACACCCCCGTGATCAAGCCCTTGGCATTGACGGTGATCACCGGCACCGCGCTGGCCGATCCAAAACTGCCGACGTTGCTATTGACCGTGGCCAGCGTCGTGGCAAAGCTGATGTTGCCGGACCCGGTCCAGGCCGCGCTGGCGCCAGTGGCATCCCCGGTCAGGGTAATGGTGCGGCCGGTGGCCCAGGCGTTCGCCGTGGCGACGTTGATCGCATAAGTCGCCGCGAGCGCCGCCCAGCTTGGCGCGGCCGGGGTGCCGCTGTTGTACTGCCACAAGCTGGACGCGCTGTTCCAGCGGATCGCATTGGTCGGCGGGTTGGTGAGCGTGACGGTACCGGAGTGCGATTGCTTGAGCGCATCGTCGATCCGCGCCGACAGTTCGGTCAGGAAATTGTTGTAAAGCGACGTGAGTGTCGGCTTGGCGTGATCGGCCATCTCAGTATCCTCTGGCAGCCCAGGAGGCCGTGCCGCTCACCCGGCTGCCCGCCGAGTTGAACAGCAGCACCTTGAAGCTGGTGGGGTTGGGGACATCGGCAAAGTCGTAAATCGCGGTGATCGCGGTCGTGCCCAGCGGGGTGACGTTGATTGACGCCACATCGACGAATGGCACATTGAAATTCACGGTCGTTCCGCCGGCATCGGCAGCGACACACGCCACGGTGCCGGCGTCGTTCTTGATCTTGGAATCCAGCGTGACCGTGAGCTGCGCCAGGTCGTGCTGGCCACCGCTACAGGTGACGCGCACCTTGACGTAGCGGAAGCTGGTGGCATACACCGACCAGACGCCGTCGTAATCCGTCCAAGCACTGCCGTCGGTGGAAATCGAGATCTTGCAGGACAGCGCTGGCGTGCCCGATACGGTGGCGCCGTACTGCGCGACCGTCACCTTGGTGGCGGCCAGGACGGTGCCGTAGTCAAAGGTTTCTTCGTAATACGCCGGCAGCAGGGATGGTTCGATGTAAACCGGGTAGCCGGCATCGATCTGGTTTTGCGGCGTGGTCCAGCCCCGCGCGGTGAAGTGCGTGGTCCATGTCTCGGTGGTATTGGCCCCCATGACGCGCGAGCCGTCGACATCGACCACCATATTCGACAGGGTGCCGCCAAAGCTGGATGTCCATGCGGCATTGAGCACGTAATCCGGCGGCTGCGCAACGGCACAAGTGACGCTGGCCGGGGTGCCGACATTGCCGGCGGTATCGATCCCGGCGACCCAGTAGGTATAGGTGCCGGCCACGGTTTCAAAAACGGTGGTGAAGCCGCCCGACTTGTTGCCAATCGCGCTTCCCCCCGCCCAGGTGGCGCCCCGGCGTACCTCATAGGTTTTGATCGGCAGGGTCGCGGTACTGCCGGACCAATACAGCAACACGTTGTTATCGATCACCTGCGCGGTCACGGCGGGCGCGGTCGGCGCGGAGACGGTGACGGTGGCGCTGCCGGCGGCGCCCGGGTTGCCATTGATGTCTGTCGCCGCGACCCAGAAAATGCGATCCCCCAGCCAGGTGACCGGCAGGGAAAACGCCGTGCCCAGCACCTTGCCCAGCGAGGTGCCGGCGCCCCAGGAGGCGCCATGGCGGATCTCGTAATCGGCCAGCGGCAGATCGGCGGCCGGCGCCGACCAGGTGAGGTTGGCGGTATCGAGCGAGATGGCGCCGGCCACGGTCGGCGCCGCCGGGGCATCAATCGTCACAGCGATAC
>JACCDR011969652.1_pt1 | contig 11649 bp, 9 predicted proteins | sample 7446431 | NCBI WGS metagenome assembly JACCDR01 (sample SAMN15323443, study PRJNA562643) | freshwater metagenome | isolation source: river surface water | place: USA:Blue River Watershed | collected 2017-08-17
AATTCATAAAATGCGCCATTTTCGACCTTGTTTATGTGATTAAAGAAACAAGGTTGACAAAGGACGGATAAAAGTGATTAGAGAAACAGAGTTATAAATGGCACCAAAAAACCTCCTAGGATGGGAGTTTTTTGGTGGACCAAAATTATAATCGCTACGCTCATTAATTTTGGCCACTCGTCACCTGCGGAATACCGGTTTTCATAGTCGCCAGATCCTTGAAAACTCATAAAAATTCGCTATTGTCGCTTACGTGTGTCGGTGATTAAATAAACAGAGATGATTAAGGACGGATAAAGCGCCCTAGGAAGGGGCGCTTTACTCGTCAAAATTCGCAATATTCGCTTACTTCTGAAGGTGATTAGAAATACAGAGTTGGAAATGGGTTACAATTTTTATTAGGAATAAAAAATTGTAACAAAATTCGCTATTGTCGCTTCGCTCTGTAGCTCATTTTACTGTCAAACGATACGAGGGACACGAAAAAACACTGCAATTGCAGTGTTTTTTCGTGTCCGAGTGAGTGCAGACAGGAGTAATTTTCGAAGAAAATTACTACATCATCTTCACATCAATGTTGACACCAGACGGGAGGGAGAGATTGGTGAGAGCCTCAACCACCTTTGGTCCTGGGTTCATGATATCGATCACCCGCTTGTGCATTCGCATTTCGAATTGTTCTCGCGCGTCTTTGTACACGAAGGTAGAACGATTGACGGTATACTTTTTGATTTCTGTCGGCAACGGGATTGGTCCTACTACTTTGGCATCAAAGCGCAAAGCAGTATCGATAATCTGTTTGACAGAAGCATCGAGGATCTTGTGCTCGTAAGCGCGAACGCGGATACGAAGCTTGTTGATTGCCTCTGATTTTGTGGTTGGAGTTGCCATGGTAATTTTGTTAACTATCGAGTGCTTGGGTTGCCTCAGATGCGCGGCGCACAAGGTGAGGAGCGCGAGCCGTACTATTTGTACGGTGAGTGCTCTTCATCCGCAGTGCAACAAAGCAGATGAGGTAAATCCAAGTGCTCGTTAGGCGACGATTTTAGTTACCACACCCGCCCCTACAGTCTTACCACCCTCACGGATAGCAAAGTTCTGCTGGTCTTCAAGCGCTACTGGAGCTACAAGCTTGACCTTGAAGGTAGCAGTATCTCCCGGCATAACCATTTCTACACCATCAGCGAGAGTTACTTCACCAGTTACGTCGGTTGTACGAACGTAGAACTGTGGCTTGTAACCAGAGAAGAATGGAGTATGACGACCACCTTCATCCTTTGAAAGCACGTATACTTCGGCTTCAAATTCTGTATGTGGAGTAACAGAGCCCTTCTTAGCAAGCACTTGACCACGGTGTACATCTTCCTTCTTTGTACCGCGGAGCAAGATACCAGCGTTGTCTCCAGCTTGAGCAGCATCGAGTGACTTGTTAAACATTTCTACACCTGTAACAGTAGTAGACATAGTTGGCTTGATACCAACAATTTCTATTTCTTCACCCACCTTAACTGCGCCACGTTCTACACGGCCAGTTACTACAGTACCGCGACCTTCAATTGAGAAGATGTCTTCTACTGGCATAAGGAAAGGCTTGTCTAGCTGACGCTCTGGTAGTGGGAAGTATGAGTCCATCGCATCAACGAGCTCAATAACCTTATCGCCCCACTTTGAAGCTGGGTCGTTAAGAGCTTGTAGACCAGAACCGTGAATGATAGGAGCATTAGCACCATCAAAACCGTTCTTGGTAAGAAGTTCGCGAAGCTCTTCTTCTACGAGCATAAGCATTTCTTCATCATCAACCATATCGCACTTGTTGAGGAATACGATAATGTTTGGTACACCCACTTGCTTAGCGAGAAGTACGTGTTCACGAGTTTGTGGCATCGCACCGTCTGTTGCAGCTACTACGAGTACTGCGCCGTCCATCTGAGCAGCACCAGTAATCATGTTCTTGATGTAGTCAGCGTGACCAGGAGCGTCGATGTGAGCGTAGTGACGATTTGGAGTCTCGTACTCACTGTGTGAAAGAGAAATAGTAATACCGCGCGCCTTTTCTTCTGGCGCCTTGTCGATTTCATCTACACCCTTAGTGGTAGCAGCATAACCGTTGCCACGAGCGTGAAGTGTGTTAAGGATAGCAGCTGTAAGAGTAGTCTTACCGTGGTCAACGTGACCAATGGTACCTACGTTTACGTGCGGCTTTGAACGATCAAATGATTCAGCCATAGTACTAAAATAATTAGATAATAAACCGCACACAGCTGCTTTTTAATATTAAAAAAGCGGTGCTCGTGCATACGCTGGTAACGGCGCGAGAACAAGTCGCGCTACCATCGAATACACGATAACTGTGAAAGAGCACTTATGGGAGCCCAGACATAGAGCACAAAGCAATATGCGGCTTGGCAATATTAGCAAATCAGCAGTAATTTGCAAGCAAAGACAAAGGGCGGCGCTACGCGCCGCCCTTTGTCTGTATTTCTTACCTATTATCTCTGATTTAGAGCCTCCAAAATCGCTTGTCTCTCTTCGGGGTTCATAGTATCGGCTGTCGGGGCTGCTTCTAGGTCTTCCAAAATAGCCTCTTTTTCTTCTTCCGGCAAACTTGGACCTGAAGTTTCAGATAGTTGCTGCAATATTTGCTGTTTCTGTTCTTCACTCAGTCCATTACTGGTATTTTCAGTCGGAATAGAGTTATCAGACTGAGGACCTCTGGCTTGGTACATACCGTAGTATATATAACCCGCCATAAGACAAATAAAGACCAGGATTAGCAGAAGCAACACCAAACGCTGCCTATTTTTGTTTTCGCTTTGTGAAGAACCTGTCTCAGGGTACTTCATTTCCATTTCTGAATCCATAGTTAGTTAAATTAAACTATTAAGCTCTCTACACCTCCTGTGCAACTGGTATGACTTCGACTGTAAGTGACTCTGACACCTCGCCATATGATCCAATACAAGTAATATTGAAACGTGACATACTAGTGAGCGGGTCACTAAGGAAATCTCCATCAGCCACCGTAATATTGGTTTCGGATCCACTAATACCAGTACCAGACAACTTACATTCATTTATATTGGTAATGTTTGTAATTTCCCAATCTAGGGTAGTTCTTCCACCCACACGTACAATCGGCGGTTTGGCTTCAAACGCTATGTCTGGAGGAGTGCCTGTGCCTTTACAAGTACCCGAGGTATTGTCCCAAGTAGTACCTGATGCGCAGGACCCTACTGCGGTATCTTGTGCCAAAACAGTTGACCCGTTATTTACTGTGAATACTGTGTTACCGTGACCAATATTCTGAATCACATTTGTACCTGTCTGAGCAGTTGAAAACTGAGTTCCAGCCTTTTTGACACTACGGTTTGCAGCCGGTACTGCACTGTCTATTTCCCAAGTTACTTTGGACTCACAAGTACTTTGATCTTTGAGGATTGTACAATTTGTAGCTTTGATCTTATTTAATTCGTCATCACTAACCACTTTTACATAAGACCACATATCTACCCAACCGACCACATCACTGCCCCATGCATAAGAATTTGGCGACATTACCAAATCACCACTAGCATTTTCTTGCATAGTTATCTTATGGGACAAACCGGTCCCACCAAAAGATATCCAACCGTCCCAGCGTCCACTGTTTGGATGTGTATCCATGTCTAAACATTCACCACCTTCATAAGGCGGAGTTGCTGCCCCTGTCGGACTACATGCTCTGACCCAGCCCCGCCATTCATAATTTGGGTACGTTCCAACGATTTTTGGATTATCTCTGTCTGAACCACCGGTAGGAAAAACAGAGAGGCCAAAGAATTTAACCCAACCAATATTACTACTCCAGCCCCAGCCGTCGAAATTTCCGTTTACGTCAACTTGTACTCCGTAGTCGCTTGTAGCACAGACATCAGATGCCCCTACTCCACCATCTTTACAGCTTAGTGAAATCCAACCGATAGTATCGCTCCATGCATACCCCTCAAGCGAAAAAGGCTCAATTGCTTCGGCGGTATTGGCACTACCGACACTAGCTACAAAAAGTGCTAGGAAGAAGAAAAGGTATAAATATAGTTTTTTCATAATATGGTACTTATAGCGTAAGTATACGAGACCATACCCTAAATTGTACCCATGGCATGTGTACAAAATATAAAACTTGTTATACAAAATTTACACAAAGAAGAAAAAGCACCCGATGTGGGTGCTTTTTCTTATTATGCTTCTTCTACAGATACAAGCGAGTGACTATATAAAGGTTAATTTTTATATATGTCGCGAGTGCAGTATCTGTCTCGACTGAGACAATATCCTTCAGGGTCAAGTCACTAAGTATAATGATTCGCTACGCTCTCATTCTACTAAGTGCTTGCTGAACAATATCTTTCAATCCTTACAGGATCAGTACACCTTGTGGCTACTTTATTTCGCTACTCTCATAAAGTAACTCACAAGGTCGGTGAAAGACATGCGTCGGCTACGCCCCCTCTATAATGCCTTTCACCCCTTACAGGATCAGTACACCTTGTCAGTATTTTGTTTCGGTTGCGACCTCACAAAATACTAGGCAAGGTTTGTAAAGGATATAGCGAGGCATAATAAAAGAGCGCCCGATGGGGGCGCTCTTTTATTATGCCTCTTCTACAATATCCTTTACACCTCTCGCCTTCTTAATGTCGTTGGCGACATTTGGTGGTACTACATCATAGTGGTCAAAGGTCATTGTCATACTGGCACGACCTTGGGTCATAGAGCGAAGAGTGTTGGTATAACCAAACATTTCAGAAAGCGGTACTTGGGCAGTAATGACTTTCTTGTCACCAAGATCACCCATTCCTTCTACCTGACCACGCTTACTTGAAATATTACCATTGACGTCACCCATGAACTGTTCTGGAGTACGTACCTCGACCTTCATCACAGGCTCAAGCAATACAGCGCCCGCCTTAGCTGCCGCTTCCTTAAAGGCGTAAATTGAAGCTAGCTTGAAGGCGATTTCTGAAGAGTCCACATCGTGGTAAGAACCATCAAAGAGTTCTACTGAGATATCCTCCATCTTATAACCAGCCACAAAACCGCGGGCCATGGCTTCCTTAGCTCCCTTCATCACCGCTGGGATGTACTCTCCAGGGATAACACCTCCCTTGATGTTGTTGATGAATTCGAAGTGATCTTCACGAGTCACGTTCTTGGCTGGCTCTTTGCCATCTTCTAGCGGCTGCATTGGGCGAATGCGAATCTTCACGTGACCGTATTGACCACGACCACCAGACTGCTTGATGTACTTGTATTCAGCCTCCGCTTCGCGTTGGATAGTTTCGCGGTACGCTACTTGTGGAGCACCGACGTTGGCCTCTACACCAAATTCTCGCTTCATACGATCGACGAGAATTTCGAGGTGAAGCTCACCCATACCAGCAATAATAGTCTGCATGGTTTCTTCGTCAGTTGATACCTTGAAAGTCGGGTCTTCGTCAGAAAGCTTCTTCAAAGCCGTACCCATCTTCTCTTGGTCGTTCTTAGTCTTTGGCTCGACACTCATCGCGACCACCGGTTCTGGGAAGACAATTTGTTCGAGGATGATCGGATTGGCTTCATCACAAAGAGTATGTGAGGTCTTTACTTCTTTAAGACCTACACCAGCAGCGATTTCGCCAGCGTATACTTCTTCGATTTCTGTACGCTTGTCTGCTTGGAGTCGCACGATACGACCAAGACGTTCCTTTTCACCAGTAGTAGCATTATAGATATAACTACCAGCCTTGACCGTACCAGAATAAACACGGAAGAAAGTAAGTTGTCCAACAAATGGGTCGGTCTGGAGCTTGAAAGCTAGTGCACAGAAAGGCTCTTCGTCAGCCGCTTTGCGAGTGATTTCACTGTCGTCTTTTGGATTGGTACCTTTTACCGCTTCGAGGTCTGTAGGCGCTGGTAGATAATCCACCACACCATCTAGTACCAACTGCACACCAATGTTCTTAAGAGCAGACCCTGTGAATACTGGGAAGATTTCATTAGCAAGCACCGCCTTACGCAAAGTAGCCTTTAGTTGCTCATTGGTTGGCAATTCGCCACCAAGGTATGCCTCCATAAGAGCATCATCGTGCTCTACTACTCGTTCAATCAATTCTGCACGATACATTTCCGCATCATCTTTGAGTTCTGCTGGGATTTCGTGTTCAATGATACTGGTACCCATTTCCCCTTCAAAGGTATAAGCCTTCATGCGGATAAGATCAACGACACCCTTGAAGTGTTCTTCTGCGCCCCATGGCAACTGCACTCGTACAGCCTTCTTCGATAGACGATCAAGAATACTTTGGTAAGACTTTTCAAACGAAGCGCCCATACGGTCCATCTTATTGATGAAACATAGACGTGGCACTTTGGCCTCATCAGCATAACCCCAGTTGGTTTCTGATTGTGGTTCTACACCGGCTACCGAGTCAAATACTACGACAGCACCGTCTAGCACGCGCATAGAGCGCTTTACTTCAGCCGTAAAGTCGATGTGCCCAGGGGTGTCGATGATGTTAAAGGTGTACATCTGAGACTTGTCCTTGCGGTCTGCCACATCAGTCTTAGACCAATTACAAGAAATCGCCGCCGCCGTAATAGTAATACCGCGTTCACGCTCTTGCTCCATCCAGTCGGTCACAGTCGCACCGTCGTGCACTTCACCGATTTTGTGGGACATACCGGTATAGAAAAGCACACGTTCAGACGTAGTGGTTTTACCAGCGTCTACGTGAGCTACGATACCGAAGTTACGTAGTTTATTAAGAGGAAATTCTCGAGCCATATATTATGTATAAGTTCTAAATGAAATAAATTGCGTCTTTTACAAAACACGATTGGGGCGCGTAATAGAAAAGAAAATGCCGTTTTCGGCACGCGCGAGTACTATACCCCACCCTATGACTTTTGTCATCTATCTCTATGTAAGGGTGATTGGTCTAAATTTTCAACCTAAAATTATTATCTCCATTTACAGCAGGGTGGGATGTACCCTGCCCTAACAATTTTGTCACCCCTCCCTGAGGAAGTCGACATGCTCTGAGTCCCTACTTGATAAAATATACTTATTGCGGTTTCAGGGCGGGATGTACTATATAGAATCTAAATCAGCAATAGCTAAAGGACTAAACGGCGGCCCTATAGGGCCGCCGTTTAGCTTGACTTTTATGATAAAATGTTATATTATATATAAGGAGTTACGCAGGGTGACTTTACTACCCTGCAACATAGAGAAAGGACGTCCACGTGCGTACTTTTGTTCTTATGATCGTCGGTCTTTTCGGTCTAGCCTGCCAACCGGCGGCGGCCGAAGAGGAACCAGACTGGGCTACCTCCATGCGAGTAGTCGAGGTGGTGGCCAGAGCCCACCTCGAGGCTATCGACATCGCGCTCGAAGAGCGCAATGAAGGCGGCATCAGCGAGGCGGCCGCGGAAACACTGAAGATGGCGCACAATGCGTTGGCGGTAAGCCTCGCGCAAAGCGCGGCGAAAATCGTCGCCAAGCACGAGGAGATGAGGGAGGCAGCCATCAACTGCATGCGGTCCGAGGAAGCCTTCTCGGACAGCTGCGAAAGAAGGATGGATCAGCTGCTGATCTTCACAGACTGGTCAATCGACGCTCTGGGCGGTCTCGCAAACCTTGCCGACGGCCTCGAGCTGAGCGCTCTACTTCTCGAAGAAACGGCCTTGTGATTCGAGAACACTTGCTACGGATGGGGAGAGGTCTCCCCATCCGTCCTGCTCTAAATTCAAAACTGCAAATTGGCCACCACGACCATCACCGTCCGCTTCGATTACTCGAGCGGCGGTTTTTGTTGGGAATTTTTTGATTGTTGCGGCAGCTTTCTGGATTGCTTTGCTGCGCTCGCAATGACGATGCGTAAGTGGATTACTTTGCAATAGTCGCTACATAATCTAAAGTGAGCCTGTGGTTACCTAACGACGCGGACAGAGCCATTATGAATAGGCTCTGCTCGCGGAAATTCGCCATTGTCGGCCTTGTTTATGTGATTAAAGAAACAAGGTTGACAAAGGACGGATAAAGCCCCTAGGAATGGGGCTTTACTCGTCAAAATTCGCAATAGTCGCTACGCTCGTTTGCTCATTTCACCACCCAAGCTTCTCCATAGCAGCTAAGACTCGTTTTGCTCCCGCAATATTCGCCCCTTTGACATAATTGATATAACCATCAGCTTGCCCTGCTTCTTTGCAGGTGGCGTGAATGTTTTCCATAATCGCCACTAGTTTTTCTTCAACCTCTTCTCTCGTCCATGGATAGTGTGAAGCGTTTTGCACCATCTCGAGTCCAGAGACTGCCACCCCGCCAGCATTACTGGCCTTCCCGGGAGCATGCGGAATACGAGCCTTTTCCAAGACGCCAATTGCTTCATTGCTAAGCGGCATATTGGCCCCCTCTACCACCAACAAAGCAGACTTGGCCATAAAAGCGGCATCCTCTTTATTCACCTCATTTTGAGTAGCGCAAGGGAAATACGCTTCAGCTACTACCTTTTGCCACGGCGCACCAGCAGTAAAAGTTGCTCCCGCTAGAGTGAGGGTATCTAGGTTTTTGCCAGTGTCTTTGTGAGTTACCAATAGATCAATGTCCGCGGCAGTGAAACCAGCTTCCTTATATAGATAACCAGTGCGATCAGATAGAGTAAGCACAATCGCTCCTTCTTCAATCAATTTCCTCGCGGTATGTTCGGCGACATTACCGGCTCCAGACACCACCACCTTTAGACCAGTGAGCGTTTTACCCTGTTCTCGGAGCATCGCTCTGGCAAAATACACTGCGCCGTGCCCAGTTGCTTCGGTGCGTCCTAGACTACCGCCAATCAAGGGATCTTTCCCTGTCATCACTCCTTCACTGCTACGAGCCAATTCCTTATACATACCCATCATATAGCCAATCTCGCGTCCACCTACTCCCATATCGCCCGCCGGCACATCAACATCAATACCAATATGTCGAGACAACTCCACCATAAACGCTCGGCAAAAACTGCGGATTTCATTTTCACTTTTGCCCTTTGGATTGAAATCACTACCGCCTTTACCACCACCAAGCGGCAGACCAGTGAGAGCGTTTTTAAAGATTTGTTCAAAGCCCAAAAATTTTAGAATATCTTCATTAACGGATGGATCAAAGCGCAAGCCACCTTTATATGGACCAAGCGCCGAATTAAACTGCACTCGATAGCCAATATTATGTTGAATAGATCCAGCATCATCAGTCCACAAAACTTTAAAAGAAATGACGCGCTCTGGCACCAATAACCGAGCCAATCTCTCGTATTGTTCACTCGTAGCATTGGTTTCTCGTAGATAAGGCTCGAGAGTCATTACTACTTCTTCCACAGCCTGCAAAAAGGTGGGCTGATGAGCATAAGTTGTTTTTAAATTAGCCACAATTGCTTGTAGTGATGACATAAACCGAAAAAATATAAAATAACAGTTTACATTGTACTCCTCTTTATTGGGGATGAGTAGTGAAAATGAATGTAAAATAAAATTCCAAACGCAGCGTATTAACTAGAAAGAGCTGCCATGATAAAAAATATCCTTAAATATCAAAGCGTAACCTATATAAAAGCGGCTCTTGGTCTACTCTGGCCAATCTTAGCCAGCTTGGGCTTTTACTATATGCAAAGTAGTGACCAAAACTTGACCGAGCTTGCCGCCGCACTTTTTGGATTGATGGCTGATACGCCTTATGGAATATTTTTATTTTTGTTGGTCTCTGCCCTGCGACCACTATTGTTTATTCCGACCACTCTACTTTTAGTCATGTCTGGCACCTTTTTTGGATTTGGCGAGGGTCTGATCTTGGCCTTAATCGGATCAAATCTAGGAGCTATGATGGCTTATGGGGTCGGTTATTTCTTCGCCGGCGAAAATACCAAACTAAACTCCCGTTTCCCGATCATAAAAGATCACACCTTCGCGAGCGTTCTTTTGGCCAGACTGAGTTTCGTGCCTTACGACATCATCAGCTTTGGCTCGGGTTTGCTACGTCTACCCTTTTCCCCTTATTTTGCAGCTACTATAATCGGCAACCTCTTTAGCACCATAGCTTTTGCGACTCTTGGCGCTTCTTTTGATATCAGCAGCTTACTCCAAGACGGCTTGTCCTTCGACCTTGTGAGTGGACCAATGCTTCTAACTGCCATAGTCTTCACAGTTATGGGTGTAGCCTTGTCCATTTACCTTAAGTCTAAATACCAACCGGCGGTTGCGACTTATCGGAGCCAGTAAGTTACTTGATCTTAGGGGAGGTGAAATTTAATTCTCGACCGGTGTGAAAAGCGATTTCTTCGGCCGCCTCTCTATTTACAAAACCATGGGCACCGTTGGTCAAACAACCAACTTCCACATTTTTAAGATCGTCTGTGGTTAAATCTTTTCTGGCCTTGAACAAAACTTGCCACACCTCATCCATAGTGACACCTGTATAAATATGTCCGTCTGGTAGTCTCACAGCGTAGCGAGCAATGGTCCGTCCTTCATAGCGTGGTGGCCGCAGATCATCGGACTCTCTATTATTATCATTATTCGGTAGGATCATTTTCTCCATATTCCAGAGTTTCAGTTGGTTTAGTAAAAATCATCTTACTGCCATCATTTAAGGCAAAGGTTAGAACATCGCTTGTCTCCTCATAAGAAGTGACCTTTTGAATCATTTCAAAATAAGGTTTTTCTTCCACACTCTCACAAAAGCGCGTGGTGGCCGCAAAGTTGCTGAAGGTAATATCTTTGACACTCACAGTTGGCGGGGTAAATTCTGCACTGCCTTCATTACAATCAGTGCCAAGCTTAATGCGATTGGCATCAAATGTAAGAGTAAATACTCCTGCCGTACTAGGGGCGGTTTTTGTACCGTCCTTTGCCACAGTCTCTTGCCATATATATTTGCCAGTAAACTGCTTGACGTCTTCTACTACCTCCAACCATGGTTTGCGCCCTTCTTCAAGAAAAGTCGCGCTGGCAATATCAACCACAGCTGCAGTATTTACACTTGGCACTTCTGAAGTTGGTTGTTTGAAAGCATGAGCAGAATAATCAACTCGCACTTCGTTGCCGTTTCTAGTGACACTGTTGATTTGCAAATTTGGCCCAAGCGGCAAAGAGGCTACGTGGGAGAAATTGGCGCCGTCTTCGGTGATGATAGCTAAGTAATATTGTGTCGGCTCATTTGGGTAAGCCACGGTAATAGGCACAGCTCTTCTGCCAGCTTCTAGTGGTGTATTGAAATAGTCTAGAGCAATCAACTGTCCTTCTTTTGTAGTGGTACCAACCAAAGTAAAACGACCCATCGGATAATTTCGCGTAGCTGACGGTGCCACCAAAGACAGATTAACCACTTGATTATCCGTGTCTGGTACTACAAAGGTTTTGCCGTTTAGGGGGAATATTGTTGGTTTGGTGATATCACCAGAACGATCGCGAGTTTGACGTGGTGGCTTTTTTTCTTCTTTTAAAAAGAAGAAATAGGTACCGGCTGCTAGCGCAGCTATGACAATGAACGAAATAACAATTATGATCTTCTTTTTCATAAACGATACATTTATGTGCAGTAGTATAGCAAGAAGTGGCAGTTGCCAAAAGGCGGCCGGACCTTTAGGTCCGGCC
>JACCDR012258539.1_pt1 | contig 11649 bp, 13 predicted proteins | sample 7446431 | NCBI WGS metagenome assembly JACCDR01 (sample SAMN15323443, study PRJNA562643) | freshwater metagenome | isolation source: river surface water | place: USA:Blue River Watershed | collected 2017-08-17
CATAGGCCTTGTAGGTCTGCCCCGGCGTGCCGCTGCCGCCTTGCTCGGGCGGGCGCGCGAAGAGCCAGTAGATGTCGTTGTGCTGCACCGCGCGGATGGTGGTCGGATCCAGTGCTTTCCACTGACGCAGCGTGAACACGCCATCAGTGAGGTTGCGCACTTGGCCCACGCCCTGCACGGCCATCAAGCCGTCGGTGCCCGGAAAGACCACGCCGATGCCGGTCAGGTAGGCGAAGCCGTGCTTGCTCACCGCAGCATAGGGCACTTCGAACTTGCTCATGCTGTATGTCGCCGGGTCGTTGCCTGTTGCGACGTACACGAAGCTCTCCGTGCCGATCACCACCGTGTTGTCGACGTTGGCGATGCCGACGATGTCAGTGTCGGTGTTGAGCCGGTACAGCGGCGGCCATGCGTGCGGCCGGTTCTGCGCGGAAAGGCACAGTTGGTTGCGGCGGAAGCCGACCATGATGCCGTTCGGCAGGGCCAGGATGCCCTCCAGGTCATCAGGCGGCAGATCCCATCCGGTGCTCTCCAGCACCTCACCGAGTTGGGCGTCGGTCAGCACGTCGTCGTAGGTGGCCGTCGCCAGCGGGATCTCCGCGACGAACAGGAACTGCGTGCCGGTGTTGCCGGTCGCGGCACGGTAGATGCGCTTCGTCGTGATAGCGTAGGCCGCGTCGATCCCTGACGGCACCGCCACCGGCGTCGACACCGTGACGGTCAGGCCGTCCGGTCGGAGGATGGTGGCGCTGGCCGGCGACGGCGCGCTTTCTTCGCCGATGTCGTTGACGAAGGTGTAGACGTAGCTGGTTGCGAGGTTCGCCGGCGTGTAGCCGGTGCTGCCGCTGGCCTGCACCTGCACCTGGCGGATGTAGGCGAACGACGTGCCGCCCAGCTGGTCGAACGTGCTGTAGGCCCCGCAGTAGTCGCCGATCGTGGTGCTGACCGTCGTCTCGTAGCTGCCGATGTCCACATCACCGAGCGTGCGCACGGTGGCCGTGATCGTCAGGGTGCCGTCCGAGTTCGGCACCACCTTGATGTGCATCTTGTAGTACGTGTCGGCGTTGAGCGCGAGGCCAGTGGTGTACCCGTTCAAGCTGCCGTACTGCGCCCACGATCCGGCGATGCCCGCACCAAGGCGCCAGGTGGACCCGCTGACGCGCTCGATGATGATCGCCGTGCCCACTCCGGCGCCGTCGCGCATCACCCCGAAACCCAGCCGCGAGCGGCCCGCCACGCTGTTGCAGGCCCAGACGTAGGTGGCCTCGACCACCGATGCCGTGGCCACACCGAAGTTGCGCGAGAGGAAGGTCGGGATCTGGCCGCCGTTCGTGTCGCGCCACTTGAGTTGGTACACCGTGCCCGAGCCGCCGAGTGGATCGGAGACCTGGCTGACTTCGCTTTCGTATGCCATGGCTCAGTCCGTGAAGGGCACCACCGGAGAGATCGTCCACGAGTCACTCAGCTGATCGCCGTTGTCGGTGATGTCCACCGAGAACGTGGTGGCCGTCGTGTCGACGCCCACGGTCAGCGTCGGCGCGCTGTCCGGGTTGGGCACGCCCAGCGGCCGCGTGGTGACCGGGTACGGTTCGCTGCCGGTCGTGGCGAGCGCGTAGTTCGTCCACCGCGGCTGCGCGTACAGCGCCGGCGCGGTCAGGTAGGTCCGGTAGGTGTCGTCGCCAGGAATGATGCCCCGCGCCACATCCACGTCCACGCCCCACGACAGCCACTTGTCGTCGAGCAGGTAGATGGTGCGCACCGGCGCGGCGGTAGCCAGCGTCTTGGTGATCGAGAACTGGTTCCACGCCGTGATGTCGCCGGTGAGCAGACGCGCGCCAACGGCGGCTTGCGCCGCGTTCTCCGGCAACAGATGCGGCTCCAGGCGGGGCACTTCCCCCCGCGGGTTGCTCAAGGTGACCCTCACGGCGCGGCCTCCGGGATCGCGGCATCGTAGCGCATCCACGAGCGCGTCAACGCGCGCAGCGCGGGCATCGCTGCCACATAGGCGCCTTGCTTGGCTGCCGAGTCTTGCGTGGCGTGGCGCCGCCACTGGTAACCGATCATCGGGACGTGCACCGCGCCCCCGAGAAGCCCCGCGGCCGCGCGCATGAGCCAGTCGAGCCCTCGGCCCTGCTCGTCGGCAACAGTGCGTGCTTCCGGCGGCACGAGCGAGGGTCGGAACATCGCCAGGTGGTGCACGCAGCGGGGGTGCATCGCCAAGTCCCTCAACGAGCGCCGTTGAACCGCGGCAGGCTGCAGCGCGCGGCCCTCCGCGTCGATCTCTTCCTCGTCGGTGAACGCGAGCCCCGCGCCTGAGACCTCCAGGGCTGAGAGGCAACGGGTCAGCGCGCCCGGCAGAACGCGATCGTCGTCATCGACGATGGCTACCGCATCGGCGCCCGAACAGGCACCCCACAGGTCGCGATTCCAGTCTGCTGTGCGCCCCGTGGAGTGCACCACGACGTGCCGCGCGCCAGCCGGAAGTTCTCGGGCGACAGACGCCAGCGCCTCTTCGAACCAAGGGTTCGTCGGACGCGCCGTTACTGTGACAACCCGGACATCCATACCTCAAGGCGCCGCGGCACCGACCCTGCGCACGGCCACGACAGCGGTGAAGTCGGCAACCTCGCTCTCCGAGGCGTAGGCGTCTGCGTAGACCGCGGGGGTGATGCTGCAAGGCAGTGACGGTACGTTGACGAAGTAGCGGTCCGAGAACTGCATGAACAGCCCAGTGGCTTGCCAACTGGCGGCTGCCGCCACGGTGACACCATGCTGGCTCTGCGCACCGCCAGCGACGGACCCAGCGGACGGGCTGACTTCACTGCCGTACTGAACGAAGTCCCCCTGTGCGCTCGGCCACGTGCCGCTGTTCGGGGTCACGCGAGCCTGAATCGAAACCTCGTAGAGCCCGGTCTGCAGCACGTCGACCGCATTCGTGGCCTCGTTCCACTCGGCGTCTGCGCTGGTGTGCAGCACGGTGCCCGTCCAGTTGCTGAAAGCGGCGCCGTTGAACGCTCCGGAAGCCGAACCGACCAACGAGGCCACGAGCTCGTCGGCTGCTGCCGCGCCGCCGGAGGGGTTGGTCCCCGCGATGACGGTGACCTTGTTGGCGTTCTCCCCAGTGCCGCGGGTGGCCACCAGGCCGTCCGCGAAGTCGATCGTGTCGACGTTCGGCGCACCCAGGTTCGTGCCGTTGCTCTGCAGCTGGATGAAGTTGGGAAACCCCTCCGGCGCCTGCGAGGGAAAGCCGTTACCGGCGGGGTTGAAGCCGAAGGCCATGATTCACCGTCCCACGACAAAGGGGCGCGGCCGAGCGCGCATGGAGCCTTCGTTGTAGGCCCTCTGCACCTCGGCCTTGCCGTTGCTGACTGCGGAGTTCCAGACCGCTTCGTACTTCTCGGCCATGCGCGCGTCGCTCCAGGGCTGGCCTGGGATGCGCAGAAGGTGCATGAGCGCTCCGGCCTCGATGCCACTGCTGTACTTCTTCAGCGGCTCCGCCGGCACCTGCGCCACGCCCTCTTTCGGTTGCACGCAGACGGTCACCAGCACGTTGTAGATGTCGTCCGGGATCGGCCAGAGCGCCACCTGGCCTTCCGGCACGTAGGCGTAGCGCGTCGGGCAGTTGTGCGGCGCGTCCGGGTCCCATAGCGTCGAGTCCTGCACCTTCAGCGGGATCGTTCGTTGCGGCGTCACGCCGACCGGCTGCGTGCCGCACGACATCGCGCGCACGCTGATGATCTCCAGGTACGGGTCGGTGCCCAGGTCGTAGACCTGGGTGCCGTTGACTGTCTGCCCGGGGATGTTCACCCGCAGCCAGCGCGTCTCGGCGCACCAGTCGCGGTAGGCCTTCACGTAGGCCCGGCGCAGCACCGTGCTGGGCGCCTTGCGCGCCACGAGGGCCACCGAGGCCAGCTGATCAAAGACGTTGACGAAGACGGTCATGCGACCCCCGGCGATTGCGAGGTCTTGGGCGCCAGAGCCACCTGGCCCTGCGACTTGAGGCCGAGCGCGAGACGAGCTTCGTTCATGTACGCCTGGAACTTGCTCAGGTCTTGCCGCTTGGAGTTCTTGGCGTAGGCCAGCGCCAGCATGATCTGCTCGATCGGGTACTGGTAGGCATCCGAGAGCGCGAACGCTTCACCGCTGGAGCCGGTCACCGCGTCCGGAAACGCGCCGTAGGTGGCGCGCACGCTGCCGCTGCCGTCGTTGGGCGGGAAGACGTAGAACTTGCGCGGCACGCGCGGGTCGGCGGCGTAGTTCTCGACCTCGCGTTGCTGCGTGGCCGCCGGCCAGAAGCGGTTCTCTTCCTGCAGCAGTGCGAGATCGGTCTGCGTGACCGCGCGGCCGGAGACCTCGTTGTCGCTGATGTCGATCAGCCCGGTCGCTCCGGCTGGGAGGTCTTGGGCGATGCCGGCGACGAGCGGGATGAAGTCACGCAGCGGGTAGGCGTCGAGCTTGAGGTCGCCGCACAGCATGCGCTGTGCCTTGTTCAAGTTGTCGACGTGCTCGGCGCGCGGCCAGGTGCGGAAAGCCGTGTCCAGCAACGCCCGGGCGACGTTGTTGATGATCGTCTCGATCAACACGGCCATGCGCTACTCCATCAGGCCAGATTGCCCGCCTCGGCCGCCAAGCGGCGCAGTTCGGCGCGCAGCTTGTTGTGGTGCAGGGTCGGGTCCAGAGTGACGCCGTACTCCGTTGCCGCGAAGCCGACCATCTCTTCGACGGTGGCCTTGCCGATGTCGAACACCGGAGCGTCGGCCGCCAGCGCCGGTTCACCGCTCATGCTGCGCAGCCACGCCTGACGCTCCGCGATCGTGGCGCGCGGCGAGCCGGTGAAGACCCGGTACTTCGGGTGCTTGCGCAGCGCCGGCACGTTCGGCATGACGCGGCCGTCGTCGACATGGATGAGCAGAGGGAACTTCTTGTCCTGGGAGACGCGAGCGCGGCGCGCGGCGAGCGCGGCCTCTTGGGCTTCGGTGATCATCGGGTCACTCCGGGGTGATCAATGTAGAAACCGGCGCCACAGGGGCGCCGGCTGGGTGGCACGGACTCCGATCAGGAGCCCGCGGGCGAAGTGCCGGGCGTGTACGCCGGTCGCTTCATCTTGCCCGCTTCGCCGTTCTTCTGGGACGGGCCCAGCGGCGAGTGCGGGTAGCGGGCCTTGGCCTTGCTGCTCGCCTGCGACATTTCCTTCTGGATCGTCTCGGGCGGCACCTTGACCGGGAAGTTGGCCCCGTAGGGATTGCTGGTCTTCATGGATCTGCTCCTGTGTTTGCGGCGGGCAGGATGAGGTGCTCACGCACCCCATCCTACACCGATCAGCCCTTGCTGACCACCGCGGTGCCGACGTAGCTCGGGCCGATGACCTCGTACCCGAACACCATCAGGCCACGGATGATGTAGCCGAAGTCGCTCGGGTTGTCGATCATCTGGCACTCGACGATCTGAGACGCGAACGTCAGGCCGGCGCTGTGGCCGAACATGACGTAGGTCGCGGGGCCCGGGCTCGTCTGCGTCAGCAGGTTGCGGCTCTGGTAGATCGTGAAGCGGTCGATCTCGCCCACCTTGCCGTTGCGCAGGATGGACACGCCATCACCGGCCAGCGACGCGATGCGCAGATCGGACTTCTTGATCAGGGCGATGAACCACGGCGGCGCCACCATCCAGCGGCCTTCGTCGGACACGTTCTGCTCGTCGAGCACCGTGCCGCAGTCGACGATGAAGTCCACCACGTCGGTCTTGGTGACCGTGCGCGGGGTCGTCGAGTCGCCCAGGTTGATGTTGTTCGAATCCGCACCCGCCGACGGGCCTTCGTTGTCCACCGACACGTCCGCGGGGATCGTGGTCAGCATGTCGGCGTCGGCCGCGATGCGCAGCTGGATTGAACCGTCGTTGGCGAAGATGTCGGCCAGGTCGAGGTCCGACTGGCGCGAATCCACGGTCGACAGGGCCACCGCGAACGACTTGGCCTGGTCGATGGCCAGCGTCACCGAGTTGTTGGTCGGGTACTGCGGGCTCAGGCCTGCGCCGATCACGTAGTCGGAGACGGTCACATCCGGGATGGTGCGGATCTTGACCTGGGCACCGAAGCCGGCGATCTCGCCCTCGTAGTCGGTCGAGGCGATTTCACCGAAGACGGTGGTCTTGTAGAACTTCTCGACCAGCTTGGCCGAGTACAGTTCCGGGTCGAAGTTGATGGTGCCGCTCGGACCATAGTCCGGGACACCCGATGCGCGAGGAACGCCCATGATTAGCTCCTAGTGTCAGGCGTTGGTAGCCACCGGCTACCGCGGGAGCTTCAGTCGCGCTTCGAACTTGGCGAACTCTTCGTCCGACACGTAGCCAGGTTGGCCCGGGCGCTTGGTCGCGCGGCGGCGGTACATTTCCTTGATCTCGGCCCCGGAAGGCCGACCTTGCCCGGGTTCCGGAGCACGCGGAGGGGTGTCACCACCATTCGCACCGCTGCCACTGGGCGCCACGGGAGGCGTCGGTACCGCCGGCGCGGCGCTGCGCAGGTAGTCCTTGAACATCTTCGCAACGGCGCGGGCGTTGAGCTTCGCGCAGTGCGAGGTCAGGATGTCCTGCCGCACCATGCCGGTCGCCTGGTCTTCCTCGTCCAGCCAGGCCAGCCACCCCTCGCTCTTGTCGAGCTCGCGGTAGTTGGGCACCTGCTCTTCGATGGCCTCTTCGAACTCCGCGACCTTGCGTTTCTGCTCGGCCTCCGCATCGTCTCGCTGCCGGTTCATCAGCGGCTCGATCTGCGTCTTGACGGTGTCCTGTGCCACCTTGGTCGCCGCGGTGACGGCGGCCTGCGCCATCGCCATCGCGTCTTCTTCGCCCAGGTTCTTGATCTGCTCGTCCGTGAAGAACTGCTTGAGGTCGATCGTGGGCGCAGCCGAAGGTGCTTGCTGCTGGAGTCGGCTGACCTCGGCGGTCAACCTGTCAATCTCCTGACGGAACTCGGCGACGACGGCCTTGTGCTCGTCTTCTCGGGCGCGGAGGCGGCCGGCGACTGCTTCGAAGCGGTGCTTCCAGTAGGTCGGGTCGCTGTGCCGCGGATCCTCGACGGCGGGCGTCTTCGGGTTGCTGGCGTCAGGCGTGTTCGCAGTCGTGTCGGCCGGAGTTTCCGGGGTCGCCGCGACGGCGGGGGACGGCGTTTCCGAGTCGGCCGGCTTGGTGCTCGCTTCGTAGCGCTGTTGAACAGCGGCCGAGCGGCGGAGGACGGCGCGAGGGAGTCGCGTTTCGTTCGGAGGCTGTGAAGCCTGCTGCATGTGGGTTTCTCCGAGGTCCAGGCGTCACCTGGGGAATCGGTTTTGCAGGGGGCGAACGCGAGCCCTGTCAGTGCGGGTCAAACCGGGTCTGTGAGGTGACAGAGGGTTTGACTCGGGTCAGCTTCTGCTCGGCAGTTGCGATGTCGGCGATCATTTCGTCGACCGCGAGAGCCCGGCCTTGCCAGCGGAGAACCTCTTCCCCGGTGACGGCGCGCAGCTTCTCGTTGCACTCTGCCTGCTTGGCTTGCAGCAACCTGAGCAGTTGACGGCCTTCGGGGGACTTGTTGAGTCGCGCCAGAAAGGCGAGGTCATCCGAATTCAGGTGCATGTGCGGCGGATTCTATGACTTCCAGTTATGAGGGCGCAAGTCAGTCGTCGTCGTCCTCGGCGATCTTGCGGGCCAGTTCTTCGGCGCGCCGGCGGTTCACCTCCAGCCGGCGAAGCTCGGCGATCTCGCGGCGCGCAGCGGCAAGTTCCTCGTTGCTGGCTTGCAGCGCCTTGTCCAGCGCCGTCACGCGCTTCGTCAGCGCCGCCACGACACCTTCGACAAAGGCCGTCATCTCGCGTTCGATGCGCGCCAGGTCGGCCGAAGTGATTGCCGGCGGTGCGGGCGGCGCCACAGGCTTGACCTCGGTCGCCGGGGTTTTGACGGCGGGCGCGGCGGCCGGCGCGGGTGCAGGCCCCGGACCGGCCGCCGCGGTCTTCGCCGGAGCGATGACCTTGATCCCGGGGATCTTGATCTCCGGCGCGCGAACTTCGACGGGCGGCGGAGTGATCTCGCCCAGCCCTGTGCTGCGGGGCTTCGGCGCCGGCGCGATCGGCTCCGGTGCCGGAGGCTCGACTAGGTCGGGTTCCTCGGCTGCCGCGGCTTCTTCCTTGCGCTTGCGCTCCCACCGGATGCGGGTGTTGTGCGACGGGCCTTGGAACTTCGGGTCGGTGAGATCCACCTCGCCGGTGCTTACCGTGATGGTCACGGTAGAGCCTGCAGTGCTCTCCGCGCCGCCAGCGGGCGCCTGCGAGATCACCGCGCCGACCGGCACGGTGCTGCTGGCCGCCGTGACGACGGCGACAACGAATCCGGCGGCCTGAAGCGCCGCGGTGGCCTCGGCCTGCGTCTGCCCGACCACGTCGGGCACCGTGACCGGTGCCGAGGCCTGCCAGGCCGTGCCTGTCCAGGCCCCGGCGGCCCACGCGCCGGCGGCCCAGGCTGTCACGGCGTACCGCCCCAGTTCGTCGTGGTGCTGCCGTTCTGCTGCACCGCGTCATCGATCACGTGCGTGATGTTCGCCTTGACCGCGTTGCTGGCGTTGAACGTGAGCTTGTCGGTCTGCGCCTTGATTGCCGCCACCTCGGTGTCCACGTAGCCACTCAGCGTGGCGAGGTTCGCCGCGCTGGCAAGCGCCGTGAGCCCAGCGCCCGCTACGCCGATCTCTGCCGTGTCGGCCAGGATGGCGTCGGCCTTGCCGTCAACCGTCGCCAGCGACGCGGCCGTGGCCAGGCCGCTCTGGATCTCGGTGACGGCGTCCGCTGCCACCGCCGAGGCCGTGACCACGTTGTCGGCCATCGCGCCCACGCTCGCATCCATGCGCCCGGACACCAGCGCCGCGGGGATGCGGGTCTGGATGTCGTTGGTGTCGCTCTGGATGCCCGACAGCTGCGTGTCGAGGTTGGCGCTGGCCAAGCCGACCGCGCTGCGCGTGCCGGCGGCGTCCAGCGGCGCGGTGTAGTCCGCGTCGGCCAGCCGCGTCGAGACTGCGGCGTCGAGGTTGTTGCCGATGATGTTGCCGGCAGTGCCCGCGCCGTAGGCGCCCGGCAGCGGCGTGCTCCAGGGGTCGCCGGCCGAGCCGGCGGCCGACAGCGCCGCGCCGGTGCTGCCTGCCGTGGCGTGCCCAGCCAGCGGCTCGTCCCACACGGCATCGGCAATCGTCGCGGCGCTCGGGATGTCGGCGGTTGCGGCCGGGGAGGCCGGCAGGTTGGCCGTTTTGGCCTTGATTGCAGCGATCTCGGTGTCGAGATAGCCGGCCACGATCGCCAGATTGGCAGCGCTGGCCAGCGCGGTGAGCCCGGCACCGGCAACACCGATTTCCGCGGTGTCGGTCAGGATCGAGTTGACCGTGCCGTTGACCGTGGCAAGAGCCGCCGACGTAGCAAGCCCCGATTGGATCTCGGTCACCGCATCGGTGGCCAGCGCCGACGCGGTCAGCGTGTTGGCCGCCATGGCCCCAACGCTGGCGTCCATCCGGCCGCCCACCAGCGCGGCAGGCAGCCGGGTCTGAATGTCGTCGGTGTCGGCCTGCACCGCAGCAACTGCGGCGCTCGTCGCCAGCCCGCTCTGGATCTCCGTCACCGCGCTGGCCGCGAGTGCCGTGGAGGTGATGACATCGGTGCCCATCGCGCCGACGTTGGCATCGATGCGGCCGCCAACCAGGGCCGCCGGCAGGCGCGCCTGGATGTCGTTGGTGTCGCCGATGATGTCGCCGGCGGTCTGCGCGGTGCCGCCCACGTGCGTGGTGTTGACCTCGGGGCGGCCGCTGGCGAAGGTGCCGTTCGCGTTGCCGAACTGCGAGACGTTGACATCGAGAAGGTCACCGCCGCCGATCAGTGAGTCGTAGATGTTCGCGGCCAGGACGACGCACTCCAGTCGAACGGCCAGCGCTCCGGCAACGTGCACGAAGATCACCAGCGGCCCGAGCGTGTTGGTGTCGGTCGCATCGAGCACGGCGTAATAGATGCCGTTGCTGATGTGCGTGGCGCCCCCGCTGTTCTTGTTGGCCAGGGTGGTCGCGCCGGTCTTCCACAGCTTGATGTCGGTGTTGGCAATCGTCAGCGCCGTCTCTTCGGTGTTGCCGTCCGTCGAGTCGAGGAAGTAGCCGAGCGGCACCTCCTGCGAAGCAGTGCTCTGCTTGAGGTAGATGGTCATAGGATTCCTTGCTGCCGAAGCTGGTTGACGAAGACCGGCACCGCTGTACCGCCACCGCCGCCACCGCCCAGCTTCACAACGCCAAGCGACCCCGCCCACGGGAAGTTGCTGGCTTGGGTGGCTGTTGCGCTCTTCACTCCTGTGGTCGTTTCTTCAAGCCACCCCGCCAGAATCGACTGGCTGTTCACGTTGTCCTCTTGTTCGACAACGTCACTGTAGCCGGTGATCCCTATAAAGCCCACCGGGTTCGCGCCGGTCTGAGAAACGAAGGTGGCAAACAGCGCAGACGACGCCTGCGCGATGCTTGCAGCGGTCGAAACGGTCAACGAGGTGGCGCTACCCTCCGCGCCGCCCGCGGCGGCGAAATCGATGTCCCCGAAGGTGCTGGCCGGGAACTCGCGGCCGACAATCGTGATGTAGTGCCCCGACCCTGAAACCGTGATGTTGATGTTTGACGAACTGCTGCCGACGCCTTTGACGAGCCAAGACTCTGCGTAGAGCGGATCGGTGCCGTACTGGCGGCGGGCGATGAGAGAGCCCGCAGTTCCTCCGATGGCCAGCCCGGAGATTGTTGAAGACCCGGAAAAATGGCCTACGTGCACGACGACATCGCGGCCAGCCTGAAAGGTCAGGCCAGCCGCGATCGTCGGGTTAGCTCCGACGTTGTCCGCTTTGACAGCGGCTGTGGTTTGGGTCGGAGTGGCCACGGTTGATCAGGTCGGGACTGCCCAACTCGGCAGGCCGGCCATCACGCTCTCGATGCGCGTGCCGCTGCCGAAGTTGGCCGCCCACACCACACGGGTGAAGTCGAGATTCACCGTGGCCTGGTGCTCACCGAAGTAGCCACCATAGTCGCGGCCCGACTGCGTATGCGCGATGTTGAGGATACGCCCTCCGGCCTTGAGCTCGACGGCCATGATCTTGCGGAACTGCGGCTGTTGCGGGCTGCCGGGGCTCACGCTACCGTAACTGCTGCTGTCGGCGTAGGTGCTGACCACCACCCAGCCCGGCCGACGGTAGCACTTGCCGGAGACGTGGGCCGCGTAGCCCGCGCCGGGCACCGGGTACATCGGCATCAGGTCAGTGGACTCGCCAGTGACCATGTTGACCATGCGCAGCGTGCCGCGATCGTAGTCGGTGACGACGTAGTAGTCCTCGCCGTTGGGGCCGAACGCGAGATCGCTGTGCTCGCTCTGCGCGTGCAGGATGCGATAGCTGGAGAAGTCGCGGGTGTAGGCGCGAGTGCCCAGGGATGGCGTGAAGGCCCACGACGGCACCACGTACTGGCCGCTGGGCGACATGCTGATGTGGTCGGGCCGCGCGCCATTGAAAGCGCTGGCCGGCAGCGTGGTGATGGTGTCGGTCTGGCGGTCCCAGCACACCAGGCCCAGCGTGGAGAAGTTCTCCGACTCGGCCATGAAGGCGAAGTAGCGGCCATCGGCGGAAGTGCAGCCTTCG
>JACCDR011471919.1_pt1 | contig 11648 bp, 10 predicted proteins | sample 7446431 | NCBI WGS metagenome assembly JACCDR01 (sample SAMN15323443, study PRJNA562643) | freshwater metagenome | isolation source: river surface water | place: USA:Blue River Watershed | collected 2017-08-17
AATTCTATTTTTTTGGTTGTGCTGTCCTGATAGCGCAAGCGCACCTGATGGCCTTCCGTTTGAAAGTTGCTTTGGCTGACAACACCGCGATACAAATAGCGCGATAGGTAACGCAATACTTTTTCTCCTCGCCCAACACATTTGACATTAGCAACCCATTTCAAAGGAACATCTCGCGGAGTATTAGACCACTACATGGATTTTTACATCTTATGGGGGCATATCGGTACCAGTATATGCATATTTTCCAACTCGAGAGTTCAAGGAAAAAGAGCGTGTATTTGAAGAGGCTAAAGACTATGAAAGAATGTTAAGGGGTATTAAGAAGGCAGTGCAGCCCTTAAAGTTGAAGACAAATTAGGGCCGGAGCGTCTAACAAACGTCCAGCCAACCACACCTTCACCGCAACGATTCAATCGGATCAGTCAAGCTGAAGGCAGCGGAAATTCGCCGTTTATTTCAAATTGACTGTGGGCAAAATGATAGAGCCTGGGTTGGTGCACGGCTTTGAAGGTGACATGCGTCGCGGTCACTTCACAGGACCAGGCGCTGAGCGTTTTTGGGGTTTTTTGTACGAGGGGTGAGAGGTTGAACAATCCCACACATAGCCCCTGATTCAGGTCGCGCGCCGAGGTGTATTCGAAGGCCGTCACCCCGGCGGCACGCATGTCGCTGCCTAAGGTTTGGGTGGCGCGATAATCGCGGCCATCACACAGCTGGGCCCGATGCGCTAAAAAAGGCGGCTGATGCAACCGGAGTCCGCGAGAGGTTTGGTAGTCGACACTAAACAGGCTGTGCTGGGTGCGCAAACTGTGCGCGGGGCGTTTAGCGGACAGGGAATGCCAGAAGACCCCGCGATAATAAGCGACTTCGGCCAGGGTGGTGGCCCAGTCGCAGCCCGCGTAAAAAATGCCAGGCTCGTGGACTCGCCCGAAGCGTGAGCCATGGCGAAGTGGCGGGTAGCGAAACGGGGTTTTGAGCAAATAATGGTAGGCGTCGCTGTTCGCGGGCATGGGCGGTTTGACGCTATCGAGCAGAGTTTCAAGCAGTGCCTGCTCTGCGAGGCTATCCACATACCCGAGCGTCGCGATATGTTCCTGGCTTTCGACCAGTCGCCAAGCGGTACCTGAAAGTGGCTCCGGCGTCGGGGCGCCTGCCGCTTGCCAAATCGAAGCAGGTGCCGTCACGCTTTGCCTCGAAGCGCATCCAGCACCTGTAACACCGTCACCAAACCTTGCACCTGTAACATCTGCTGTGCCGGTACGCCACCTGTTAAGGCGTTAGGTTCGTGCATAAAGTGCCGCATCCAAGCGGTATCGCCACCCGTGAGCGCAAACAATGACCGCGCCACCCGAATGATCAGCAGGGCTAGCTCACCCGGTTTGCTGTCCGGTGATAGGTGGGGGTGGTTTTTTAAGCGGCTAATGGCAGTGCGATGCAGGCCCAGCATGGCGCCCAACTCGGCTTGTTTTAAGCCCAGCTGTTCAGCGGCGCGCAGGAGCGCTTTCGCTAAAACGACCTCCGCTTGGGGTTCCAGCTGCATGAGAGCCGACATGGCGCCTCCTCAATGTGTGCATACAGCACAAATTTAACACCAATGTGCAGCTATCACAATGTGTGATGCGCACCATGCGTAACACGCACAATCTTTCGGTGGGACTATGTTCCGACGTAACTATGTTCCGGCGCACTATCACGCTAAGGGAGTCGTGGCTTGCTCAGGGCTTGCCGCTTCGTCGGCATGGCATCGAAATAAACAATATCGCACCTGGCCTGCGTGTTTGTCCCGGTGTAATTGCCAGCGTTTGGGCGTGGTCAAGGTGTAGTCATGCGGCGTTTCAATGTAAATCCAGGCATCGGGTGCCAGCCAGTGGCCGGTTTCGAGTTGGTGGATCAATTCTGGCCAGAGATCGAGTGCAAAGGGTGGGTCCAGAAAAACCCCATCGAAGGGTTGAACGGGTTGGCAGGCTAAATAGGCTTGGGCCGTTTGCCGATGGATGCTCGCGCCCGTGGCGCCGAGTAGCTGCGCGTTTTGTTGCAGCTGTTGATGCGCTAGCGGGTTAGGCTCCAGCATCACCAGGCTCGCCGCCCCGCGCGATAATGACTCAAACCCCAAGGCCCCGCTGCCGCTGAAAGCGTCGAGGCAGCGGCTACCCGGAAGCTCGGGCGCTATCCAATTAAACAGGGTTTCGCGAATGCGGCTGCCTGTTGGCCGCAAGCCGTCAGTGGCCACAAAGCGCAACCGACGCCCGCGCCAGCTGCCGGCTAAAATTCGAACCTCCCCGTCTGGGGCCGTCTTTGCCGGCCTGCGGGAAGAGGAAGGGGAAAGCACTTTGCGCACGGCCAGACTCCGAGGGTTAAAAAAGCGGGCATCAAAAACGGAATTTAACGTGAATGCGGGTGCAGGGTGCGTTGGAATGGGTGAAGCCTGCCCCCGCAAGGTGGTAGGATGGCGCAGATTGAGGCCAAGCGCCAAACGCGCTTTGGCCTGTCGCGCGGCCAGAGCCTATCGAACTATTTTCACACACGAGTTCCACAAGATCCCATGTTTTTTAATCGCAAAGACGACAAGACCGACGAAGCCCCCAAAAGCGAAAAGAAAGGCTTTTTCAGTTTTTTTAGCCGCAGTACGCCAGCCGAAACCCCCGTCGAGCCCGCCGCTGATAGCGCCCCCGCTGAGGTGCCTGGCGATAATGCCCCTCTTGCCGATAACCCCATAGAGGCACCGCAGGTCGCCCCCCTGTCGGAGGCCCTGCAGCCCGCAAACCTCGCTGTGGCCGAGGTGATCAGCGAGCCTGCGCCGGCGTCAACCGCTGTCCCCGAAAAGGCCCCCGCCACAGCCAGCAGTTGGTTTGGCCGCATCAAGGCCGGGCTAGCCCGCACGCGCAGCCAGTTTGCCGAAGGGCTAGGCCGCTTGTTGCTCGGCAAAAAAGCCATAGACGACGAATTGCTCGAGGAGTTGGAAACCCAGCTATTGGTTGCCGACGTGGGCATTGAGGCCACAACCGAGATTATCGACGCCTTAACAGCAGCGGTGGCGCGCAAACAATTGGCCGATAGCGACGCGCTCTATGGCGCCTTGCAGCAGCACTTGCGCGCCCTGCTGGCCCCTGTTGAAAAACCGCTCGTGATCGATAGTCGCCAGCACCGACCTTATGTGATTTTGGTGGTGGGTGTTAACGGTGTGGGCAAGACCACCACCATTGGCAAGCTCGCCTACCGATTAAAGCAGGAAGGCAAAAGTGTGATGCTGGCGGCGGGCGATACCTTTCGCGCTGCTGCGGTTGAACAGCTGCAGGTATGGGGTGAGCGCAATGGCATTCATGTGGTGGCGCAACATACGGGCGCTGACAGTGCCAGTGTGATTTTTGATGCGGTGGCGAGCGCCACCGCCAAACAACTGGATGTGGTGATATGTGATACGGCGGGTCGCCTGCACAACAAATCGCACCTCATGGATGAACTCGCCAAGGTGCGCCGCGTGATCGGCAAGCAGGATGCCGCAGCCCCGCATGAGGTGCTGTTGGTGCTGGATGCCGGCACGGGTCAAAATGCCGTGAATCAAACCGAACAGTTTGTTGCCGCCGCCGGTGTGACGGGCCTAGCACTCACCAAATTGGATGGAACCGCCAAAGGCGGCGTGATCTTTGCTCTCAGCCGCCAATTCGGTTTGCCGGTGCGTTTCATCGGGGTGGGTGAAGGCATAGAAGACCTGCAACCGTTTAGTGCCAATGGTTTTATCGACGCCCTCTTCCAGCCAGTGCCGAGCCAACCCTAGGAGTCTCGGATGATTGAGTTTCACGCCGTTAGCAAGCGTTATGGCACCGGGCAAGAGGCGCTGAAGCAGGTGAGTTTCGCCATCGCAGAGCAGGAAGTGGTTTTTTTGACCGGCCATTCAGGCGCAGGAAAAAGTACCCTGATGAAGCTGATTATGCTGATGGAGCGCCCAAGCAGCGGCCAAGTGATGATTGCCGGGCGCAATCTGAATCGGCTCACTCGGCAGCAAATTCCTTTCCATCGCCGCCAAGTTGGCGTGGTTTTCCAAAATCACCAGCTGCTATTTGACCGCAGTGTTTACCACAATGTGGCCTTGCCACTGCAAATTGCGGGTGATCACCCGCGCGATATCGGCCGTCGCGTGCGCGCCTCGCTCGATAAAGTAGGTCTCTTGCATAAAGAAAACGCGCTGCCGATTACCTTGTCAGGTGGCGAGCAGCAGCGTGTGGGTATAGCGCGCGCGGTGGTCAACAAGCCGCCCTTGTTGTTAGCGGACGAACCCACGGGCAATCTGGACCCAGACTTGAGCGGTGAGATCATGGACTTGTTTCGCCAATTTAGTGAAGTTGGCGTCACGGTGTTAATTGCCAGTCATAACTGGGAGTTGATTCGGCAGATGGGGCGTCGTGTGCTGACGCTTGAAGGTGGCCAGCTGCTGCACGATGGAGCACCCAGTTGAACCAGCGCACGCGATCTTCGGCTACCGCTCGACGGCCCGCAAAAACACCACCCAAGCCCGCCGAAAGAAGTCTGCGGGGGGCCGTGGTGCATGCCACGCCCCTGTCGCAACGTTTTCAGAGTTGGCAGCGCCATCACCGCGACTGCGCCCGGCAGAGCCTGCGCCAACTGGCTCAGCAGCCGTTGCAAACCCTCATGACAGCCCTGTTGATCGCCATCGCCTTGGCGCTGCCCACTTTGTTGTTTGTGGTGATTAACTCGGTGCAGAGCCTGGGCGAGCGCTGGGATGCCAAGCCGACGATTTCCGTCTACCTCAAGCTGGACACTCAGGAGTCGCAAATACCGGCGCTACTGGCTGAGCTGCGCGCGCGCAACGATATTGCGTCCGTTACCTACATCAGCCCGAGTGAGGCGCTACAGAGCTTTCAAGCCCTCGCCGGTTTTGGTCAAGCCTTGTCCGCTCTCGACAGCAACCCTCTGCCGCCCACGCTGGATGTTACGCCGGCAAGCCATTTGGAGTCGCCAGCACAGCTGGGCGCGCTCGCCGATAACCTAGCGAGTTTAGCGGCGGTGGAGTCGGTTGATATCGACCTCGATTGGGTGCGCAGGCTGCGCGAAATGATGGTGCTGGGGCGGCAGCTGGTCGTGATCTTGGCGAGCTTGTTAAGCCTGGGTGTGCTCTTGGCGCTCGGCAATAGTATTCGGCTGGCTATTGAAAACCGCCGCGATGAAATTGTGGTGGTTAAGCTCGTCGGGGGCACCCACAGTTTTGTTCGTCGGCCATTTTTATATACGGGCATCTGGTATGGCTTTTGGGCTGGCTGGCTGGCGGTAGTCCTGGTGATGATCGGCCACCAGATGCTGGCGGCCAAGGTGGGTAATCTCGCGGCAGCCTACCAAAGCAATTTTGTGCTCGACGGCTTAACCGCCCTGGACTATCTCTCCCTTGTCATGGCAAGCAGCGCCTTAGGGCTACTGTCAGCGTGGCTTGCCGTGGGCAAACACCTGAGCGAGCTAGAGCCGCAGTAAACGCCGGATTATCTAAAACAGCGAACCCAACGCTGCCCCGGTTGTGAGCGAACGATTCAAAGCGATTTATTGTGGCAGCACTATGGCACCATTTTCGTCGCGCTCGACCTTGGTTAAGCCGGGGTATTTTGTTTCCAATTCGCGCAAATAGGCTCGGTGCCGCGACAAGGTGCCGTTTGCGACGCGGGCTTTATCGGCCAGTTGTTGCGTCAACCGCGACTCTTCGTTGTACTCAATGGCCTGCTGGATAATGTGCAACAAGTCATTATCCACCCAGGGTTTGCACACAAATCGGAAAATACCACCTGAATTAATCGCATTCAGTAGTGTACCGCTGTCATTCATACCGCTCGCCATAATGCTGACACATTGCGGCTGGTGTTCACGGATAATCTGTAGAAGATCCAGCCCATCCATAGCCGGCATGTTTTGATCGGTAATCAAAACGCTCACGGCATGAAATTTTCCGTAGGCTGCGGCTTTTTGTGGGTCGGTGAACGTTACCAGTTCATAATTTTCACGTCGCAGTAAGCGCTCTAGCGCGCGCACAATGTGCGGCTCATCATCCACGATCATTACGCGACGCGTGCAGGCGCTGTCGTGGTTGGGTATCTGTGCGTCAACGCTATTCCACGAGACTCTAACAGGCGTATTAACAACAGGCGTATTAACAGCAGTATTGGGCTGTGGTAGGGCATTGTGATACATAAGCTCACCTCGGAGATGGCGCAAAAATCATTAGACGCCCACTAAATATCGCTGCCATATCGTTAAATCGCAATCCATAAACAGGAAATTTTTAGATTAAAAATTTATGGAATTACGCAGCGCGATACGCATTGCGTATAAAAAACGGTTTACCAGTCATGAATCGCGTTTTTTATGCGTTTACGATTGGGTAATCTAAAAAATGCCGATTTTTTGGTATTAGTTTCCCGTTTGAACTGCAGCTACTGTATAGCCTGTGCGATCGATTCACGCGTTAAAACTCCCAGTGCTTAACGCTTCATCGCTAAATGGGTGATCTTAAGGTGGTAGCCATGTGGGCACATTTGTCAAAAAGACTCTGGCCTTTGATCAAAGGTGGGCGCCTTATCGTCTGGTCAGGTGTTTTTTTAGGTCCAGGTGTTTTTTTAGGTATTGTGGCCGCATTAAGTGGCTGCCAAGGTGGCGGCAGCGCTTCCAGTTCTAGCCGTGTTGTAGCGTCTAGCTCGCCTATCGCAGTATCCGCAGGGCCGTCATCGGTGCGAGCGTCCAGTGCGCAGGTGGCATCCAGCGCCAGCGCGATCAATGCCAACAGCGCCACACAGTATTATGTCGCTCAGCTGGACCCTAGCTTGATTCAAGCTCAATGTCTGATTTGCCATAACAGCACCGGTATTGCCAAAAGCACGCGCTTGGTTTTCACCACCTTGGCCACCGCTAACGCTGCAGCGCTCATAACGTATAGTCAAACGCTGGGTTTATCGCAGACGTTATTGCGCAAGGTAAAAGGCAGCGATAATCACGGTGGTGGTGTCCAGCTCACGGAAAGTGCCGAGGGTTATCAAAAATTAGTTTATTGGTTGTCGCTGCTAAATGGTCAAAGTAGCTCGGCAACCTCTGCCAATGCTTTTCAGAAAATGACTCTGGCGCCCTATGCCGCAACGCTCAGGCGTGCCAGCCTATTTATGACCGGACAATTTCCGACGCCGCAACAGCTCGCAGCTGTAACCGATGAAGCACTCTACCGCTCGACGCTCAAGGCCTTGTTGCAGGGGCCGGGGTTTCATGAATTTATCATTCGTGCGGCGAATGACCGTCTATTGACGGACGCCTTTAATAATGATTTAGCTCTCGATATTTTTGATCCAAATAGTAATTTTTATCCAGTGCTTGCCGATAGTTTTGTCAAAGCCAACCAAACCAACCAGCGCGAGCAATTTTATCAGACGACCTACCCCGCAATACGCTATGGCGCAGCTCTCGCACCCTTAGAATTAATTGCGCACGTTGTCGAATCCGATAAGCCCTATACCGAGATACTCACTGCAAATTACAGCCTGGCCAACCCGCAATTGGCCGCCATTTACCGGGCAGACCTCACGCCCTTTGGTGGCGCCACGGCATTTAATGTCTTTAAACCCGTGAACAACCGAGGCCAGATTTTACGGGATGATCGTTTACTGGCGGAATTTGTCGAAGGGCTGGGGACTGTGATCACCCAGCATGGAGACTTTGTTGAATACCCGCATGCCGGTATTTTAAGTGAGCCCGCTTTTTTAAATCGCTACCCGAGCACCGATACCAATCGCAATCGCGCTCGAGCCCGTTGGGCCTACTACCATTTTTTAGGCGTGGATATCGAGAAATCTGCCGCGCGCACCACAGACCCTATAGCCCTTGCCGACACCAATAACCCTACGTTACATAATCCCGCTTGCAGCAGTTGTCACCAGCGGTTGGACCCGGTAGCGGGCAGCTTTCAAAATTTTGGCGATGAAGGACAATTTCGCAATAGTTGGGGTGGGAGGGATGCCCTGCCGTCCAGCTATAAAAATAGTATGCTGTATCAGTCAGGGGATATTTGGTATCGCGATATGCGCCTGGCCGGTTTTGAGGGCAAGGTCGCCCCAGACGCTAAAACCAGCTTGTCATGGCTTGGGAAAGAAATGGCAGCCGATGCGCGTTTCGCGTCAGCGACAGTGGCCTTTTGGTGGCCAGCAATCATGGCGGAACCCCCTTTGGCGGCACCTGAAAATAGCGAGGATTCTGATTACGGCGCAAAACTCGCTGCCTATAACCAGCAACAGCTCGATATTCAGGCTTTAAGCAGCGCTTTTCGTCAGGGTATTCGCGGTGGCAAACCTTATAATTTGCGCGATTTATTTATTGAAATGACGTTAAGCCCTTGGTTTCGCGGCCAGGGCACAAACGGTGCATTAAGTGCTGATGAATCCTTACAATTACAGGGTTTGGGGCTTAGTCGCTTGCTGACGCCGGAAGAACTTGAAAATAAAACCCTGTCACTGCTTGGGTATGCCTGGGGCCAGTCCGATGCACCTTGGCGAATTGATAACCGCTATAGCAATTTACGCAATCGCTATGTGATTTATTACGGCGGCATTGATTCGGTTGGCATTACGAGTCGTGCGCGCGAACTTAATACCTTGATGTCAAATGTCGCCCAAACGCAGGCGATTGCCATGGCCTGTGGTGCCACGGTTATGGATTTTAATCGACACCAACCGCCTAAACTCTTTAATCACATTTCGCGGTATATCACGCCGGTCAGTCACGGTGTTGATGCCGTGACTGTCGCAACCGATTCAACCACGCCAACGCCTAGTAACGTGACGGCTAATTTACCCGTGGGTCGCCACTGGATAAAAGTGGATTTTAGCAACCCGCATTGGGATTCCACCTTGCAGCAAGGCAGCCAGCTGGTTATTCGCCATATCCGTTTAACGGATAAAAATAATACGGCTATTGTCGATGTGCCAGGTGAAAATATGCCTTCGCTTGCAGGCTTCAGTGTGACGCGAAACGATGATGGAAATGCTACGGGTAATCGCTATTACGATGCGAGTGCTAATCGCCATACGGGTTACCTGCTGTGGAGTGGTGGTATCGAAATTCCTGTCGATATATCCCAAGCCGGTGTTTACACCTTGACGGTATCCGCTTGGCAGCGGCAGCTACCGACTAAGCCCGCCACTATGGTGCTGAGCCTGAATAGTGGTGAACCGCATAGTAATACGTGGGGTGAGCAACAGATCAAATCTCAGCTAGTGGCGCTGCACCAACAATTTTGGGGTCAAACTCTTACCCCTGAGAGCGCGGAAGTGGCCGCGAGTTTTGATTTACTGGTCGATGCCTGGCAGTGGCGTCAGCAAACGCTGCCAAGACGCGCCTACGATTGGAAAACAGAAGGCTGTGACATCCCGATTGCGCGCTGGTGGGAACAAGACTGGACCAATGAATTTGCCGACCCAGGCCACATGCAAGGCACTTGGATGGCGGTATTACTCTATTTGATGAGCGATTTTCAGTATCTTCATGAATAAACAGGACGTTGAAAATGGGCACCATTAAGCGAATGACTGCGAAACGCCAACATCCCCTTTCAATAATTGGCAGGGATAGACAAGAGGTGCTGCAATGAAACGACGCGATTTTATCAGCGGATTACACAAAATTGCTGCGTTCAGCGCATTGGGTGGCGTTAGCGGAAAACTCTGGGCAGCACCTGAAGACTATACCGGGCGGCTTTTTGTGACAGTGCAAGCTGCGGGAGCTTGGGATATTGCGAGCTTTTGTGACCCTAAAAAGAATATTGCGGGCGAAGCGCCTATCAATAATTGGGCCCACACACAGGACATTGCCAGCGTGGGTAATTTACGCTATGCGCCGGTTGCGGCGAATGCGGCGTTTTTCACCAAGCACTACACCAAGCTGTGTGTCATTAATGGCGTTGACATGCAAACCAATTCGCACAGTACTGGCGTCTTGCACAATTGGAGTGGCCGAAATTCCGCTGGATTTCCGTCGCTTACTGCGCTATTTGCAGCCCGTTTTGCACCGCAGTTGCCTCTCGCTTATCTCAATTATGGCGGCTATGCCGAAACGGCTCGCTTGATACGTTACACCCGTTTAAACGATGTGAATTCGCTCTTGACGGTCTTAACACCTAACGTCTTGCCCTGGGATCGCAACGGCCATTATCAAAATCCGGATATGTTGGCACTGGTGCAAGCACACCAACAAAAACGGCTAGAGCGCCTGCGTGCTCAGCCCAATTTATTGCCTCGCACACGCTACGCGCTGGACAGTTATTATGCTGCACAGCTCAATGCGCAGAGTTTGAAAGATTTTGCTGCCGTGATTCCGGATGCCAGTGAATTGGAGTCCAATCGGTTTAAGCAGCAAATGCAAATCACCTTGTTGGCGTTTCAATCGGGCGTTGCCTGCAGTGCAGATATGGTGCTGGACGGTTTTGACACCCATGCGAATCATGATCGCGATCATTTTCCAAAGTTAACCGAGCTGACGCAAGGCATTGATTATTTGTGGGATTATGCCGAGACGCTGGGCCTTGCGGATCGGTTGACTGTGCTTGTTGGCAGCGATTTTTCGCGCACGCCTTGGTACAACAGCAGCAATGGTAAAGATCACTGGCCGATTGGCACTGTCCTCGTGATGGAAAAAAATGCACCCTTTGGCAATCGGCTTTGGCAGGCGACAGACGATAGCCTCCATGCCGTCAAAGTAGACCCCGTCACACTCAAGCCCAGCGCCGCCGGCACCGTTATTTACCCAAAACATATTCATAAAGCCTTGCGTCAGCACCTTGGAATTGCCGAGGCCTCACTGGATGATGCCTTTCCGTTAAATGCCGAACTGTTGCCGTTATTAACCTGAGGCTAGCAACCTGAGGCCAGTGACCTGAGGTTAGGCTGATGGTTTTACAGAGGCTTCACACAGCATTTTTTGGAAGGTCTGCACTTTAAGAGTGGCATTGAGGGGTTGGCCGAGGGTTGGGTCCTTTGGGTAGCCACGCACTGCGCCTATTGCGCGGTAGCCGCGCCGTTTATAAAACGCGACTAATTCTGTGCGCTGCAGTATCACGTCTATCTGAATAGACGTCATCCCCCACTGCGTGAACGCATAATGCTCGGCCTGTGCGATTAATGCCTTTCCAAGGCCGGTATTTTGGCAATTTGGATCAACCGCTAAAAGGCTTAAATAGGCACAATCAGGTTTTTGCGCGAGAGATACCCCACCGAGTATCACAGCGGTTTCAGTCGCAGTTTTGTCATTTAGCTCGCCGGGTTCCGCGAATTTTTCGGCCACAAAAAGACAGCTAGTTTTACCGATGTGCTGTAACTGTGATATCGAGATACGATCACCCGCAACCCAGTGGTACTCGGATGTCCAGCTGCGCGTTCCGTCGGTCGGCCTGTAGGCCGCGTTAATTAATGATGTGAGCGTCGGTAGATCGGCATCAGTGGCTAGCCTAAATACTGGTGATGTGGCTCTGCTCATACAAAATCCCTTTTATAACCATAAAACGGGCATGCCGGGTGTGTTGACCCAGCATGCCAGGACTCGCTTATTTACCGGCTTTTAACAGTTCCCAGTATTTTTCATACACCAACACGGTTTCACCCAGGTCTTGGTGGATG
>JACCDR011677614.1_pt1 | contig 11647 bp, 20 predicted proteins | sample 7446431 | NCBI WGS metagenome assembly JACCDR01 (sample SAMN15323443, study PRJNA562643) | freshwater metagenome | isolation source: river surface water | place: USA:Blue River Watershed | collected 2017-08-17
ATGTAGCAATAGCCGGCTTCGCCGTTTTCATCGATGACGAGAACTGTAGATGCAAGCAATCTCTTTGCAATCGGCCGGGGGGTAGCTCGAATGTGGTACTTCTTCAACTCGCGAGCCATACATACCTCCTGTTATGGCTCAATTGTACTTCGACCTAATCCCCCTGTCTTCTGGTAGACATCGAGCGCAACATATTCCTGCCGTCGTCCATCATGCGACGCATCATTTCGTGTACTGCATCGCCAGGACGTTGAGCCGTAATCCGCGTGCGCCATGTATGGAGATTTCGGGCGCACACCCCGACTACTAGATAATCACCACGACCCATAGCGAAGACAAAGATGAATTTAGGATATGCATCGGTGACAACTTGGCATGAATATGCTGGTGTGAAGGGAACGTCTACGAGGTGCAACTCGTTGACGATTCGCGCAAGATTCCGCTCGGCATGCTCTTCAAGTAATTCTGCAATAAGCTGCGCAGTGGGATCTGTCCGCTCGGGTAAGTCATGCATTGCAATGCGAATTCCACGTACTTCGGCGATAGACACGGCGGAATTCCCTACACGGTAAGGATCGCCAAGCTCGTGCAACGCCCCGCGTTCATAGCGCGCCGGGGTGTGGTCGAAGCGAAAATGGGCACGCGCATCCGCGCTACTCATTCGCCGTTGTCGCTCTTCCGTAGCGGTTCCTGCTCCGCGCGGCAGCGCGCTAGAAGGTACCGGTCGTATGCGTCCCTCCTCCATCGCATCTAGCAGGAAACCGCGCTCATCCCGAATGCGAACATCCACATAGCGGTTACGCGCATCGCGTAGATGAGTCATCTGCTCAATGGCTACTAGTCCTTCTAGCCGGCTAAATACCGCATCGAAGTTGCTTGCCGGTCTGTATCTGATTGTGGCCCGCGCGACATATGCGCCCGGACTACCACGATCGTGTACTGGCCTATTGAGGACAGCATCCGCATGAAGGATTTCCCCTCCGAAAATGTGGGGACGACCATTGACCGTGCCACCTTCTAAGAAAATGTCGGTAGCTGTCGCGTGCGCAACTGGCGCCGGGCTCGACATCATCGGTGGCTCAATCCACTCAGCCCCTACGCCGTCTGGAACTCTAATCACAGTATTCGATGGGATTGATAGCGAAGGGGCAAGCGCAGGGGTGGCCGGACCGATCTTCGGTTCAGGCTCGGGCTTAGGTGCCGGCTTCGGCATAGCAACCCTTCGGATTGCCCGGCCGCGCGGTACCGCTACGATCGTCTTGTCAGTCTTCCCACGCTGTTTCCGAAAGGACATATTCCACCTCGATTTCAATATGAATTTGCTCGTCGTAGACGGCTACCCTGGAGTAGCGCGGATCGAAATCATCCTGAATGGCTCCCCAGATATCATGATCCAACGAACCCTCCGGAGGAACGAGCGAGAAATAGACCCATCCCGAGCGCCAATCCTTCTCAGGGTCGAAGTTGGGGTTGTTGTGGGACACGAAACCCGCCACGATGCTCATCCGCTTCGCACCGGTTACGTGCAAGATGCGATCATAGGCCATGCCTGCCGCCGCAAACGCATCTTGGATGTCCTCATTGCCGAGATCCGGGATGTTGCGATCGCCATTTGAAATTGATTTCAAATCCAAAAGCCAATCGGAAACCATCGTGTATCGGCTCACCCGGCGATGCTGATACTGTTCGAAACCGCCGCCGTGGTGTGTAGGATATCCGGCACCGATCCAATCTACCGGCAAACCATCGGCTAGGAGCGATTTATAGGCTTTCTGACGGGCCGCCGGGGTCGCATAGGATCTGTAGTCGGGCTTGACCTTCGGCGTACCCATATAGCGATTTTCATAGAACGCCTTGCGCGGCTCGCCGATATCGACTTCGGCAAATGTGAGCGCAAGGCAAATGTACGGCGACTCGCTGTAGGTGATCATGCGCGAATACGGGATCCCCATCTGGTCAATCTCGTGCGCGAGGGCGATCGGGGAGGTAGACACGAAAGGGGCGTCATTGACGTGGTACTCGGTGAGGTAACCGCCCTCGACCCAATCGTGCGCAATGAAGTCACATGCCGCCCCAAGATCCCATCGGTGATGTGAGCGCTTTTTGGGATCTTGATATTTAACGATCTGCTGCGATAGCTCGTCGGAGATGAAGCCGTAGGAGATTGAGATCGGCCCGAAGCGATCCAAGATGGGCTCAAGCCCGAGCGCGCATAGCGTCCGGGCATTATTCAGCCGGAATTCGCGGAGCGTGTTCATAGCAAACACGTTCCGCAATCCCTTGCTGTAGACGGAATGGTTTCCGAGGAAGTCTGCGAGGATGAAATGCGCGGACAACCTCGTTAGGGGGTTGACCTTGAACATTTCATTGCGGGAATTGGTAAGCCGAGAAGACGAACATCGAGCCACGCGTGTGCGCGCTTTCGAGATCGAGGAGGAAATCGACGAAGTTCTTCGCCATCACCGGGTCATCGGCGAAGTACGCGGTGTTGTACTTCTTGGATTGCTCGTTGTCGAAGAATGTACGGCGATACACTTCGATGACCAACTCGCTGTAATTCACATCTTCGGTGGAGGAGCCCAGGATGTCACGCGCGTGGAATGCGAACGCTGCACCTACCCTCGGCTCGACCGAGACCATCTCTCCGATCATGTGGAAGAAATCGACATCGGTATGCTCTTGCTGGCGCACGGCTGCGGCGAGTCGTTCGAAATGGCTGTTGATCTCTTGTTGGGCTTGGTTCATGGTCGATCTCTGTAATGGAACTTGAAGTGTACTGATCGAGGACTTCTAAATTGGATTCCAGAAGTCCCCGGACCGTTATTGCTGTTCGACCTCGTAGCGCTGCCAAATCATTCGAGCGATGCACGCCCAAAGCTGGAGACTGCGAGGGTTCATGCCTTCGCATGTATCCTCGCGACTGGCTGCTGCCTGCACGCGGCCGGTTGGCGGGTGTTGCTCGACAAACTGCCAACTTGCGAGGACCGAGACCGCGCGCGAAGTCCGTGAAAGTGCTACCGAAGAGCTTGACCCGAACGCCATGGTAGCTAAGTCGTCAATCTGCACTTTCTCACCGATCGCGAGAACCGATTGCACGACAACCGCGTCAACCGTCATTCGGTACATGGCTATTCCTCCAGGCTGATCGCGACAATCGTATCGGCGATCCGGGACACGATTTCGCGCGCGAACTCGACGCCATGCGACATGATGCCGAGGGACACGTAGAGCTTTCCGATCTCCTTCGCCAGGACGCCCCCGATGTCGGACACCTCGCGGTCAAGAACGCGACCGTACAGGACGAGAAACACGTCGTACTTGTCGGGGAGCCGTCGCCGGCTCGCTTCGTCCTGCATCATCTCGGCGAACATCATGATCGCTTGCGCCTGCTCCGCGTCGTATGCGTCTTGCAACAACATCATGACGAACTTCGGAAGAAGCGTCCCCGGTGTTTTCGGCGTCTGCCGGAACTTGTACAGGTGCGACCCGTCGTACCCTGCGGGAAACTGAAGGCTGAGATGCTTCACCTTGTGCTTCCGGCGCGCTGCGCGGTTTTGCAGGAGTTCGCGAGTACCGAGGTACATCCTGAATCCCATCTCTCGGTGTTGTCGGATCAAGTTGTGCTCGTGCGCCATCGGATACAACGCGCGCTGGACCTCGATGGCGACGAGCGGCCGGATTCCCGGTACGAGTCTCGATTCCGGAAGATGGTAGTAGAAGCGATTGAATTTCATGTTCGAGTTTCCCCGTATGGCAATCTCGGTAGAACTGGAGCGCGCTGTTTTGGACGATAGCCGGGTAGTCGTCTTTCTTGAGGTGGTATCCGGTCCCGGCAATGAGCGCGCTTCGATCGATTATCGCCTTGTGGCGGTGCGTAATTTGATTCCAGTCGTTGTCTAGCCTCCTACAAATGTGGTCGTACACCTCATCGTCCACCGCCGAGATGTCGAGGTGGTAGTAGAGGAACGAAAGAATGAGGTAATGGGCGACCAATAGGCCGCCCGGCATCCTGTCAACTATCTGGACGTTCATAGCATCGGCTCGATCTCGCGCGACCGCTCGATGAGCCTTTGCGGTCGCGAATCGAAGAGGAAGTCCAACTCCGGAAGGGCATACGACAAATCGGCATACTGCCCGATCTGCTGCCCATACGGAAAGATCACGTCGAAGTCCTCACGAGGCATGCACGCATAGCGATCGTTGAATAACACGAGAACCACATAGCGCAAATGCCATTCGTAGAACGCCGCCTGGACCAAATGCGGCACCCCGCCGCTGTCGCATCGCATCCCGCCGCGTTGATGCATGCGCACCATGTAAAGGTGCGCATAGGCGTTGACGTTCCATTCGATGACGGAACTGCTAATCCTGAGAGGGTCGCGGGGTCGCGGCAGATCCGGCGGCTCAGATAGAATGAGTGACATGGATCACCCCCTGCGCACGACGCGACCACGACGAAGCCGACGCACGGCCGGCGGCGCTATCTTCGCGGCGATTGCTGCACGATAGTTCTCGTCGAATTGACGAACATTGCGAATCAATGCCTCTTCGTCACTGGCCTCGATGTAGATGAAGCCTCCGCCACGCACGACGGAATGTGCAGCCGGTGCGAAAGGCGTGAAGAAGATTTCGTTGTACGCTTCCGTGGCGATTCCACACGCAAGGCGACCGTCCGGATGACGGTACATGCGCTCGCCAGTAGCCGTGACCGGGACTGGCTCCCAAGGCGTCGGTAGCTCGATCGCGTAGTCGAGCATCTTCGGCGACGCCATGATCGGCGAGAGCGCGGTTTCCATGCGGCCGAGAAGCTCCTTGGCGATGGCGGCGGCCGTATGCGTCGGAACTCCACCCGCGATCTGCCTGAGGCCGGCCATGATGGTTTCTTTCTCGTTCATGCTTCTGCCCTCACGCTCGATACCTTCACGCTGGACAGCATCGACACGTCTATCGCGCCACGAGAACGATGTTCGATGATCGTGATATCGATGTCGGTCACAATGTTGCCGGTGGCCGACTCGTAGTCTGCCTTGCACATCTGGATCGCTTCCGATATTTTTCTCTCCATCTCGATACGCTTCTCGCGTTCAAATTGATGGACACGGCGAACGGTTTCGATATCGATCATGAGCTTCTCCTGAGTCGAGAGACGGTTGCGGGGACGCTGCGCGACATGCGCGCGGTGGTTGGTGCTTCGGGCTGAGGCGTGGATCTGGACACACGCATCGGAGCGGCCGGCGGCTCGGGTTCGGCATAGGCATCGAAGAAATCGACCTCGGTCATCTCCTCACCACGCCGGCCGGCTTCATACGCCTCGCGCAACGCAATCGCCACCGCATGCTGCAACGTATGCGTTCCCTCGTTCCACGGTGCCAAACCGACGACTGCGCGACTCATCCAAACGGGATGCATCTTCCCATAGATGATGTGCTGGCGAGCCGCGTGCTCGAACTTGCTGCGAGCGTCATCCGGCTTTCCCATGCTTCCTCCTGTCGATGAACTGACGGAACGACATTCGACTCACTTTACCGAAGAACGTCCCATCGGGATCTACCGTGGCAACGACGAATCTCGCAGACCCGCCGCTGGCCCGTTTGGCATGCCGACGACGGCTCCCATACAAAGCCGTCCGCATAGCTTTCGGTATGGTATCCGAGGCCATTAGGTTTTTCCGCTTCCAGTGATTTTCTCGATGATGGAAGTCGTGAGACGCTTCGCAGTTTCGGGGTCGATCGAACCGTCGGAATCATAGGCATCCATGATGCTCATGTACGTCTCGCGTGCGCTGCCGAGCATGAAACGACCGTAACGGATGTAACCCTCGACATTCGCATTCCGTTCGATAAGCTCCGCGCCCTCAGCTTCGGATACGTTATCCGACATCACGCGAGTGCCGTAGCATACCGGGCAGTGGCATTCCATTGACTTATCGACCCCGTACTTCTGGAAGCCGATGAAGCCGTGCGGCCGTGCGGCGGCGCCGGCCATGCCCAGGCTCATCGCCACGTCGTCGGAAACTTGGATTTCGTTGACGATGAACGTAGCGGGGATGGTGTACTTCTCCGCGAGATGGGCCGCCGCGCCGACAGACGCCACGCGCCGCTGCTCATTGTTGAAGTCCACGATCACGCGGCGGGCGGCCGCGATGCCGAGCAGTCCATCGTTGTCGGTGACCATCTGCAACTGCTCGTCGAGCACGCGAAGCGTCGCTTGGATCGCTTTTCGGTACGAGAGAAGCGTCGGGTAGAGCAACTCGTAGGACTGGCTCGCGCCAAGGCTCACGCCCGAGATGACTGCCGTCTCGTACCGAGTCGCTTCCGACTCATGGCGATCTTCCGATGCACCGCGTGCGATGCGCGCGACGCGATCGTTATCGGAACGATTGACGACATACGCTGCGAACTGCTCGGCACTCAATTTATCGTTGATCATGTTCTTTTTCCTGTTTTGAAATTGATTTCAAACTACTCGACGCGGTTAGTCGTCGAGCGCATCGGCATCGAAGTGGCCGTCGTTCAGCTTGTCGTTGGTCGCATGTGCGCTGCCGGTGGCACCGTAGCGCTGGATGCACGCGATTGCCGTGGCCGCGATTGCCGTGACGATTGCGAGAGGCGTGCGGCGCGGTTCGTCACGGTTCTTCGTCCAGGCGGTAACGGCCGTACCGAGGAGATGACTGATCACGATCAGGAAGCCCGGCAAACTCTGCTCCTTGTCCCACCCGTACTTGTGCATCTGGTAGTGCCGCTCACGAGCGACGTAGCGAACTGCATCTGCGAAACACGGTGCGTCCATCGAGGAGTCGCAATCCTCGCCGTAACGGACGTGCCGCACATCCGGATCGACGAGCATGTTGGCGATGTCGTCGATGGATGTTGGCACATCAGCCATGAGGTAGACGGCGGTATCCGCCAACGCCGTTTCGAACGTGCGGGCGCGTCGAAGTTCGTGTAGATTCTTCTCGATCGGTAGGCAGTTGTGGTAGACGATGCACTCGCCGAGATCGAGTACCAAACCGTGGCCCGGCTCGGTGTGCTGCAACGACGAATCCTTGAGCGGCGGAATGGGTGTATGACGCATGCTAACTCCTTGGTGGTGACAGGGCTTAGTAGCCCTTGGTGAGAAGCTCGCGGTTGAAGTCGAACGTCAACGGTTCGACATCGGAGGCCATACGCGGAAGATCCGCCCGGCCGCCGGGATCGTCGCCCTGCTCCGCGAGGAACGTGAAGCTGCGGAAGAATTCGTCGGTCGGGCGCGAGTACGAATGCCCGAAGCGGATGTCGTGGTAAGAGACGTGCGGCCGGAACTTGCCCGCCGGATCACCGCGTAAATTGGTGAGCTTTTCGAGTCGATACAGCCCGCGCCGATGGTGCTCCCACACCGAGTTCGTCGGAATGTCGAGAGCGATGAGAACCTGCGCATACATCGCCCAGAATGCGAGCGGATTGTCGCTCATGCCGATCAAGCGAAACTCGCACATCTCGTAGAGTTCCTGCGCCTTCTCGCGATCGGCCGACTCCTTCGCGATCTCGACGCCGATCGATCTGAATGAGAAATTCTCCTTGGCGGTGACGATGTACGCATGGGCGGTTTTACGCCCGCGCCCGACCTGTTGGCCGACGTAGGCGAGATCGTTGAATGTCTTGACGTTGGAGGTACCCGCGAACGTCTCGGCGCCAATGAGTCGGAGTCGCGAAAGGAAGGCGATGAACATGATCGCTCCTCAGCCGAGCCACGGGAAGACGTGCGCCCAGAACCCGCGCTTGCGACTGGTGTACGTGGTTCCGTACACCCGCGCGCCCGGCAGGCCGTCGCGTTCGTCGAAGCGATCGACGCCGATATCGATGCTGTGGATCACGGCCTCGTTACCGAAGGCATCCGCGATCTGCTCGCGCACGGAGTTGAGATCCACGCCACTCACGATTGCCGTGAATACGACGCCGTTCGGCGTGATGCCGGCGGTGACGTAGGGAAACTCGGGGCAGAAACGCGGGCTGAAGAGTTCTGCGACGAAGCGCACCCGCATCGGCTGCTCGATGGCCTTGCCGCGTAACGACGGCTGCACGTCGTCGTTATCGGGATACGTCTTCGGGAGGGTTGCGACATTGCTCATGATGGCTCCTCTTGGTGGTTTGAAATCAATTACAATTTTCCCCCGGTTTCATCCGGAAGACCGACTACAGAAATTGCGGGCACGGTCATGCGTTCGCCGTACTCAGTGAGCACGTCAACTACGGGGATTCCTGCGTAGGAGCGGCGATGACGCTTGACTATTCGAACCGGGGTTCGCTTCGCCGTGGCGATTCGAATTTCGACCTTTGCCTGAAGCTCGCGATAGCTTATACCGGCGGCGCGAAGATCGCTCGACGTGAATCCGGTGGCGTCGGGCGGAACAAGGTATCCCATACCCATCGCGACTTCGCGGGCGTACTTGAAATCCGGACCGGAAAACAAACCGCACACGGAGATCATCTCTTCAATGATAGTGAGAGACGCCATAACGTCTGCACTCGGCGCCTGCACCAAACCACCTGTAGGGAATCGCGGGCCGTCCACGAGATGAGAGGACGCCTCGCTCTCTAGCAACCCAAAAGCGAATTGACGAAATCCCTCGCTCACGGAATCGGTAAAACGACGGACACTTTCCATCATGAGGCGCGATGCTTCAAGCTGTATGGGAAAGTTGCGCACGATGCGGCCAGTCGGTGACACCTGTTGCATAGAGGGTGTGCGCGGCGGGAGATTGCGCTCAAGCTGCGCGACCCATCGGCGATCATCGTCGGTCCAATTGATGATGGAGCGCGGAGAGCGTTGACCGGCAATTACGACAACGCTGGTCTGCTCGTTGGTACCTGAATCAACACCATAAAAAACTGCGGCCTGTTGTGCGATCGAGTCGCGTTCTTTGAGAATTCGAAACGCGCTTTCCGCATCCTTGTGGGGCGTGGAGATCGCGACTACCGAATCGGCGATCGATGGGGAGGGAAGCAAGGGACGGGGACTACCCGCGCGAAGGTACACTTCATCAATCGCGCCCATGGGCATCTGCGTCACCTCGCCGACGATTTTCTTGTTCATGGATGTCGGTCCAAGGGTTGATGTCTACATTATAGCAAAGCTATTGCTACGTGTGTGCCTTCAACGACTACGGTGAAGGCGCCTTACGGTCGGGCCATCATCGGACCACATGCCATGAAGGGCCGCATCATTCCGCTCGTGAGGGGTGCTGTACGTCAATCGGGGATCGTCGGGATTCACCCATACGATCTGCTGCTGGCCGTTCATATCGTCGATGATTCGTGCGGTTCCCGCGATCAACTCCGCAAACGCGTTGATGGCGCTGCCAGCGAGCGTGCGTAGCTCATCCTCCGCTCTAAGGATCCTAGCCAACTGCGTGCGATGTATCGTGTCCGATCGGTGCGTCTCCGCTGAATCTAGCGCCTCGATCCAACCCATTGCGAGTTCCAAATCGTTGCACTGCACTCCGGTAAATAAGTTGCCGCCCTCGATCGTGAGACATTCGTATTCACGAAGATACACAAGACTTGCGATATGCGCCAAGGTTGATGACAACTCTCGGATCTCCTGGCGAAAATCCATGAACAACGCAGTGAGTCGCCGTGCGACATCTCTACGGCCGAGACGCCAAGCGCATGTTTGGAGTACGCGTAAGTCTTGGAGATTCATGGAGATAGAATTCACCTCTTCAGCCTGCTCACGCGGTACGCGATTGGGTGACAGGGTAGTGAGGTGTGTCTCTTTCACTTCGCGCGCGCATTGCGTAATCGCACTGTTGACGTGCCATCCCATACGCTGTGCAACCAACACGTTGACCTGTTCGAAAAAGTCACAGCCTATCTGTTGCTGGTTCATGTTGCGCAGCAACCGAACTGCCACGTCTCCCGCTGTGTACTCACGTATTGCGATACCTTCCGTCAATTGGCGGATATCGAAAAAGAGAACATGCCGATCGGTGCAGACCTGCGCTATGCCGTGGCTAACAGCGCTGGCTTCCTGTAGGTTGCTTGGTGCGGTCTCTGTGACCGTAAGCTCTTTTGGATGGTCGGCGAATTTGGTAAGCGTCGGGCCGCCGCGTAGCCGAAGGCGATTTTTAGCCTTCACTGGTGCGCCTCCATGCGTATTGTTGTAGCCGATGGAATATTTCCGAGAGCGTTTCTTCGGGGAGCGTTTTGGCATTACATAGATCGTCGTAGACAAGCCATTTAGCCCGCTTGCTGAGTCGCGCGCGTGCCATGTCTTGCAACAACTGATCGGCGCACTCGCTGGCATATTCCGGTAGATGGAGTGGCGTGTCGCGCAAGAACTCATCAACGATCTCTCGTGTTGTGCGGCGCGGACTAGGAACCTCCTCGACTGGCGCAACGTTGAACCTGACGACCCCGATTCGACCATCGGGCATGATCGTCGAGTATGAGCGTATGTTCGAGTCGGTATGCGCCGGACGTTGCTTTTTCTGCTTCGCGACGGTCTTAGGCATGGATCGTCCACGCAACTTGAAGCGATAAGCGCTACGCATGATCAGCCACTTTAAGCGGTTGCCAAAAAGTCGGCGGGTTGAGTTCCGGATAGTCATTCGGTTCGACGACATACCCGCGTCTGCGCAGGAACGCTGCGAGATGCTTGTTGCCGACGAGTTCCACGCGCACACGGCCACCCACCTGATCAGCCAATTCCTCGACCAAGGCAAGATAATGTGTGAAGGCGCCACGGCGCCGGAATCGATGCATGACCGTGACATTGGCGATGCAGATCACCCACGCCTTATCGGAGATATCGCAGATCCGTTGCATGCGCTCCGGAGAGATGTAGAAGCCGGTGGTCGTGTGCACGGTCATCACCTCGTTGGTGTAATACCGTGCGGTTTTCGGCTTGCCGAGGATGCGAAGTGTGCGCGGATGCAGGATGGTTGCCTTCAACTCTGCAACGAGTGCCTCGATTTCCGGACCGATAAAGTTGTTCATGTTTGGTCTCGATGATAGATCGTGATGCATTGTAACGCGTGAAAATGGAAAGGCCCGGCAACAGAAGTTCCGGGCCGGTGGCTCACCGTTTGGTGGTGCAGGTGACGACATTGCCGTCTTTGTCGCGCTGGATCGTCGGGCCGTTGTTGAAGTGCAAGTAGGACACCCCGTCGATGCAGTAGCGCTGGTACGCGCCATCCGGGAAGGTGATGCTCCTGTACGTCAGGTACGCATTCACCGCCCCGACCACGACAAGCGCGATAGCGAGCGATACCCCGAGCTTCATGGATTTCTCCTGTCTGATTGAAGTATCGCCATTCTACCTCCGGCGGAGCCGGGCGGGAGTTTTCAAGATTTGCCCTTGTCGATCCCGAGACGACACCCAGGCGCTTCATGACACTGAAGCATCGTGTTGATGCACCCACAATCGGATATGCCGTCATCCACGACGGGATTGGGATCGAGCATGTCGGCGGCTTCACGAAGCGCTGCTGCAACCCGCCGAGTATTCTCGTCCGTCTGCACGATATCTTGGATCTGGATAGACCGCACGCCATCCAGGCCATGCTCGATCGTGACCGTGTAGAAGACGGCGGGTGCGTGTGCCGCTAACGGGATGACTTTCTTTTCGCCCATCTCACTTCTCCTGGCGCAAGCGGATCTCCTCCTTG
>JACCDR011708644.1_pt1 | contig 11647 bp, 6 predicted proteins | sample 7446431 | NCBI WGS metagenome assembly JACCDR01 (sample SAMN15323443, study PRJNA562643) | freshwater metagenome | isolation source: river surface water | place: USA:Blue River Watershed | collected 2017-08-17
ACTCATGTTACGCATAAGGTGCCCATTATAGTAGAGAATAGTTAAATTTACGAAAAAAAGCTGATGAAATTCGTATCCCCTATATTTGACTTGTACAGTGACTATCTGATTGTCAATCAAGGACAATGCAATTGTACAGGCTTATCAGCACTTTTAGATGGTCAATTAAGCCATGATAAAATAACTCGAAGCCTTAATAGTGCAGACTTTGGCTCAAAAGAATTATGGTCAGTAGTCAAGCCTTTTGTTGATCAGATCGCCAGCCCAGAAGGTGTTATCTGCTTCGATGACACGATAGAAGAAAAACCCTACATGGATGAAAGTTCCTTGATTTGCTGGCATCATGACCACTGTCTAAAACGTACCGTAAAAGGGATCAATCAGCTTACGGGCTTATATTACAGTCAAGAAGTATCGTTGCCTGTTTGCTTCCAATTAATCCATAAAACCGAATGGGTGATAGACAAAAAAACTACCAAACCTAAACGAATCAGCAAGGTATCAAAACAAGAGTATTTTAGACGGCTTGTTAGTCAATGCATTGATAATCAATTAGTTTTTAAATATATTTTGGCAGACTTGTGGTTTTCATCTGCCGAAAATTTTACGTTCATTCATCAATTGAATCGCCATTTCATTATTCCACTCAAAGCAAATCGTAAGGTGGCATTGAGTCTGGAAGAAAAACGAAAAGGAAACTATCAGTCGATTGAGTCATTAGAATTAGAAGAGGGTCAAACGCTTCACGTTTATGTAGAAGGGGTGGATTTTCCATTGCTTTTTACCAAACAAGTTTTCCAGAACGAAAATGATTCTGAGGCGACTATCTATCTGGTTACTAATGACTTAACGGCTGATTCGGACGGTATCCAAACATACTATGCTTTTCGTTGGAAAATTGAGGAATTTCATAAATCAATCAAATCGAATACCGGTTATGCACACTCGCCCGCATCGAGTATACGAACGCAATCGAACCATTTATTTTTATCCATGTTAGCATTCGTCAAACTGGAAGCATTGAAAATTTCACAAAAGAAGAATCACTTCGCTTTAAAGAAAAAACTTTCCATCAATGCGCTAAAAAAGGCCTGGCAAGAATTACGTATCTTAAAAGCTAATGACCCAATATTGGCAAACGTTGCGTAACATGAGTATCTTAATTCAGAATTCTTAATTGATCAACTCTATCCTATACCATTTAATTTCCAGTAGTAGTATTGCCCGTGCCACAGGTATAGCTTTTTTGTGCAGTTGCGACTCCACATATATCCAATGTGTAGATTCCTTTGCCTGTAGAGTTGGCTTGTGCATGTGAAATTGCTGTATTGGTAGCGGTGACTATTACCTTAGCCTGACCTCCGTTGACTTCAAACACGGGATGCTGTACCCAATCTTGTCCGCCCCAGATAAAAGCATTCTCAAAATTGGAGGTTTTCAGTCCATCTATACTAATAGTACGAGTAGTATTTGCACCATCTGATTTCCAGCTAAACAAGCCGCAGTTGTATCGGTTTTCAGGATCTATTCCTACCACCAGCACATTTTTGAGGGTAGCTGTATTAGAAGTTTCACCACCCCAGCCCAGTTGAAAAGGGGCACCATTCCGGCGAAGTTTGATTGTGACATTGGTTACCTTCATATCTTTATATAGCTTAATGGCATCATCTGTTACTTCGATGGTGCTGTTGGATATGGCAGATCCGCCCCCAGCTCCAAATCCATCACAGTTGTTATGGGTACCTCCCCGTGCATCGTACAGGTAGAGATTATCCGCAAAAATCCGGCTATTGAAAGACGTAATATTATAGCAACGGGCATTTTTGATGGTCAGAGTTTTGACGAAAAGTGTATCTGTAGCAGCCAGTTTGTCAGCCATGATGGCACTGTATCTCCACTTGGCACAATCTGCAGCTCGGTCATCCCCTGCGGCGACATTGCAATTAGGCGAACTATTGGTTTTGTCGGGTCCCGATGCCCAGGAAGTAGTGTTAGTTCCAAAAATAACTGAGGTGTTACGGTCTTCCCCTTTAATAGTCATTCCATGATCTACACGAAAACCTCCAGTGACAGTCACGTTCGCACCAATCACAATCGTTTTGATGTCTTTAGGCACCTGCCAATGAAATGTTTCGATATCATTATCAAGCCCAAAGGATACATTAGAAGTTATTTTCAGCACTTTGGCGGTGCTGTCCCAGATTGCTTTTCCCTCCAGTCCACGAGCCATGAGCCACTGAGGCGACTTTACAGCAGGTGCATCTGGTGTAGAGTCTGATTTTTTACAGGCAAACACAAGTAGAATCCCTGTTGCCCAGAAAAGTAGTATATATATTGTTTTTATTTTCATGTTCAGTTTGTATGGTTTCGCCAGATGTTCCAGAAAATCAGTAACAAATGGATACGATTAACAATGTTTTGGTGTACGATATTTTTTTGACTAGAAGAAAAATCAGGTCTGTCTTTTGGCCAGTGGCCAGAAGACAGACCTGCAAGAAATTAATTATACCCCGGATTTTGTTTCAGGTTTGGGTTTGCGTTGATAGCTGTTTGAGGGATTGGGAACAGCAACAGGTGAGAGTCAGGTTTCCCTGGGTTAATACCCCATTTTCCACCCCACTGACCAAAACGAATCAAGTCGTTTCTACGCCAGAGTTCCCAAGCAAATTCACGTCCACGTTCATCCAGAATAGTCTGGAAGGTGGCTGTTGCCAAAGGAGCAGCTCCACGAACTGTACGCAGTGCATTGATGGCTGGTAAAGCCAGAGCTGCATTGTTTGCTTTCCGGGCTTCAGCTTCAGCTTTCATCAACAATATGTCTGCATACCGAAATACAACAAAGTCATTGTTAGAACTGTTGTTGATAGAGTTTGCTTCAGGATAATATTTCACATTCCGAACCCCTGCATTTAAGCCTTCAGGTGTGTTTCCTACATTAAATGGATTGACCGCATCTCCTTTACCCCAGGGAATTTCAGGCGTAATCACCATATCAGCACCATTCACTTGTAAAGTATACTCAGGTACATCTACATATTGACCGTTTATTTTTTTGTATCGAGCCGTCTGTTTTCCTACCAGCCACTGCGCGTTCCGCTGATCGTTGGGATCATTGTACAAGGCATAGAACTCTGGTAATGTACAGTGTCCGTTCCAGGGTGTGGTAGGCAGTCTGAACTTGTTGGCTGTGGCGCCAGGCAATACACGTTGCCAGAAGGTCAGTTCTGCCGCATTAAAACTAACATCCATTGGAATAGCAAAGATAATTTCTTTGGTAGAAGGACCATTGCCAGAAGCAAAAATGGACATGTAGTCAGGATTCAGGACATATTTGCTTGAGTTAATTACGTCGTCACAAGCAGCAATGGCTTCTGTCCATTTTTCTTCACCTGTATAGACTTTGGCGTTCAGATATAACTTGGCAAGCAGTGTTTTGGCCATCCATTGCGTAGGCATTCCGTAAGTGTTCGCATTTACTTCCAGAGGCAGGATTGGCGTAATCTCTGTCAGCTCTTTTACCAGAAAATTCCATACGTTTGTGCGTGCAGTATTAGCGGGAGGCGTTGTTTCATCAAAATTGGTTACGATTGGTATATTTCCATATACTTCCATCATAAAGTAGTAAAACAACGCACGTATGGTACGTATCTGAGCCACAATGATTTTCTTCTGATCTGACTCACTGACTCCTTCAAACACTTTCAGTACTAGGTTACACTTTCCAATCCCTACATACCCTACATTCCAGACGTCGCCTACATTGTTTTGCGTTTTGGTCCATTCGTGCAGGTGCATGTTACGCCACATATTTCCATCCCCCCAGTCACCCGCACGGGTAGGGATAACCATCTCATCAGTACAGGTATTGACCAGCTCCCAGTAGGAATTCCAGTTTTTTACCAAAGGCCGCAGCTGGCTGAACACGTCTCCTGCCAGGAGGCTATAGGTAGCCGGATTGTTGGGTGTAGGAAAATTATTTCCACTCAGGTTGGACGGATCTACTTCGGACAGATCGTTACATCCCATTACGGACAATAACAAGCAACCTGACAGGATTCCAGTATATAATTTCTTTTTCATATATGTCTATTTCTTTTATGTGAACGATAAAAACTAGAAAGTTACATTCAGACCCAGGGTAAACGACCGTGTGCGGTAATACGTAGGGTTGATCCCATTTTTGCCTACCCCTACAATACCAGGGAAACGTCCGCTGTAGTCCAGCTCCGGATCTACACCTGAAAATTTAGTAATTGTGAATACGTTCTGGGTAGCGAAGTATACTGTGGCATTTTTCAGGGCATTGACAAATTGTGGAATCTTGTAACTCAGTGTTACGTTATCCAGACGCAGATACGAACCATTTTCCAGGTAATAACTGGAGTAGAATGGTGTTCCGGTATATCCCCCAGCCAATGCGGCTTTAGACACATTGATGGAAGAGGCGTCCGCCAACCGATCCAGGTTTGCAGCCATGGCATTGAAAATCTTGTTGCCTGATACACCCCGGAAGAACAAAGTCAGCCCAAAAGAACCATAGTTGAAATTTTGTGTCAGGCCATAAGTAAACTTAGGCAGAGCAGATCCCAGAATCCGGTAGTCATCCTGTTTGTTATCTACTTTGGATACGGCTTCCCCATTTTTGTTGTAATACAGGCGGTTGCCATTGGCATCAATTCCGGCATATTCATACATATAGAATGTACCTACAGCCAATCCAGGTCTCAGCACCTGTGTGGTTTGAAAAGAGGCTCCCTGCAAACCGGGATCACTTCCACCATAGCCCAAGCCCAGATCTTCTGTTTTGGAGAAAAGATTGTTGGACAGACTCTTGACTTCATTTTTGTTATGGGCCAGATTCAGACTGACAGACCATTTGAATTTTTCTTTGTTGATAACGTTTCCTGTCATGGCTACTTCTATTCCTTTATTTACCATCTCTCCTGCATTGGCAAAGATTGTATTAACCGGATAGGGAGGACTAGGTACATTATACAAGAACAGCATATCTTTGGTATTCTTGTTATAAATGTCAATAGAACCTGTGACACGATTCTGCCATAAACTAAAATCTATTCCTGCATTCAGTGTAGTAGTGGTTTCCCACTTCAGATCTGGATTGGCATTCTGTACCTGGCTATACGAAGAAGTCCAGGCTCCATTGACAAATACAGCTCCTGTGGTACGCCCATATCGTACCAGTGACTGATAGGGATTCAGCCCTTGATTACCAGACACTCCCCAACCCACACGCAGTTTCAGGTCACTCAGAAGAGAGAGATCCTGCATAAAGTTTTCACTACTCAGTTTCCAGGCAGCAGATACGGCTGGGAAGAAACCCCATTTATTGTTTTCTCCGAAACGGGAAGAACCATCACGGCGCAACACAGCTTGCAGGATATACTTGTCAGACAAGGTGTAAATGGCTCGTCCATAGTACGAAACCAACCGATTCTGGCTATTAGACTTGGGATAGAAATTTCTATAATCATCTCCGGCATTGCCAGTCAGATAGGCAGTGAAAGAAGTACTTGGGTTGGCTGCCAGATATCCTTCTACACCCAGATCGTCTGAAATATAACCGTTGGTAACGGCTTGTAGACCTTTGTAGTTATCCTGCTGGAATGAATATCCAGCTGTGAGCCGCAGGTCATGAATACCAAATGTTTTCGAATAGCCCAAAAACAACTCCAGAATTTTATTCTGGAAAGTAGTATAATTCTGTGCACCAAAGCCACTGTTGAAGTTAGAGTTGTTCACTCGGGCATAGGTAGAATTCACACTTTGATACAGTGCTCGTTCTGTGATGTCCCGCTGTACTGTACCAATGGCATCAAAAGTCAAACCTGGCAGCAGTGTAACTCCTAGCTGGGCTGTTCCCAGTAATACAGATGTTTTGTACGTTTCTGTATTCTGCTCCAAAATAGCCAGCGGATTGAAGTAAAACGGACGGGCAGTATTTTCACTGTATTTGCCATCTGCTTCGTAGACATTCGTTACAGGTAAGTACCGCAATGCCTGTTCAAAAGCCTTGTAGTTGACAGGTGTACCATTGCTCACACTGTTGGAAATGGTAGCACCCAAACGCACCTTGTTGTTAAACATATTGTGATCCAGAGCCAGTCGTCCCATTGTTCGGTTATAGCCGGAAGTTTTGACCACACCCGGACGATCAAAATAGCTAAAAGAAGCTTGATAATGAGAGTTTTCATTGCCTCCACCAAACGACAAATTATGGTTTTGTGAGTAGGAATCTTGGGTAATCACTTTTTGCCAGTTAGTGTTGGCATTGTCGTCATCTGCCACCGTAAAACTCTTTCCTTTGGAAGTCAGATAGGCTCTCACCTCATCAGTAGAAGCCATGTCATAATCTTTAGCTACTTTTTCTAAGCCGCCATATACATGGTAGTTGATGGTTGTCTGTCCGGCTTTGCCACGGCGGGTTTTGACGAAAATAACGCCATTGGCGGCTCGTGTTCCATAGATAGCTGTAGAAGCTGCATCACGGGCTACGTCCATGGAAACAATGTCTTCTGGTGCAATCAGATCCAGTGAAGCACCAGGTACACCGTCAATGACAAACAGAGGCGAGGTTTGCGTACCCAGCGTAGAGGGTCCCCGAAGCTGGATGCTGGAACCCTGTGTGGGGTCACCACCAGCCTTAGAGATGGTTAAACCCGCCACACGACCTTGCAATAACTGAGCAGGCGACAAAACCACACCGCTGTTGAAATCTTTCGGAGAAACGGTTGTCACGGCTCCGGTCAGGTCAGATTTTTTTACTTCACCATATCCGATCACAACCACTTCATTCAGACTGGATATATCAGCCTCTAGTTTAAACTCAAAGTAAGTTTTTGCCCCTACAGGCATTTCCAATAATTGATATCCAATATAGGATGCCACCAGTGTCTGGGCATCGGCAGGAATCTTTAGTAAAAACTTGCCATCGGCAGACGTAGTTGCACCAATGGTGGTTCCTTTCACCGAAACCGTAGCTCCAGGCAAAATTTCTCCTTCAGTAGACATCACAACACCCGTAATGTCTCGTTGCTGGGCTACAGCTACCTGACATACGGTAACGAGCCACACCACAAAAAATCCTTTTTGCAGTAAATTGTAAAAGTTTCTCATCATAGGAATAAGACTGTTTAGATAGAAGGGTGCATAAAAAAATACTATTTCAACACGGTAAAATCAAAAAAACAAAAGTGAATGATTTAAAGAAATAGTTGTTGTTTTTATAGACTTTCCTGAGACTCTTTTATGTATTCCTATTCTTTACCACCAATAAAAACACATTGTAAACTATTGACTATAAGCAATTTACAATCCCGCACTTTTCTAACAGAGAAAAAGAAAGACAATACCACTTGCCTCGACAATGAAAGAGAACGTTTTTTATAGCAACTAATCACTCTGGCCCGCAGGACTCAGGCGAAAAGCTTTCAGGTTGACCCCAAAAAACATAGCTGTGAAGTATTGCATTCAGAGATTATGAACAAGAATCAGACACACAGGTAGCATTTGGGAAAGGGATCTCGATTTTTTGCAAAAAAAACCAGTAAAATGTACATGAAAGCAAAGTTTTTTTGAAATATTCCCCTAATCTTTGCGGTGGATGTTCTGGTAGTACCTGTGCTGTCTGCCAAAGACTATCTTTCAACTGATTCGTTCATTAAAAATTCATTATGCAGATGTACGTAAAGAAAATATTTTTTAGCCTTGGAATTTTTTCCTGTATGCTGGCAACCCAAAGCTGTAAGCAAACTGCCACCCAAGAAACTGTCCAAACTGCGGATACCACTGTAACCGTTCCAGCAGAACAAGAACCGAAAGCAAGTATTGTAAAGTCTGACTTTGGCACCTTTGAAGACCAGCCCGTAGACCTCTATACCCTGACCAACACCCATGGCATTACCATGAAAGTAAGCAGTTATGGTGGCCTGATCACACACCTGATGGTACCTGACAGAAGTGGCACCGTTGAAGATGTGGTACTGGGTTATGACTCGTTGTCGGGTTACATCAAAGAAACCCCTTATTTTGGCGCATTGATTGGCCGCTATGGCAACCGTATTGCCAAAGGGAAATTCAAACTGGAAGGAAAAGAATACACCCTGGCTGTCAACAATGGTGTCAACCACCTGCATGGCGGAAAAGCTGGCTTTGACAAAGTGATATGGAATGTAGAAGAAATGCCTACAGAAGATGGCGTAGCCCTGAAACTGACCCGTGTCAGTAAAGATATGGAAGAAGGCTACCCCGGCAACCTGACCACCGAAGTACACTACATACTCGGCAACAACAATGCCCTGACTATTGAATACAAGGCTACCACCGATAAGCCAACCATCGTTAACCTGACCCAACATACTTATTTTAACCTGTCTGGAAATACCAAAGCCGACATTCTGGGTCAGAAACTGATGCTCAATGCAAGTAGCTTCTTGCCTATAGACAAAACATTTATTCCAACTGGTGAACTGAAGCCTGTCAAAGGCACGCCATTTGACTTTATCACACCGACAGCCATTGGAGCCCGTGTCAATAATAACGATCCACAATTGAAGGCAGGTCTGGGTTATGACCACTGCTGGATACTGGATACCAAAGGTGACATCACCAAACCAGCCGTTTCACTCTACGACTCTACTAGCGGCCGTATGATGGAAATTTTCACCACTGAACCTGCGATGCAGTTCTATTGTGGAAACTTCCTGGATGGAAAAATTACCGGCAAAGGAAATGTGGTTTACAAACATCGCTATGGCCTGTGTCTGGAGCCTGAGCATTATCCAGATTCTCCCAACAAACCTGCATTTCCATCGGTTGTGCTGAAACCCGGCGAAACCTATCAGACCAAATCTATCTATAAGTTTACAACTAACTAGTCCCAACCAGCTAACATTAGCCTGTCAGTATTGGGGCTTTCTTGCGAAATTCTGTGGTGGCCGTCTACCATCTACCATAAACGCACCACAGAGTTTCGGAAAGGAATAGTGTCATACACAATCCCATATGTCCGCCTTATCAGTTGTGTATTCCCGTTTATAACCTCTCAGATTCTTTCAACTACAACAAACTTTGTAAACTTTCAAAACAGTCACTCGTAGAACTGTATCAGGAATGTATTTTCAAATCACAGACACAGATGAAGAAACTGATATACAGCCTATTTTTATGGAGTTGCTCCTATGCTTTCGGACAAAATTCGCTGACCATTCATGAATACCATCCGCACCCACAGGTGAATTTTGGTATGGAAGAAGTTCGCAAAAATGCCCGTCTGGCAGGCATTACACTTGTGTCTGCAAAAGAAGTCTATCCTCCAGCAAGTGTGGCTGTCATCTATGATTCTACAACAGTCCTTTCCATAGTCAAAATGGAGAAACTTACCCGACCCAAATCCCTTGGCTGGCAGTCCTATGCCATTCGTCGCAAAGGAGAACAAATCTGGGTGCTGGCTGGTGATGCCACAGGAGCCATGTATGGCTTACTAGACATTGCCGAAAGCATCCTGACAGGCCAACTAAAAACCCTATCCAATTCTGATAATCAGCCTTTTCTGGCCAGGCGAGGGATCAAATTCAATATTCCTCTAGACCTGCGTACACCCAGCTATTCAGACCCCAGTGATGCCTTCCAGCAGAATATTCCCGAAGTGTGGAACATGACTTTCTGGAAAACCTACTTCGACGAAATGGCCCGATACCGCTACAACGTCATGACACTCTGGAGCCTGCATCCGTTTCCATCTATTGTCAAAGTACCCGAATTTCCGGATATAGCCCTCAATGACGTTTGGCGGACGAAAGAGAAACTGGACAATGCCTTTCCACACAATGGCAAAGGTTTCGTACGTCCAGCTATGCTCCAAAACCATGAAGTAGTTAAAAAAATGACGATAGATGAAAAAATTACTTTCTGGAAAGACGTTATGCAGTATGCCCACAACCGGGGTATTGAAATCTACTGGTTTACTTGGAATATTTTCACCTATGGAGCTGAAGGAAAGTACGGCATTAATGCCCATCAAACCAACGACACCACCATCCGCTACTTTCGGGCATCAGTTCGGGAAACGGTCAAAACTTATCCACTGCTGGCAGGCATCGGCATTACGGCTGGCGAAAACATGGAAAACCTGAAAGGAGAAAATAGTAACGAAAAATGGCTCTGGAAAACCTATGGAGCAGGCATTGCCGATGCCCTGAAAGAAACCCCCAAACGGGATTTTCGGCTCATTCACCGTTTTCACTGGACTTCCCTGGGAGAAATCAAAACCGAGTTCAAAGACTACCCTAGCATCCTGCAGGTAAGTCTAAAATATGCCATTGCCCACATGTATTCCATTCCGGATCCGCCTTTTGTGCGGCCAGCCATGCCGTTTTTATCCAAAGAAACCCAAACCTGGCTCACCATCCGCAACGACGATATTTATAGCTTCCGCTGGGCCAACACAACCTATGCCCGTGCCTTTATTTTATCTATTCCTGAACCAGACAAAGTAGCCGGCTACTACATGGGTGCCGATGGCTACTGCCTAGGACGAGATTTTCTGAGTAAAAGTGTATCAGGTACTCGTCCACTGCTGATTGAGAAGCAATGGGTAGCCCACATGCTCTGGGGACGACTCAGTTACAACCCTCACCTGCCCGACGAAACCTTTACTCGAATGGTACAGGCTCGTTTTCCCAAGGTATCAGAACCTGTATTGACACAGGCATGGTCTGCAGCATCTATGGTATTTCCATGGATTACCCGTTTTTGCTGGGGTGACATTGATCTCAAATGGCTACCAGAAGCAAATATCAGCCATCCTACTTTCAAAGGGTTTTATACAGTAAAAGATTATATAGAAGTAGCCCCTATGTCTGGCAGTCACATACGAGACATCCTGAGCTGGGCAGAAAATCCTGCGGGTTCTGCCACAGACTCCTTGCTGTCTCCGTTAGCGGTAGCCGATACCTTGGCTCAGTTGTCCAAAACAGCCCTTACAACCCTGAAAAGACTGCCTGCCTATACGCTTACCTCTCCAACCGAACTAGACCAAACACTGGGCGACATAGAAGCTTTTGCACATATTGGCAACTATTATGCAGCAAAAATCAAAGGAGCCTGTAACCTGGCACTTTTTGAAAAATCACGCAAAGCCGCTCACCAACAGGCTGCAATAGCTCATCTGACCAAAGCCAAAGAATACTGGCAACAATACGCCCGTGTCTATGACGCCAAATATAAACCTGCTCTCTATAACCGGGTAGGCTATGTAGACATTCCTGCTCTGACAAACCAGGTAAATCAGGATATAGACCTAGCTAAAAACTGGCAGCCCGGAAAGGTGGAGTTAAAAGTCAAACAAAAAACAGAACAACCATTCAGAAAATAATGAGGCTGTCTCTGTTAGGTTAGAATGTTGAAAATTGCCTATCTCATCCATTGTATGAAATTATCTAAGCTTATTTAAAATCATCACACCCTTTACCTGATTCCTATGCGTTTTCTTTGTATTTTATCCCTGCTATTGCTTGGTTTTCAATCATATATCCACAGCCAGACACCCATGGCTGAAAAACAGTTTATTCCGGATGCGGGCAATGGCTACTTCCGCAATCCGATCATCCCTGGTAAATACGGAGACCCA
>JACCDR010376742.1_pt1 | contig 11645 bp, 25 predicted proteins | sample 7446431 | NCBI WGS metagenome assembly JACCDR01 (sample SAMN15323443, study PRJNA562643) | freshwater metagenome | isolation source: river surface water | place: USA:Blue River Watershed | collected 2017-08-17
AAGAAAGCAGCTGATGATCTCATCGCCAAGGAAGAAGAAGGATCATTCGCGCCGCGTGACTGGGCTCACGTAGTTGACCTAACTACGATGCAGAAGTGCTATACTGCAGGGAAAGGGTGATATGATCATCAAGACTGTCTTCAAAGTCTACGCTCAGATGAAGAACAACACTCGCTCCTTTCAACAGGAGTTCCCCGAGTTCTGGGAAGCTTATGACTGGTGTGAGAAGAGACGGCTTCACAGCTGGAATGCGGAGTGGACTGCTCTCCAAATCCAGAAGGATACGGTTCAGCAGAGCATTGAGCATGTGATGTTCAAGGAAGATGCGACCGACAAGTTGAGCGCGTGAGCGCTCAACTATTGTTCTTTCTGTAATACAGCTTACTTAGCGGTGTGTGGGCTGTTGGCTGGCCGAATGCTGCAGTCTATGATATGCACCCCCAAATGTTAAGCTTGGACTGAAAAATAACATACGACCCAGGGTTATTATGCGCAGATGTGAAAAGTGCTATTTTGAGCATGATAGACGCATAGACTTCCACCATGTTAATGGTAAGAAGATCTGTGACAACTGCGCAGAATCCCTGAATATACCCATTCCTCCCTGTATCGATTGGCAAGACCTCATTGCTCGCATTTCATTGACTGACTTTCCGCTCCGAGTCAGTGTAGAGTACTATAAAGAAGGAGATGCTGATAGGGCGTTTATCTACTGCACAGTCCCTCACCGGGAAACTGGTATTGAGGTACGGGTAGGTAATCATTACGTGCTGCCTCATATCAGTAAGAAATATCGTGCCATCGAATATATTCGGGATACGATCAAGGGCTTAGTTATCCACGAGCTGGATGAGTTCTTCACGTATAATAGTAAGCGTGTTTTTGACCCGCACAAAAGATATACCCCATGATGAACGGGATTGACTGGGAATATATCATCAGTAGGGTTGATCTCAGTAGATTCCCAATCGAACTAAGACTGACCTACCACGAGGGGGAGATCTACGTCGATTGGCCAAACCTTATAATCACTGGTGTTTTTGAGGACAGCAGGAACGAAGGAAACAACTTGCAAGTCTCCTTCACCTATAGTATACCCCCTGTACTCAGTGAAGCTGAGGCCCTCGAATATATCTTCAAATGGATTCTCGAGGTGGTACGGCACGAATTGGCGGAGTTCTTCATCTATGATGGTGAAAGAATCTTCGACCCTCACGAAAAGAAAGAAACGTAAAGGAACCAACATGAAAAGCCTCGTTCTCCTCGTCTCCCTTTTTCTCGCTGGTTGTCCGAGCACCAATACGGGAAGTGATCCCGTTGGTGTTCCCATCAGTAGTGACGCGGATGCAGCGCTGGTCTATGATGCCGCGGTTTCTTCGCCCACGGATGCTGCTCCGGTTGATGCTGTCGATTCGGCTTGTCCGGATGTCTGCGATGGTGGCGTGCTGGTCTGCACGATTGAGCATGCGCAGTATTCGCACGCTTCGACCGAGTGTGTACCCCCAGAGAGCGCTATCAATTATCTCGAACGTGGGGATTACTGCGGTCCCTGTACTCCTGAGCCTCCCTGCCCGAACACTTGCCCTGGTGGACAGGTGGTTTGTCGTGATGCCTATGGGGATAACGGTGGACCGGAAACGGTTTGTATGAGTGGGCCGTTGAATGACGGGGATTATTGCGGGCCGTGCCTCTGAAGTAGAATAAAGGTTTGTGGTTGGGTCGCCTAAGACGGAGCGTGAGCTTTCGAGGCCGCCGTTAACAACTACATCCGCATCATGCCGGGAGCTAAGCTCCTTAAATATGGTTGGTGGCCTGATGGTTCTTAGGGTTATCCGGATAGGATAAATTTGTGGACCCGGACTTGCGCTCCGAAATAAAAATTCAGGGTGGCCAAGCACGCCTGAATATTACCAAGGATATCTCCGATGGTTCAGTTCGCGAAGCTTGTCAACCGCGTGATTCGTGACGATGCCAGCATCATGGAGATGCGCCGCCCGAGCTGCTACATCTTCCTGAATAAGACGATCGTCCTCAATTCTCGCTACCGCTCGCGCCTGTCCAGTACGATTGTGCTGGCGCACGAATATGGCCATCACATCGATAACCGGGTCAACAAGACTGAGTTTCGGATGGGCAACATCCGAGCGATTGCCCTCAACAATGGCGACCCGATGCTCTACAACAAGGCGATCTTCGCGATGGAGAAGGAAGCCTGGCGCGTCGGCTATGATGTGCTGCAGGCTCAGGGTTTCTTCCAGAGCAGCAAGAACTACGCCGCTTTCCTCGACATGCGTGAGGCTGCGCTCGATACCTACGAGTATCTCGTGAAGCCGCTCGACCTTTGGGAGAAGCTGCACCGCAGCGTGCGCAGCGAGTACACGCAAATGAGGCTTTGGTAGTGGTGGATGTCTTCGAAGGAGGATTCATCAAGCCTGAATTCCTCAAGACTTGCATCGAGCAAGTCAAGCACAAATATGAACCTAAGGTCCTCATCCTTTCCCGCACTGGATTCCATCGTTTGCTGAATGCCATTGCTTTGCACGGGCATAGCCATCACATTGTCAGTGGCTACAAGCAGCTAGGAATCGAGAAGGTGATTTGGGCTGAGGATTTGCCAGATTATGAGTTTATGCTCAGCTCCGGCAAGGGACTCGAGGGCAGTATCGAAACAATCACTTTCAAGTAAGGATTTCTATGGGAATGTATGATACAGTCCATTTTCGTTGCCCACGCTGTGATACTATCATTGCGGAGCAAACCAAGGCAGGAGACTGCGTTCTCAGGGACATCGATTCCGACGAAGTTCCTGCTGAGATCGCTGTCACAATGATCGGTGACGAGGTCGAGTGTGATAACTGCCATAAGCGCTGGACAATCACTGATTGCCAGCCGAAGAAGACAGTCAGACTGTCACTAGTTCCCAGTTAGTCTTGGAAAGACTCTAAAGGTGGCCCGACACGAACCCAGGTTCGTGAGAGTGGGAGAAGGTGAATATGTACAAGTACTCGCTGGAGAATGGCTCGTGGTACCTTAAGGATGGGCAGGGAACAATCATCCTGATGACGGACGAACTGGCGGTTGCCTATGACTCTGAGACGATGACGATGCTCAAGCATGGCGACAAGGAGTTGGTGCAGAAGTACGTCGACAAGATGCGCAAGGCTGGCATGCTGAACACGAATATCCTTCTCTTCAGCAAATCCTCACCGGTTGATGAGATCAATAACATTGTTCTCAATGCCACGTATCTCAGTCACTTCATCAAGAAGTTCTCGACGATTTCTTTGCCGCCGGTCTATGCTTTCGAGAATAATCTGACGACTCCGCTCTTCGAGAAGATCAAGGAGAAGGAATCCGAAGTGGCTCTCCTTGGCAGCCAGTTCTCCTATGATGAGGATGACCAGAAATATATCCAGGATTCTTTCGAGAAGGCGACGAAGGAACTGGAAAGCCTCTACGCTCAGCTGAATTAAGGTCCCGGCTGGTTCGACTCCAGATTCAAGGCGGTTGAGGGGCTAAAGACGTCCTCTGTTGGTTCGAGTCCATTTACGTACGGTACGCAGAGGGCGCAGATTTTATACATTACCGAAAGGACAATGTATGCGTGCGCCGGGACGAAAGTCCTAACCAGAAATGGCAGCACTGTAAGATCAGAGGACATAGATTTTTAGAATAGTTTTAGTAGTTTAAATTTGTCGGACTTAGCCGATTTCGGTTGAGTTTAAGTGGTTGGGGGGACTGGAGGAGGATAGCTGCTCAGTGCTATTCGCGCCAGTTTAAATCCAATATCTACATGGTGTAGATTTTACCCGCTGAGCTTTCACACAAGGAGAGAGTCAGAAAATGTCCGAGCGTATCTTCTTCAACCCGACTGCACTCAACGAGATCCTCACGGAGAAGCGACCGAGTGCTAGCCGCATCGCCACGCTTCGCCGCAAGAGCAACGAGCCGACTGCAGAAGCGGTCCTCGCCGTTGCTCGCACGGTCCTGGCCGAGAAGCTCAAGCTCAGCACCAAGGAGCTGGACGGCCTGATGAAGCAGGTCTCTGGTCAGGTGGACACCCTGCGCAGCAAGGAGTCCGAGTCGTGGTTCTCGATCTTCGTCGCCACCGACCAGGACACGGCGAAGCCGCGCAAGACGGAGAAGGGCGACCTCATCTTCAACATCAAGGCGCAGCGCCCGCGTGAGCAGCAGCTGGTCATCACCGATGACCCGGCGCGTGACGGCGACGCCTGGCGCGAGTAACAAGAGACAACTAAGAAAATCCCCTTGGCCACCGGCCCTGGGGCTTTTCTTATGTAGCCAAAGGAGTCTTCCCATGTACAAATATCACACGCATATCTGCTTGATGATCATTGGTCTGGCAATCGCTTTCTTGGCCACTGCTTGTACGGTGGAGAAGCACATCTACCATCCGACGCCGGCTGTTGATACGGACATTGACATGGGTGATACCTGTTGGGGTCCTTGTATGGATGCGAAGATTGCCAAGCATAGGATGCTGCAGGCTGAGCTTGACAGGCTCCTCGAAGAACTGTACAAGATGGAGCAGGAAGGTGAAGCTCCCTATGGTTCGCTTGGTTTCAAGACGGACATCAAACTACAGAGTCCGGTTGATCCTGGCTATCTGCGCTGGCAGAGGAAGCGCCTCTTCGAAGGGCCCGGTGGTATCTACGAAGCCAAGGAATGGTTGGAGCGCAATGGCCGATAAGATACCTGACGAGCGTAAGGAAGAGCTAACCAAGGTTGCCAATTGGGCTGACACCCTCACGGAAGAGGAGTGGCAGTTCCTTTGGGATAAGATGGAACGTAAGAAGTGTGGCTGCGGAGGCGATGGCAACTGGTGTTGCTTTGACCCACGCGAATAACTTATAGGAGTGTGCTATGTCTGTTAAGGATCACGTTGACGCTGACAAGAAGTGTTTCTTCATTTGCTATGCGAATGAGGAGTTCTGGTATCGCTGTGAGAAGAGCGGCTTCGAGTTTCCGATTCCGCTCGCTGATACGGCGGGCGCTACCTTTGCGGCAGAGGAGAAGAGCCTCTATTGTATGCGCTGGATTCGTAAGCACATGGAGAAGCTCGCCAAGGATGGTGTCATCCTTGAGATGGCGAAGGAAGAGGCCGCTGCTCGTGGGGCCATCGAAGAGTAATAGTTTGCCCGGTAGTTTAACGATAGTATACACGTCCGCTTTCTAGAGGCGAAATCCGTAAGGATTTGGGAAGCGCTTTGCGCTTTCAGATACGGTAAGCTAAGATAGAACAACTGCAATCAAACAGGTGGTCCGGGTCAGAGTCCCGGTCGGGTATTTAATTTTTAGAAAGGATCTCAAATATGAAGTATGCATTGGTTCTCGCTCTCACTCTGATGGCCTGTTCGTCACAGGATATCCAGCCGGCTCACAAGGGTCGGATGTTCGACCGTACGGGTGTTGCTGCCCTCTGGATTGGTGGTGATGGTCTGACGGGGGAGGTTCTCCAGCCCGGCACCTATTTCACTGGCCTCTATGATGATGTCCGTCAGGTCGACTGTTCACAAAAGACCGTCAAGGAGGAGCTGACGGCGCTCACCAAGGATGGTGTTCAGTTCGAGCTGGATGTTTACGTTCGCTTCTCTGCTGATTGCAGCAGCGAGAACGTCATCAAGCTACTCGATACCCTCCAGCCTGATAAGGACGGTAGTATCACGACCGAGCAGCTTTATGGTTCGTATGTCCGCCCACTACTGGGTGAGGCGGTACGCGAGACTGTCTCTCCCTACATTGCCAACGACATCAACGACAAGCGTGAGACTATCCTTGATACAATTCGCAAGTCTTTCCAGGCGTCAGTCAAGGACCTGAAGCTTGTCGTCGTGCAGGAGACGGTACTCAGCAACATCGATTACCCCGAGGCGATGGACACTGCCAATACGCAGCGTGCGGTTCAGGCTATCCTTAAGGACAAGGCAATCGCTGAGCGTGACCGTGTTGCAGCAGAGACTGAGACGGCCACGCAGAAGATTCTCCTTGCCAAGAAGGAGGGCGAGGTTGAAGCCGCTCGTATCGATGAGATTGGTGCATCACTCAAGCGCAACCCGGAGTATCTGCAGTATGACATGCAGCTGAAGATGCCTGCAATGTATGAAGCTGCGGGTGCCAAGGGCAACATGATCATCGCTGCCCCCTCTCCGAGTATCATCGTCAACGGTAAGTGAGGTAAACGTGTCGACTTCTCTGCGGATTGTGGACGACGCTGAGGTAGCCTTGGCTGCCCAGCAAGAACTCAAGGCATTGAAGGAAGAGCTGGCTAGCATCACGACGTTTGAGCAGAGTGATGCGGAAAAGATCAGAGAGATTGCTGATAACAAGCTCAACTCTCTATACCAGACCATCCTTGGGTATATTCAGGAATCCGCAGAGAAGAACGAGCCTTACCGCATCTGGCCAAAGGAACATTGCCGTCCCAAGAAAGTACTCGAGAAGCTCATACCAATCCTGACAGAGAAGGGCTTCGTGGTTGAGCTGAAGCACCGCTGGTGGTGGCAATCTCAAACGGAGTACACCCCGAGCAAATACTATCTATTGATCAAGTGGTAAATTATGAATAGCTTTCTTAGATTCTTAGAAGTAAACTATGTTGCTGGCATCTTCTGCTTGGCGATTGGCTTCCTTATTTACGGGATTGAGGAGGACGCGCGGAAGGATGCGGCCCGCTTCACCTTGTCTTCTATTATCCTGGGTGCACTAGGTGGTCTGCTCTGCTTGGCTGTGATTATGTACAAGGCTGCCTTCCCCAAGGATATGGATGAAGATCGATACTCTCGACGCTGAGGTACTCAGCTACAGCCAATGGGCTGATAAAGCTCAGCATCTAAGAGATAGCTGGGGTGATTGTACAATTCAGCTTTGCGCTGGTATTTCGAGCGTCTCACGAGAGATAAGTTACAAAGAAATTCTCCTGTCACAGTACTCCGGTGATTACCTTTACTCAATCATTGATGAGCTGGACGAAGAACTCTTTACTCAGATTCTCCTGAACGCTGAATCAGGAGATTTGCTAGGATAACTATGAAATATCTGTTGCCCCTACTTCTTTTACTTGCTGCGTGCGAGAGGACCAGCAACCCATACCATGAGTGCTGGATGGCAGCGAAGGATAATGCTGGTCGCTTCGCTTGTGATGAGAAGTATCCAGATAGGTACGCGACGCCTGACGATGTCACTGTTTCCCTTCTGGAGACATACCATATGGATAACTTCTTCTTCCAGAATGATGCCCTTAATATCCTAGCTTGGGGCGGCTCACTTCTATTTGTCTGGTTACTGCCTCTACTGGTAACTCACCTGTTTATTCTCTATCTGGTGGGTGGGGATAGGACTAGATACAAGGAATACAGTGGAGTATTCTTCGGTGTGAGCATTTGGCCATTTGTTGTAGGACTTCTCCCTGTCTGGGGACCTATATGGTTACTGGCTGAAGGCTGGACCCGACTCGAACGTTTCGTCTCCGAGAAGGGTAAGCAGAGACAGATTCCTCGTGCGATCGCTAGAGATGCACAGGAGTAAGGTTATGGCATCACATCATTGCATTGGCATGCCCTGTTACATCTGCCACCCAGACCTTAATCCCAATCGGGACAAGGAACTGAAGATGTGGCCGGATTCATTAGAGCAAGCAATTGATGAGATTGCTGCGATGCTGAAGTGTGAGAAGTGGGAGAATCCTGTAGAGGTGGCTGCCAAGGTGCGTACACTTTGGCTACAGCATGCCGCTTTGATGGGGGCTATTCGCAATCTGAAAGATGAGACACTGATTGCTCTCGACCAAACTCCACTGAAGGATGCTCTCGAAGTACTGAAGAAGATGGATGAGTACTGGGCTGATCCAGTAGCACATCCTCGTACATCAGTAGTGATATGTGCGGATACAAATGGGCACGGTTTCGACTGCTGTTGTGGTCCTTGTATTGGTAAGGATTACTGCCACGAGTATGAGGAATAGTATCCTTATTCGGTAGAGTGAAATGTTTGTAATCGGGTTAGTAACCTGAGTTGACCTAGCAACTATAATCTAGGACGTATAGAGCCAAAACATAGGTATATAATTAATCGGGCAGGAGGACCATGATTCGAGCGCCGCCGTGATGTAATCCTTTGAGTTTACTACTTTGGCGAAAGAGTCTTTAGAAGGTGCCACTCCATAATATATAGGCACCAGTTTTGGAATCATGCGTTAGAAAACAAAGATGATTGATAAGTTAGTGGTGTAAGCAATCACCTAAAAGTTAGCGGTCAATGGTGAGCCTGGCAGCTGAGATCCATTGATGTCAGAGTAGTGCCACTCGAGGGTCAAGAACCGCTGAGTCGGGGGTTGAGAATCGAGAACTACTTATTCACATGAGGGAAACGGTATCCGTGGACAACCAGAGTCGACGAGTGTTGTGCCCAGTTATACGCAGTCAGCTCTTGTGAATGCCAGCACTCACATCCCGTGAGTGCTAGCTGGGGCCGCCCAAATACGAGGCCCCACTATAGTCTGATCAACTATAGTGGGGTTTTATTTACTCACCTACCATGTATGGGAAGAGTTCTTAGGCTGTTTGGCTACGCCAGGCAGCCTATGCTTATTTAGAGGTTCAGATGGCCAAGCTAGAGATACTGAATGATAGTATGAATAGCCCACTCCGCCTTGTGCTGGAGGATGGCACAATCTATGGGCAGATGTATAACTCTTGGGATAAGAAGTATCATCTGGCTGAGTACATTCCATACAAGAAGCCGCCGACCAAGTACGCTTGTGGTATTACTGGGAACATGTCTCCCAGCCGAGAGACACACGAGAGGAACATTTGTCAGGCGTGTTTCTGTAGAGTACTCTATACTATCCCATACCATAGCTTGATTCTGCAGGCCAAGCCTGACCTCGTTCTCAATGTAGGAGATATGTTCCATGCCCCGCGACGGTAAGAACATGAATGACAGGCTGCTCAAAGCCTGGCAATCCTATGCTGAGGAAGTCGTCGAAGCAGAGGCTGTACTGGAAAAAGCAGCAAACACCTACAAGGCTGTTCTGGATGGTATCATTGCTGACTGTAAGCATGAGACGTCTTTCGAAGGTGCTGGTGCACGTTACTGTAAGGATTGTGGCCTGCTTGAGCGTGGCCTTCTGTATGGCACACAGTACGAGTACTTCATCTTCACAGGGAGTTACCCTCCAGCTTATTCAGATTACTATTTCTTCCGACCAAGGAAGACGGTAGCTCGTATCCTTGTTGGCGCCAAGGTAGAAGTTCGAGAGAGCTATTCAGAACCAAGGCACCCAGACAATGGCTAAGGATTACTTCAAGATTATCAAGGAAAAGAAGCTTAGGGTTGTTCCTACCCTTGATAAGAAGGGCAGGATATTGAAGTGGCAGGCTGGCTTCATCACTGTTGATAGTAGAGGCTGGAACTACGTAGCCAATCATCAGTTCTCTATGGCCAGTACAGCAGAAGAAGCCATTGATAAACTTCTGCGGGGAGATACTGAATATGTCCGTTACAGAGGCGGGATCAAGTCCAATCGATAAGCTTCTCCATAAGCAAGAGATACGTGATAGGTTCAGAGATATACTTATCGATAAGACTGATGATATCGACCTCGATAATCCCCAGCATAGAGAAGAACTTATTGATCATTTGGTCGGAGTGTTAGAGACCTGAATCTCGCGCCCCATTTTACGAGATGGTAAAATGGGTATGAAGGAAGCGGGATTTCGTATTAGTGATGAACATCAAGATATCGTTGTGGCTAGGAACGGTATGGCGTTCTCTATCAATGGCCATATTGTTGCCTACCGTAAGGCACAGACTAAGGCTGCTGTGCTCAAGGCCTTGGTTGATTTGGCCGGACCAGGAGAGGGTAACTCTGCTGCATACCACGATATCATCGAGGCTGTTTGGGGCGCGGATGATACAGCAGGTGCATCATTCGATGACATGAAGATGAGTCTGCACGCTAACATCATGATGCTTCGCAATGATGGTTTGCGAGAAGCTATTCGTTGCCACCGTGGTCATGGTATCTACTGGTCTCCTCGGGTTAACGTCCGCTTCGGCAGCATGCCAAACATGCCTGCCAACTTCAATATGACCAGGCTTGAGAAGAGCCAAGAAGAGAAGCGCAAGCGAGAAGAACAGCATCTACGCAATCAGCGCAGGGAAGTTAGCATGGCTCTCGCTGATGCTATTCCATCCGATAAGTTCGATGATATATACAATGCCCTATCAGGTATGGGATTCCTTGACGCACAGATTGCTCGTATGTGTGGCTTCACCAGGCAAGGTGCGCAGCACCGCATCGAGCGTATGAATATCAGGAGATGGAAATCAGAATGAATAAACCTACGGCTTGGTATAATAAACCACATTTAGTTAGTGCCTTTTGGGCAGTGGTTCTTCTATCAATCTCAGCACTACTCTTTTGCTATGTCTTCCTGAGGTAGGGAGATTGGAGAAAAAGGAGGCGCTTCGCGCATTGTTTGTATTTGGTGGGGACGATGAGAAGGTGGGTGTGGGAAGCACAATGGAAGGTTAGTGGAAAGTGTCGCCGGTTTTGGTAAGGCTTGGTTACCAAGTCAGGACCGGCAACCACGAGGATGAACGTGAGCAGGTGAGGGAGAGCAAGGATATTGAGCAGATAGCTTGCCTAGGCTGCGTTGTGCGGTCGGCCAGCTTGGACTGCGTTGTCCCCTAAACTCCCAGCATTTCTCCAAAACAAAATCCAAAACGAGTAGGTTAAAGGAAAGAAATGAAAAATACCCCTTGACGAGAATGCTCTCGCCCGGGTATCTTTTACCACAAGGAAGGGATTTACCTATGTGGGAATACGCTCTTTATATTGCCGCTGGTATCTTGATTCTGATGATCGTCCACTGTCTCTTTTTCAGCAAGAAGACCAACTGGAGTGATGATCCGAATCGGGCTTTCCGTAAGGACGCGACTACAAACTTCAGCTATAGCCCAGTGACGGAGCAGCAGCATACCCAGATGACGGTCCTCAAGGGACCCTACGACGAGATGGAGCTGCCTGTTCGTGGCAACCTTCCAGACCTCGAAGAGCAAATGCGCGAGGATATCGTCCTTCTCAGAAAAAAGCTCGGCACCACGCCGCCTCCTGGTAAGGCCACCGGGGTCGGGAAGAATGCAGGTACCTACAGCTTGAAGCGCCAGCCACCTGAGAAGCTCGAACCACTTCCCCCTCCCAGCCACACCATCCTTGATCCGAACATGGCTCAGCGGATGGCCAAGGTACGAGAGATGGAAGAACGAGAGAAGATTGCTTCCATCCTCGGACTGAAGAAGTGATACACTAAGCTCATGGCTACCCACAGACAAATCGCATCACGTTGTATTGTCAATATCAAGGCCTTCAAGCCGGCCAGTAAAGATTTCTTCGAGTCCGCAAAGGAACTCGATTACCTGGTCAAGATCCACGATAACATGAGCAAGGTCGATGGTTCACGGGGTGACGGAACCATCAGTGATGAAGAGTTGCAACAGCTGCGTCATCTCCGTGATTCAGCTGTCAATCTCCTGTACATCATTGACAGGATTCGAATGTAAAGATGTGGTAACTACCCCATTGAGAAATGGGGTAGCGTAAATGTTGTGTAGTTAAGTTAACG
>JACCDR012614586.1_pt1 | contig 11645 bp, 12 predicted proteins | sample 7446431 | NCBI WGS metagenome assembly JACCDR01 (sample SAMN15323443, study PRJNA562643) | freshwater metagenome | isolation source: river surface water | place: USA:Blue River Watershed | collected 2017-08-17
GTGTCATCTGTCAGGTAGAGAGCGACATCATCACTCTCGGCGAAGCCCGCAAGGACCTAAGCAAGGATCTCTTTGGTGACGCGAGAGATCAAATGACTTTGACTCAATACCGTGCTGCGATAGGCCGCCAGATGTCGTCGGCCGATGCCTTGAATGATACGGCTCAGCCACTCCCCGAAGAAGAGGAGCCTGAAGCACTTCCTAGTTCTGATGAGCCCACGGACGATGAAGACAGCCAGCGTCCTGACAATCTTGACGAGGACGGGGACGTGCCGGCTCAAGCCCAAGTCGCTCGTTCGATCGAGATGCGAGCCGAGAACTTGTACGTCAAACGTGTCCATGCGGCATACGATCGGCATGAAGCAGCCATTCAAGCCGCCGTAGAAGACCTTGCCCAATCACAAGCTACGAAGGTCCTACGAGACCTCAAAAAGGAGCAGGGCAAGAGACAAAAGGATGCCGAGCGCAGGTCTGTTGTTGAAACTCGCGCAGTGAAGCTGAGCGAAATCTTTGACCCCTCTTACTGGGTCCGAAAGACAAAAGATGCATTGCGCACAGTTCTACGAGGTGCCTGGACGGACGGCGCTCTAGTGACCGCTGACTATCTCGATTACGAACCCGCAGATCCCTTGATGAAGCGAGTTCTGGAAGAGATGTCATCACGCCTCGATGTTCTGGCGGATGAGGTTACTGAGACGACCCGGCAGATCCTGCAAGAAGAGATCGACAACGGTGCCGAAAACGCCGACGAGCTATCCGCACGCATCGCTGAACGATTTACAGATTTGGGGACCTGGCGAGCAGAAACAATCGCTCGAACCGAAACTTTAGGTGGGTTCAACGCGGCTGGCCTAGCGACTGCCGAAGAAGCAGGGATGACGCGCAAGCAATGGATGGCCAGAGAAGACACTCACACTCGAATTCAGCACCGGAGCATCAGCGGTACGACGCGAGCTATCGACGAGACCTGGGAGATGGATGCAGAGCACCCTCCCCCTTTGCGATTTCCTGGTGATCCGCTAGGTCACCCAGCCATGGTTATCCAGTGCCGCTGCGTCTTGCTTTACAGCAAGGAGAAGAATAAATGAGAACCATCAAGCTGAACGGTGGCCCGTACCACGGCTGGCTATATGAAGTCCCAGACTCTGACAAGAGAGATCAAGTAGGAACTGGCATACCGGGCACTCCAGATTTCGGGTGCTACGTATACCGCAAGCAAGAGTCGGCGTTCGGCTCATTGCAGGAGGATTGGCAATTCGATGCTCCAGCTACAAAAGAACTCCTCCAGGAGAGAGGGCTCAGTTTCCGCATCTCTGACAAAGAGATCGTGGTCAACGGCCAGGAACGAAACCCAGATCAGCCAAACGTGAGCTTTAATCGCGAGACACAGTGCTGGGAACTCCACTATCAAGGCCAAGTTATCGATCAACGCTCCGCGGGCGGTGTTCAGAACCGACTGGAAGCCGAAGCCTGGGTTAAAGAACTAATTCCCGGTGAAGTGAAGCTGGTAAAAGTTGACTAAATCAAAAAAGCGACAGCTGACTGCTCAAGAGCTAGAAATTCTTTACGAACTGCTAATGCAAACAGCTACCGATTTCAATGTGTCGGTAGGCGGGGATCATTCGTTAGAAATTCAAGCTCATTGGGACCGCCGACAATACGAAGATAGCGCCAAGCAGGAGGACTAATGCCGCTAACACCAGATGAACAGGAACAAATCCTGGCGTCGTCCACGCAATTCAACACTATGGATCAGCTACTTGAGGAAGAGGAACGTATAGATTTGATTGCAGATCCTATGGCGCAAGGGTTGGCCCGGGCGGCTTTGCAAACGGAGAAAGCAAACCGGTTCGGCGTACTTCCCGAAGAACAAAACACCGTTTCGCCGACAGATAACGGGAATTCTGGGTCGCCCATCGGAGCAGACGACAACTAATTGTGGTAAAGGCCACAATGCTGTATTAAGTTAGTAACTGATATGCCCAAGGATGGGCATTGTCAATAAGCAAGGACGCTACATTGACGATTGAAAATCTTGAATTCCGTCACATCAAGCTTGGTGAGCTTGAAACCCGGCTCGGCGAGAACGAAGAAGGCACTTTCAGTGGCTACGCGTGCCGATGGGACGTAATCGACAGCTACGAAACCTCGTTCGCTTCTGGAACGTTTGCGACAGCAACCCGCGATCAGAACCTCCCCCTTCTTTGGATGCATTCCCCCGATCACCCTGTAGGGGTTTTCAGTTGGCGCGAGGATGCCGAGGGTCTGTACATCGAAGGTCGTTACGACGATACAGCTGCTGGCCGCGATGCGCGCATTCGAGCCCAGTCATCAGCTCCAGGGCTTTCAGTAGGGTTCGTGCGCCGCGGTGTCGACTCCAAGGATCAATCGCGAATCACCGCCGCTGAACTCAAGGAAGTGTCTCAGATCACTCTAGGGTTCGCTTCACAGCCCGGAGCGGAACTCATGGCCGTTCGTAAGGCGGCTGAGATCATGGCCGAGATGGACGACCAGGAGCCCGTGGATGAACCCGAAGTGACTCCTGAAGAAACCGAGGACACACCGGAGGACCAAGAAGAGACCCCGGAGAAGGAAGACCGAGTAAAGGTCAATTGTTCGGGCTGTGGTAAGTCTTTGCGCAACATTCGTTGTGCCGACTGCGTCACCGAAACCAAATCGGACGATTCGGAGACAGAAACGCGTCGAGAAGAGATCGAGAATCGTTATGCGGGATTGATCGCTGGTTCGTACGAAGAGCGCGTAGAGCAAGTTCGTTCGGCTCTGGGTTCGTGGGTTAACGAGCACTACCCTCGAAGCGACAACGGTGACCGAACCGTGTGGGTCTATCCGGTAGCTACATTCACTGACAGCGTAGTGGGTAGAGTCATCGATTACGGCTCTGACGCTGAGCGTCAGGCTTTCCGAATGAGCTATGCAGTCGTCGACGGACAAATTTCGCTTGGTGAGCCCAAGGAAGTAGAGATCAAGACCACGGTCACAGTCGAGGGGATGCAAAGCGCCGAGCGAGTCGAAGAAGTAGAAATCGTTGAGCGTAAGGCCAAGAACGAGGACGTTTCGGACGCAGATGCCCCTTCTGAGGAAGAGGTAAAGAACATCCCTGAATTGACGGATGACGATCTTACTGACGAGCCACTACCTGAGGACGCCGACGAAGACGACGACTCTGAAGAGCGTGCTGACACGACTCCAGGTAAGGGTAAGGGCGGTCGCCGTCTGCATGATTACTGGGTTCGTGGTGAAGGCGCCAAGAAGTGGAAGACCTGGACCGAGCTGTATAACCATCTCAAGAAGTACATCAAGTCGCCGGAATTGGCAAAGGCGACGGCAGCGCGTTGGTTCCATGACCGATACAAGTTCTGGCCAGGCGACAAAAAGAACCGTGATAGCGCGACTCAACGCCGTCTGGAAATGCGAATCAAGCTCGCCCAGAACAAAAAGAGGTAGAAATTCGATTGATTTAGTTGACAGCTAAATAATCAACTGCTAAAGCTATTCATAGTCCAGTTACCGGACTGATTAGGTAACCTCAAATGGTCCGCATCCATCAGCGGCGATCACGATGGACAGATAGAAAACCACGCTTGAGACGCGTTGTCGTCTCTCTGTCCAATAGGAGTGTCCAAGGATGGACCGAGAAGCCATTGAGGCTCGTCTCGAAGAGCTGGAAATCCAGCTCCGAGGCACCGACGTCGATATCGACGCAGTTGAAAAAGAAATCGATGAACTGCTCACCCGTCAGCAAGAACTGATCGAGGATGAGAACCGAGTACGGGAACAGCGCAACCGCATTGCTGTTGCAAAAGCAGCTCGCGAAGCTCCCGAGCTTTCGACTCTGACTCACGAGAGCACCCAGCAGCCTGGACCGCGTGAGAAGCGAGACATCGTCTCCGAATTCATGGAGTCGGGGATTCCCCAGCAGTTCAAGATGAGCACTCGTGCTCGCACCCAGGGCAAGGTCGGAGTTACCTTTGAAGGCCTCGAAAGCCGAGCGATTTTCGACTCGGACACTACGGCTTTTTTGAATCTTGCTCCGCTTCCCGGTATTCAGGGCGACCCACGCCGGCCTCTCCGTTTGGCTGACCTGATTTCTCGGATCCCGGTTTCGCAGGAGTCCGCTCGAATCATCGTTGACACGACACCCGCTCCTTATGCAGGGAACGCGGCGTTTGTGGCAGATGGTGCCGAGAAGCCCGAAAGCAACTACACCTTCGACGTTGTGACTGAGAACATCGGTCTTGTTGCGCACACGGTGGACATTCACCGCAACACGCTGATGGACCGTCCGATGCTCGAAGGCATGATCCGCACTCGCATGCAGTACGGCATTGAGTACGTTCTTGATGACTCACTCATCAACGGCACAGGCGTTGGTGATACTCTCGTCGGTCTTTTGAACCGCTCAGGCATTGGCCTTTACGACACGGGAAACTTGAACAACGAAGCCCGCCTGATCAGCTTGCGCAAGGCAAAGACGATCACCAACAAACTGTTCTACTCGGCCAACGTTGCGTGTATGACAGAAGATGATTGGGCCCTCGTCGAGCTGTCTACCGACACCACCGGTGCATGGCGGTTCATCACCAATCCGGTCAATGGTGGCACTCCCACCGTGTGGGGCATGAGCGTCGTCGTGATTCCGGGCCTCCCAGCTGAAACAGCGCTTATCGGAGACTTCAAGCTCGGTGCAGCTTTGCTGGACCGTATGGCACCGACTCTGTACCTCACCGACTCGGATGAGGACAAGTTCCGTCGCAACATCATCACCATGCTTTATGAACTCAGAGCGGGTCTTGCCTGTTTCCGTCCCAAAGCGTTCTGCCGCATCAATTTCAGAGGGACGATCTAAATGCCCAAGACTTCTAAGGTCAAGAACGCAGAGTACAAGGAAGCGGGCCAAGTTGACGAGACGGAGTCTCGGGCTACCAACGAGGAGCCAACGACTCCCGAGGAGCCTGCTGTCCAAACAGACCAGGACGCAGAGCCGATCCAGTTGGATGCTGAGCCAGCCGAGCAAGAGGCTGACAAGCCTGTTGAAACTGAAGCCCCGGACAACTCCGATGCTGAGCAATACGGAGAGCCCGAGCCCGAGCAGCCTCAAGAACAAGAGGCTCAGTGGAGCTTGAGCGATCCTGCTCCTTACACCGTTTATCAGGACACCGAGACCGGTGAACTGACACGCAATGCTCCTACCCGAAGCACCGTCGTGGTGTGGGAGGGAGGACAAGTTACCCCGTCCATCCTTCGCACTCTAGGTAAGGAATTCTAATGGCAGTACGAGATGTAGAGCTTGCACTCTTCGGCAGTGCTCGCAACCGGGCAACCGCGACGACAACCAACGCTACGAACACGGATCTGACGTTCACTCGGCGTCCGCTGACGTTGCGAGACAACAGCACACTGCACGTAACCGTGCAAGTGGCCGCTATTCGCACTGACAGTGGAACTGAGTACGCCGGCTACGGCCTCAGCGGAACGTTCCGCCGTGCGAGCGGTGCAGCGTCAGTTGCTGCGGTCGCAGTCACTCAGGGTTCGGTTCACGAGTCGGATTCCACCTGGAACGCCACTCTTGCAGCAGACACCACCAATGGTGGATTCAAGGTCACTGTAACTGGTGCGGCCGGAAAGACCATCAAGTGGGTTGCCAAGGTTACTTCGATCGTCGAAGTCACTAAGTAACTCAAACCATATCTCCCGTGCATGCGGGGGAGGGTCCAACTGGATGTGGACCCTATGCCACGGAAGGCGAGTCGTGAGAGGGGTTGCTTCCCCTTCCCCTCTCACGACACTAATCAAAGGATTGATGAATGGCTGTGAATCGCAGCAAGCACGGAGCCCTCGTGGCCAACACCGTAACCACGGTAGATTTTGTTAGTGGCGTAAGTAGCCCTAGCGCAGTAGAACTCCGCAATCGCAGCGGTTCGGGCGACATTTACTTTCGGGTTGATGGAACGGCTGCGACGGTAGGCGGTGACGATACCTACATTGTGCTTCCCGGTGAAGCACTTACGGTGCCCACTCCCTCAAGTGCAGTTTCCGTATCGCTCATCAGCTCGGGGACCCCGAACTACTCAGTAACTGGCATCTGGGGGCGGTAATGGCCGTAGGATACGCTCGCAACCGCTACACCACGGCGGCTGGCGGCGGTGGATCGGTTACTACGGGAACAACCGCCGGTACCGTTGCCGCTGGTGACGATCCGCGCATTGTCAATGCATTATCAGCCACTGTTTCGCCTTCTGGGGATACGACTGGGGCGACAGATGCTGCGGCAATCAATGCCGCTCTGACTGCTGCGGGACAAGCTGCCAACTCTGTTCTTGGTGGCCTGGTCATTCTCCGCGGCCTGTATTACACGAATGCTCCGCTGGCGATCCCTAGCAATACCACGCTGTTGGTCATCAACACCACGGTAACGCTGGCCGGAGGTTCCAACTGCAACATCGTCATCAATGCCAACCAAGATGCCACGGGAAACGTCAACGTCAGAGTACGAGGAATTGGGCGATGCCGTTTTATTGGGCAATTTGGAGCAACTCTAACGGCCCAAGCTACGGCAGGTGACAGTTCTATTCAGGTCGACAAGCCACTGACGCCAGGCGTGTATCAGCTTAACAATGCTCCGACGGGCACGGCCTTCGATACGGCGACAATCACCGTATCTAACGGCAACTCGACAAACGCGACTTCGGCTCCTTATACCGCCACTTTGTCGAATACGGTTACCACAACTAGGGCAGCCGGCTGGAATGTTGTGAACCAAGTGCGTAACCCTACGTCTTCAAGGTTCAACTTCGGATTCTTCTTCGTGAATGTTGATGGCCTGGTGGTGGAAAACGTTTCCATCGGCCCGACCAATTGTTTTTCTTGCAACATGCAGGGAGTGCGCAATGCTCGTTGGAACGACATCCACATCGACCAGGACCGGCTTTCTCCGAATCAAGACGGAATCGACACGGGTGCTGGATGCAGCAATATCTTTATTACGAACATAACTGGGAAAACAGGGGATGACCTGTTTTCGATTTACGCTCAGTCAACGTCCAGTTCTCTGCACCCGCTATTCAAGTCGCCGAACACAGTTGCCGGAGTGTCCAACAACATCACCAATGTCGTAATCAGCGACGTAAGTGTTGACGTAGGCATCACCCCCGTTCGTCTTCAGGCTGGAGATGGATACACGCTCGACGGTGTAACCGTCACCAACTTGGTCAACTTGAGCACTGTCGAAAACAACGTTCCCATCATCCAATTCGGTCCTACTGGGTATGTGACTACTGCACCGACTGCGGCACAGTTCAAAAACATCTACCTGAATGGGTATCGCGGTCCAGCTAGAGCCGTAATACAGGCGGACTCTAATTTCTCCAATGTGCATGTCAGCAACGTGGAGATCATTGGACTTTGGAACAGAATCTTCGGGTACCTCGGTGCTAATGCACTCGGCGGCTGGGTAGCTTCCATCAATGATGTGACGATTGAGAACGTTACGACTCACAACACCACTGGTGGCGGGGCCGTTATGGACACTCTCACTGGGTGGACTGTCTCAAATGTGACCATCCGAGACGTGCACATCCGACGAGGTACAGCCCTGACGCTCAATGCGGGAACGTGCACGGGAATTCATTTCTCGAACATCTTCTTCGGGATCCTAGCGGGAACATGTTTCCGGTCCACGGTTGCAGAAACTGGGACGGCATCGAATATCACTGTGAACACCTACAGCGGCGTGACTGCTCGTTACTCAGGCGCTGCGCTTGGATTGGCTCTAGCCGGGAACACGCCTCGCTTCACATCAGCGGACATCACACCGTCTCCAGTCGTTGGATCGCAGATTTTCTGTGCGACCACTAAGGATCCAACGGGTGGATCGGCCACAACAGGCGGTATGTACGTCGGGGACGGAACAGCTTGGAACATCCTCGGCACGATGCCCAACATGACCACTTGATGGCCCCTTACGCAGGGAAGCTAGATGGCTAGTACAAACACAACGCACAAGGCCTATAAGAAGCCCGCTACCGGTGATATCGGGTGGGGTCCAGATGTAAACGGGAACTTCGATGCTCTCGATGGCGACGTATACGACCTGGAAACCGCCGTTACCGGCTTGCAAAACTCTTTAGCTGGCATCGAAGCATCTATCGGCGAGTTACCCAGCGGCACGGACATCAGCAATGAAGTCACGCGAGCGAAGCAACAGGAGGTTCGGAACCTCGTTCTTGCCTTGCGAGCAGCTTACAGGGCAGGTGGCCGTCCCGACCACAAACCCGACGCGTCTAACACTGGGCCTCGTCGAACAGGCCTTACTACCGTTTCCGGGACCTTTACCTCCTCGGCCAATGGTCAGATCATTGTCGGGCAGCGATTTACTGGCAATGTAAACATTGTCCACTCTGATGTTGTGATGATTGATTGCCAGTCGGACCATCGAGTGCGGATCTACGATGTTGCCGGCAGCGCGAACAACAATGTGCCGGCTCGAAACCTTGTCACGTTGTTTTGCGACATTGGGCCTGCAACTGGTGGACAACCCGAAGAAGCTGGACTGCAGTATCAGTATTACACTGCCATAGCTTGCAATATCCACGGCTTCCGTGACGGATTCAAGGTGGGCAACGACACTTTTGTTTACGGGTGTTACATCCACGATCACTACAAGGATAACGACCCTGCACAAGGCGGCAGCCTTGCGCACTGCGACGGGTTCCAAGTCGTAGGCGATGCAAACGCCGGGTACTGTCGTAATTTTGAAGTCATCGGGAACAACTTCTATGGCCGAGCATATCTGGTGAACGGCACTGAGTCGGGCATGAATGCCGCGGCTATTGTGAAAACGGACAATTCAAATATCGAAGACGGGTTGATCAAAGGTAACTGGTTCTACGCTAAAAATGCCAACTCAGTTATTTACAACACCAACAACCTTACGAATTTTGATCCTCCATCTAACATCACTTGGGAAGACAATGTCTTCTACCCAAGTTACACAAGTTCCACGTTCATTGACCTTCCCCCAACTGGGTTCCAAAGAACTGGTTTCCGCAATAATCGCATCGGCGACATCAACACCTTTGCAATTGGCGAATACCATGACGCGTTGGCAGGAGTCAAAGGCAACGGGATCCGCTTGCTTGGCAAGGACAACGCCACGTCCAAAATCTCGACTCCCTACGTGGCTGGGCGGACACCTGTAGCGTCTCTTTTCGTAGAAGCCGACATTGCCCCCGAGTCATGGAGTACGGGTGCATCTCAGGGCATCGCTGCCCAGGCGGATGGTGCCGACAACACGCGAGCTAGCTGGAGATTTTGGATTAGTTCGGGTGGGGCACTTACATTCAGGTGGCACTACAGTACTACTCTCGGGCCTATCCAAGTGAGCTGTTCGCGTTCCTTCAGTGCCTCTATGGGCAGAAGAAGAGTGGCAGTCTGGTACGAGGCGGTGTCCTCTACCGTCTACAATTTGCACTTCTACGTTGGTCCGACCAACCGAGCCATAACGGCTGCCGATAAAATTGAAACCATCACGGCGACTGTTTCCGCTGGGCAAACAACCATAGTGGACGCCAATATTGACTACACAGCTGGTTGTAGATTCTCGGGCACGAACACCGCGGATCGTTTGGTCGGTGACGTGTACTACGTGGGGATTCGACAAGGCGGCCCAGGCGGAACCCTCGTTGCGGAATTGAATCCGCTGGACACACTTGTTGCGGATAGCGCCTCTCCTACTTCGATTGTCGGAAGCACGAATGAGGTTTGGACTTTCTCGGCAGGTGCTTTCTGGGCGGCAGCGAAACCAGGCTGTACAGACCTCGCGTGGCTTCCCCGCATGTCGGATTCCTACGATGTAATGACAGCGGGACACATGCAGTCAGTCGTTGACGCTGCGAGCCAAGCATCCGCTCGACCCCCTGCTCAGCATTCGGCCTCTACAAAATTGTTGCCGTGGGAAACGCGAGTGTTCGCCACAGGTGGAGCGAGTGGAATAACGGAAACCCTTCCATATCCTAAAGATGGATTGGAAATCGTCATCACGAAAGCCGATTCTGGAGCTGGCGCTGTAACTGTGGCCACTCTGGCGGGAACGATTAATGGATCTTCCACCTACAACCTGACGAGTCAATATCAGTCGGCAACATTTACTGCATCAAACGGTAACTGGTACAGGCGGTGATTTATGGCGTATGCCACGATCGCCGACATCAGAGAACGTGGAATCGATGACCCGCCTTCGGACTATACGGTTCAGCAGGCCCTGGATCTCGCCACGGCACTAGTAAACGCTCGTGCCGGCCGAAGCTGGGGTGGAAGCTTCACCAGTTATACCGTCTACGATATGCGCGGCGATACAGCGGTTATCCACGCACCGTTTACATCGGTCACGTCCGTGGAGGTCGACGGCAAGACGGTCGACCCCGACGAGTACGAAGTCTTACCCTTTGGGATTCGATTTCACTGGAAGTCATGGATCGACACACTTGGCCGTGGTGTCACGGTGAAAGTAAATGCTACTTTTCCAGCCGCGATTCCTGCCCTGGCAAAAGAAGCCACGATGCTCCTGGCTCTTGATCGCCTGACCGGTGACAACGAGGTCGGCGGAACCGTGATACCGGAGCTGCCAGAGAACGTACAGTCCTTCTCCGTTGAGGGCCTGTCTGTGACTCGCGTGTCCGGGGCGTCCGCAATCTCCACGACTTCAACACAGCGTCCGTCAACGGGCAATTACCAAGCGGATCGCCTCATCGACTTGATTCGTCCCGCTGGATTGCGAGTCGTCTGATGCTCGCAGAAATCCTGAGTGTCGACATATTCGAACTTCAGCGGCAGTCCAATACTCCGGACGCCGAAGTCACTCCAATGGTGACGTGGATCTCGTTAGGGACCATCCGCGGGACATGGGGTTCTGCCTTTACGCAGTCCGCACGCCGGGCAACCCAGAACGACGAGAACGTCGAAGCGGTGGTGGCGAGTCTTCGCACGGATGCAACATCTTCCAAGCTGTCGAGTGCATGGGGTGTTTCCGAGTGGGGCACTAGCCCCTGGGGGCTTACGGTCAGTGGTCTGTCGGGCAAAGTCCAAGTCGGCGATCGTCTTATTGGTCATGAAGCTACATGGCAGGTCCTTCACGTTCGACCAACTGTGGTTCACTACCGATTTTTTCTCAAGCAGGTGGCGTGATGGGCAAAGTAAAAGTCACCTTTGATGACAAGCAATTCCTGGCTGGGCTCAGCAAGTCAATTGCCGAGATAAAGGTCGACAGCGTGAAAGCTGTTGACCGCCTAGGAAAGAACATTGTCGACAGTGCCCAGCGAAAAGTACCAATCAATACGGGGTATCTTCGTGAGTCTATCGGCATTCTCGACCGCGACCTGACCCCCACTCACTACCGTATAACGGTAGGAACTCGCGTGTCTTACGCTGGTTACGTCGAGTACGGGACCGCCCCTCACGTCATTAGAGTGCGAAGCGCTAAGGTCCTCACGGACGGCGAACGGTTCTTCGGAACTCAGGTCAACCACCCCGGCACTAGCCCGTCTCCATATCTGCGTCCCGCCATCGTTGAGGCGGTAGCAACTTGGGGAGTGCGTACCTGATGGCTGCTACCACTGGAGGCGCCGTAA
>JACCDR011730353.1_pt1 | contig 11644 bp, 18 predicted proteins | sample 7446431 | NCBI WGS metagenome assembly JACCDR01 (sample SAMN15323443, study PRJNA562643) | freshwater metagenome | isolation source: river surface water | place: USA:Blue River Watershed | collected 2017-08-17
CGCTTTATTAGTATTTGTTGCTCCATACTTCTAAAAGCAAAGTTTATTTGTAATTTGAATCCGGCTAGTGCCGCTGCATTAGATAGATTGTGCCAGGCTACAGCGGCGTCGGTTCTTAGATAAAGAGGTTCACCATATAGATCATGTCCACCTATCCTGGATGACTCCACCAAAATGGGTGTGGCCTCGGAATAGCCCATTAGGATTGTGGGCGGTATACCAACATATAGTGCTGATGTTATTATTAAGGCTAGCATCGCATAGTCTTGAGTAATTTGGTCACTATCTCTAGAATTTCTGGATCTGGTATTTTTTCAGGAAGGGAGTTTAATAGATCTTCAAAGCTATTGTTGCTAAGTGCCGATACTTCAGCAAATAGCTGTGGAGCGGACAGAACTAGCTTCTGCAGCTGTGGTTCGGTATCAGAAGATATGTAATTAATGAATTCTTGTATATTCATGTTTGAAGATGAATCTGTGTGATTCGAAAGGATTAGTGGGCAATGCCCTATCTCTGCCGAGATTCCTTTAAAAAGAGTCTATGTAGATAAACGCGGGGGGCATACGAGCCGGGTAAATTGTTACTTTAATAAGTGCAGCACCACACAGGCTTTGCTGTGCGTACCGTATACCGAGTTTGTCAAGCATACCCGTTAGCATTTCAGAATCGCGCAGCTGGTCACGAGAGCGCACTTCACCGATTGTTTTGCCCGTAATTGCCTTATATATTTTCCAAACTAGCTCATTGGTGGTTCTTCCGGTTCCAGATAGGAAGTCGGGTGCTGATTTTTCAATGTTTCGCGTCAATTGGGCTATATGAAAATCTTTCGGATTTTGTAATCCTAATTTAGTATATAGCTCTAAGAACTTAGTGTCATTGAAATTCATAAGAACCTTGTAAATGGTTGGACTGAAAAGATTTGAACTTTCGACCTCACGCTTATCAGACGTGCGCTCTAAACCAACTGAGCTACAGTCCATCTGGTGGATAGGGGAGGATTCGAACCTCCGAAACCGAGGTAGCTGTTTTACAGACAGCCGTCTTTAGCCACTTGAACTACCTATCCATAATCCCCTACTCTCAAGGGAGTCACACCACTTGGCAGGTGTCGCCTAAAAATCAGCGCACGAATTCTGAAATTACTGCTGGGGCAGCGCTATCGAACCCAACAATGTCTAATGAACCTGGATCATTTGGATCTGCAATACTGAATCCGCTGTGGCTAAAGGCAATTACGATTAGCTTAGCGTCTACACCCATCGCTTTACGATATTCCTTGAGAGCCTTGGCGGGAGCCACTTTTGAAGCATTGACTTCATTATCAGTCAAAATAACGAATACGTCAAACTTCTCGCCTTGGCGCTGTGCCTCAATTATCGGCAGTGAGCAATCTGTGCTGCCGAAAGGAATGCCGCTCATCTTCTTGACTGCTTGGTCTAGGGTGTCAGTCTTTAGAAGTGGGTAGTTTACTAGCTTGTGACTGAAAGCTACATTGACTACGTTGGGTTCGGTTCGCAAGAATGTCATTGCCATTGCTGATGCGGCAATAGCTGGACTCATGCCTGGAGTACCTAATACTTGACCGCCGTGCATTGAGCCGCTTACATCATTAGCAATGCAGAACCGCTTACCTGTGGATTCGACAAATCCAAAGGACAGATAGAAGAGTTCGTTAAGTGCCTTTGAGATTTTCGGTACTTCAGTCCAGCGCAAGCTGCCCAGACCGGCTGTGCCATTGCTGCGGTAGGTGTTGTAGGCAACCAGTACATTGAACGGGTGAATTCGTGCTTTTTCAATGGCTTTGACATCGCTAAGCTTGGCTACTGCCAGGTCTACATTGCTGCTTTTAGCGAATACACCATAAGATGTCATCCGACCTAGGTTTCGGATCAGGGCGGTTAATGGCATTTTCTCTAGAAGAACTTCCCAAACTTCCGGAGAATTCTGAAGGTTGTTTGGCAAATGTTCGTGCACTAGGTTGTGCTCCCTGATAAGAGGGATCAGTGACGCCGCATCGGGGGCTAACCTAGCCGCCTCACAAGCGGCTAGTTTGGCAAATGCTGGTGTGTCACTAATCTTGTCTAGGTCTACTTTGTGCTGGCGATCTGTAGTGATCCACTTATAGAATTCAGAACGATCTGTATCAGGTGGCTTGGGGTGGCTAAGGCGCAATACGTCCTTGTGTGACCAACCTTCGCGTTGAGCGTACTTGGTAACCTGATATACTAGATTGTCAAGCTTTTTGGAGTTATACCATAGGCTAACTGCCTCGCGCATTAGGCGACCCCAACCAGAAGTCTTGCCCTGTGCCTTGTAGTATTCAAGGAATTGAAATAGGTGAGTGGGTGTGCGGCACACTTCGCCCAGGAGCGCCAGGGCACCTTTGCGAACCTCTAGCTTTTCGTGCCGTGCGGCAGCAGCTAGGGCAAACATGATCATATCCTGCTTGGCAGCACGACCGGCTAGGCTGATCTCACGGATCTCGTTTAGAGCGGCCTGGGGGTTTGTGTTGAGCAGGGTGGCTAGCGTGGGGCAGTCAGCCAGTGTGAGCGGCTGCTTCTTTAGGTTGCGGCCAGCATTGTACTGGTTTCGCTCTGATCCTAGTACCAAAAACCTACGTAGATTTTCTACTGGATCGATCTGGTATACGGGGTAACCGCTCTTGTTGGTTACCTGTCCTGCTTCAAGTGGGGGAAAAGTGCTTGACATATCTTACTCCTAGGTTCTAAAACGGAACAAAAGGGTGCGAGCAGTTCGGTCACTGCTGTGTATTTATCGGGTTATGGTTAAATGAAAAGGTTAGTCGTTAAAGCAATACCAGTCACCTTGATCGGAACTGCTATAGCGAAATACACTCCATCCAGCTGCTCGATATTCGTCCATAAGTATATCTATTAGTTCTGGATTTTGTGTAAACATAAAGTCAATTATACCACGCCTTATTTTAACAGCGCCTGATTGGTATAATCGCAGCCTTAGCTCGCCATCAATGATGGATCTAGCCCTGGTTAGGAGGGCTTCTTGTGCGCTGGTTAGCGTAGATACATCGGATGGCGATATGGTCATAGTAGGTGTGATAATTATTAGTAAAAACTGGCACTCAGCTTATATTATATAAGAATATAGACTCAATGCCAGCGATATTAACACTATCAAATAAAAACAGTATAATAACATCTCTGTTAGGTGAGCGACTCCCGTGCGTCTAGTGCACGAACTAGTTGGTTAGCCAACTACGCTTTCGTGCTATCATTGGAGATAGCTGGAAGTGGTACTTTTAAAGTAAAACCTGCGGCATTAGCGTGTCCATTGCCACCCCAAAACTGGGCTATCTTACTGCAGTCGATTTTGTTGATAGACCGAAGTGAGTATCTATACATCCCGTCTTCGGCTTGGTAATATGACATAGCTATAGGAGCTGATTTGGCTAGGTAGTTACCAACCTCTGAGTGAAACAGTGGGGTATTAACACATGGTACTTGCAGGGTTGGATCATCTAGACCTTGCAAGCTAGATAGATCCACTAAGAAAGCTTTAGATGCTAGGTACTCTACCTTCTGGGCTTTGTACTTTAGAAGTGGTTTGCCTTCAGCCACAATCTCAGCCTTGCTGGCCGGATCCTCTAATCGAGCATTAAAAGCTTCAAAGTCAGCAAATGTATTTTTGGCAAAATCAAAAGCAATGAGGACCTCTCTTGAGTCTGGAAGGGCCCAGTTCCACAAATCCCGATCCTCAATATAGTCAATGAGCGGCGGTCTAGGCTGGCCTGGATTCAAGAAGTCCCACGTAATTCCGGCCCCAGATCGTTTTACATCAAAAACGTGGTTGGTGAATTGCTTTATGATATCTTTTACGCCAATATGGTGATCTAGCAGAGTTAGGCTGGCTGCAACTTCTTCTATCTTTTTTAGTTGAGCCAATGAATAGCAAAAGTCAGCTATGATTACATGTTTCCCGGCCAAGTCATCAGGGGGTAGGCTACCATGTAGAGCAGGGTGGTAAACAGCTGAATCACCGAAAGTACGCCAAGCAGCCCAAGCAGACCCAAAGCCATCGGAGCAATTAGCATGGTATATGATATAATGTGTTTTCATTTACTATTCTTTCTATTAGATCTAAGGGGGATCTAGGGTCTTGTATAATGTTTCCCCGGCTGCCGCAGTTATCTTATAGATCGGGTTTTTCGAGGGTCGATTTTTAACTGGCCGACAACATGATTTTATCATACCGTGCGGATAAAGGCAATTCCGTCCTCCAAGCCCTCCTCAAATTCATCGCCATAGCGCAAATGTTCTGAAAAATTCAGCTCTTGCAAGTTTTGTTGGGTGAGAGCAGCTGCACCAGCCTCAAAACCGGCTATATAGCTTACATGAGAGTTCAAAAGGTAGGCTAATTGCTTACAGCAGAATTCAAAAGTATTACTTTCAAATAGCTCATAAACCATTTTTGGAAGCATTTTCTTTGATTGAAGAACTATAGCAACCAATGGAGAGCAGGTCCTGGTTGGTCCATCGATCCAGCACATAGCTGAAGGTGAACACCGGATTGCTTCATAAGCTTTCCATATTTCCGCAGGGGTATAACGGTGGTACTTCATCCAGAACTCCTGGCTTCCTCAACCAATCGTCCAGCATTTTCTTGCAAAAAGTTATTTAATTGAGTGACATACTCAACAAATTTAGGAAGTTGCTTGATTGGAATATAGAGCCTGCCTAGGGATGAACGGGTAGCTCGGGCGCCACCTAGGATGATAATATGCTCACCCTTCAACTCGTGATTGCCATTGGCTTCGGCACAAAAGTCTACCAGGAAAGGAATTGAATCCCTAGGTAGAGAAACATTAAAAAAGTTTGTTTCTTCACTAGTATCCTTAACCAGAACCTCTAGTGGAGTTTTTTCAGGGGTAAGAAACATCCGATCTACCCAATCTCTAGAATCAAAAGTGGTCACCGATCCTCCTTTAGCGCCGCCAATTCAGCACGCATAAGCTTGATGTGATCCTGAAGCTCTAAAATCGTCTGTGCTGCATCATCGATCAGCTTCCGCTGTTCGGCACAGGTTTCTGACAAACGCCACACAGAATCGGCCAAGGGCGTTCCTGCGGCCTGTATCTTTGCAGCTATCTCCTCTGGGGGCTGCTCCGTATACACCTTATGATTTTCAGAGAAAATAAGCGTAGTACGATATTCCGAACCGCAACCATCAAAACGGTCCATGGTAGGCCGCAAATATCTTATCATCTCAGAATTAATAAAGTAATTTGCGCCAATATGAATAATACTCATAATCACCTACAATTGGTTAAATTTATCCCTAATATCATTAACGCATTTTTGGAATTGCGGTAATGACTCTAAATTATTTTGCCAAGCAATACCTAGATTAATTAGATCTATTTGCTCTTTAATATAAGCGCCTGGCACCAGTAAGCCATCACCGTCCCTATCACGACCCATAAGCCATATGGTATCCGCAACTTTTACTGCAGCGGCAATGTCATGAGTCACAATTATAATGGTAATATTCTCGTCTGATAGAGAAACTTCACCAATCAAGCGACAAGCTTCATCTTTCATTACTGGATCTAGGCCGGAAAAAGGCTCATCCATAAGCAAAAATTGTGAGCCAGACATTAGCTGCTGGGCTATGGCAATGCGCTGTCTTTGACCACCTGAAATTTCGGCAGCATAATAGCCAGCGCGATCTCTTAGTTGAAATCTGTCCAGAAGACCAGCGGCTTTAGACTCGGCGTCGCCAGGAGATAGACCGGCCATTTGACCCGCCAATAGGAGATTGCCCCATACCGTACGATGTTCGAATAGCGGGTAATTTTGAGCAACTACACCCATCATGCCAGGGGCAACAGGAATGCGCTCTTCGGCAAGTAGAACTGTACCACTGTCAGGTTTACTTAGCCCCGCCAGAATTCTAAAAAACTGAGTCTTTCCCACACCGGATGGACCTAGAAATCCCACCACCTGACCTTGGGTTACGCCAGGGCGACGTATGTTTTTGACACTAACATTGACGTCCCTAAGAACCCTATTTTCACCAAAAGATAATGAAACACCTTCAACCGAAAGCAAAGTCTCATGGTATGAGTGACTCATTTGGCAATCCTAAGATCAGCGTAAGGGCAAACCAGCTTACGAACCCAACCCAGCAGGTAATCCTGAAATAAGCCTATAAATAGAATAATTAGCTGCAAAGCAAATACGCTATCTAGCTTGAAGTGTTTGTTTTCATTTAACATTAGAGCGCCAATACCACCATCAGAACGCACAAGACCTTCCACCATGGTCAGCATCATCCACCCAATGGCGGCGTTCTGTCGCAGGATCTCAAAAGCCTTATCTAAGGTGCCCAGGACCACAACTTCCCACATAACCCGCCACTCGCTCATACGCAGAGTGCGAGCATGATCTAGTTGCTCTCTAGGAATTGACTGGACCACAGCAACCATTGATGTAGTAAAAAATACAGACATCCCCATAACTAATAGGCCAACCTTGAGTGCGTGACCCTGAAGATATAGGCCAAATACAAATGTGAGGCCAGTCAATCCCAAAAATCGTAGTTTGGTTACGACGGAGGCAATCGGAGTGAAGGCAGGAATGACAGCGCTATAGGCAATGACAAGCGACAACGCAGTAGATAGCGCTATTGCCTGCAAATTAAGCCAAAGACTGGAGATAATATCTTCTATTAGAGATGAATTGCTCCACAAATCCAGTAGAGCTTTGGTAATGCCAGTGGGGTGAGGAATAACAGATGAAGCTAGAAGAATCCACCACCCAAAGAAAAGAGCCGCCCAAACCATTATAGTGGTTCGAGCGGCCCCCACGGTGATTCTACTATTTGGAACGAATAGACTCACCTATTTACCCATACCTTTCATCGATTCGACTTGAGTACAATATCAACACGTCGATTGGTAGCTCGGCCAGCAGCATTGATGTTGGGTGCCAGAGGTGCTGTCTGACCATGGGCAAAAACCTGAACACGCCCATGAGGGAAGTTTGCCGGTGCACTTCGCTCCAACAACTCCTTGACTGCCCTAGCACGAGCTTCTGAAAGATTCTGGTTGGCAGCAGGACTGCCTACATTGTCAGTATGACCGTGGATCTCGACCACCGTATCCGAAGCTACGATAAGCGTGGAGGTAAGTTGTTCCAAGTCTGCAAAAGCATCGGATTTAAAGTCAGCACGACCAGTTTCAAAATTAATACGCCACGAGCGTTTAGCTAGAGTCTCTGTAGTTGCTGGGGCATCACTAAATGATGGAGCATCAACTACACCTTTGGCCACACCAGATTCAGACAATTCCTTAATGAAAGAGGTATTAAGAATCTCTTCAACAGGCGGGTATGAAGGGAGATCGCGTGGATACTGTTGCTTCATAATATCGCCAAAAAGCTTATATGTAGAAGCGTAGGCATTAGCCGCACCAGCCTCCAATCCGTAATACCGCAGGTTGTCAGCTAGGTTAAATACACGAGAGCCGCCCAAAGATACTAGATTTCCCTGAGCATCCTCTTCTTCCACACCACGATAATACTTAGCCCAATAGGCGGGAGTCTCTTCGTTATAAATCTTTTGACTAGCCTCGGCAGCACGCTTTAGTGCTGCGGGTCCGCCAGTCTTGACTAGGTCACCACCCTCAAAGGTAGCCTGCAAGAGACCCTTAACAGTTTCGCGATTGTCGGCATTCCAGCGCTTAATACCCACGATAACATTGGCCATTTGGGAGCCGTTCTCACGAGTGGAAAGAACAGATACAAGACCGCCCTTCTTTTTGGCAACAGCCACGTCACCGGGCGTCCAGGTAACAACACCATTCACGCAAACTTTACGTGTCTCACCTGTCTTCTTACCACCAGAAACAACAAGGCGATCCTCGCAGGCCCCTTGAATGTATTTCTCGTCCGCTTCAACGAATGACGATGTTCCAACCCAGTTTAAGCAATTTGGATCATATGTGGTCACGTCGGGATTGTTGCAGATTTCATTCTCGCTAGCCCAGAACATGGCAATATTCCAGTCACCATCCTTAAGTACACCGGCCACCAATAAGCCTCGACCGTTTTTAGGATCTTCCTTTACTGATGGTGGGGCCATGAACTTATCTTCGCCAAAGGAACGACCTGCACTACCAACAATCTCGGCTTTTAGATCAGAACCTAGTTTGCCCAGCTGCTCATTCAATCCGGCAAAAAATGATGGTCCAGCATCGCCCATGATGGTGACAAAATTAGCGCCAGTGGAGCATTGTTTCTTGCCTTTGGCAAGTTCGCTGGCACAGGCTACTAGGTCAGCCTGCATTTTGGAATAATCATCCTGACGAGTGATCGATAGATTAACGCCGTGCTTAGCCATAAGACTGCCCTCAGTGGTTACTGGCCCGCCATTGGCAAGGGCTAGACCCATCTGAGCATTCCATGGAATCACCAGCATTTTAACAGGTTTGCCAGTCTGCGCCACTACGGTGGTGCTTGGCAGCGGCGCATTCTCTGCTGGTGCCACCGGCACTGTTTCCTTGAAGTCGGCCAAAGACTCAGCCTTCTCAGGTACAACGGACGCCATCTTGGCGTCGCCATGATTCATTACATAATGCCTGGCACCAAATACAGTGCCGCCGACCAGCAGGGCAACCAGCAAAACTTTCGGGCCAGTTTTGATTTTAGAACGTGTTCGAACACTTGACATGAATATCTCCTATAAAACTCAGCGGTTTGCAAAGACAGCGTGTACGCTGTCGACTTGTGATGGAACTAGGTCAGAGCCGAGTAGTAATTGATCAGAGCGCCTCTCTAGCTGTTCAAGCTTCTCTAGCGCCTCTTGCTCAAATACTAGATTATCTAGATCTACTGAGGCAATAAAGCCCTCGCTGACTTCCATGAAATTCTCAATCTCGCCAACCTTTCTGGCATAATCGTCAGCCAAATGCTCCATGGCCTGGTCGTAGAGAGCTTTTGAATCAGGATCACCCTTCAAAATCTTCATGGCAGAAGTGAAAGCACCGTAGCTAGCCAGTAGGGCAGCGCGCTCCTGCTCTTTAATAGTAACCTCACTCTCCATATCCTGGACCATAATGTCGGAAACTTCCTTCATTTTGTTCAACATTTTATAGAGAGAATGCATCTTATTCAGCATTGCCTGCAGGGTAAAATTACTTTTGTCCAACCGGCCAGCTTTGCGAGAATTCAGGACTAGAGCAGCTTTATTCTGCTCCTGCTTAGCGGCCTGGGCAATCCTAAGGGCATGTGACGCATCTGCTTGATTCTTTTCAATAAGAGACTGAACCCTGGTAATAGAACCCTTTAGATTGGCGATTTGCCTCTCCATGTTTAATTGGTTTTTCTTAAGATCCTCTATGTAATTCTTAAGAATACCGATAGGATCAATTTCTACAAAAAATCCAGTGATTGCCCGCATAGCAGAGCGGAAGAAATAGCTGGTCAATAACCTTACTTTAGAGTTCCAGATTGGAGAGGTTAAAACCACTAGTACGCCAGCCAGGAGTGTGGCATGTACCGTATTTTCGAGTAGCGAAATAATAAACGGCAGTATTCGGTATAAACCGTATGATCCAGCACCTACCGCCAATGCAGCAAAAAGTATGCCAGTCTTGCCCTCTGGTTTTTCCCAAAATGAGCGATCCACAGTCTTTTGTAACTCACCAATATTAGACATAATTCAAACCTTCCCTAGAAAAGAAATACGATCTTTTCTTTCATTCAATTCTTTGCGGTAAGAGGTAATCGCTGCAGCAAACTGAGCCTCGGTCTCTTCAATTTTCCGGACCTCATCAGCAAGCTCTGCCTCCAAGCGAGCTGAATCAGCATTTGCTTTGGCTAACTCATCCTGAAGTCTTGCAGCGGTCAGACGGATGTTTTTTAGCTCAGCCTCGCGACTTCCAACGCGAGCCTGCCTTGCTTTAGCTGAAGCCGCCGTCGCCTCTCGCTCCTTCTTGTCTAGTGCTTGGATGCACTCATCAACATCAAAAAGAATGTCTTTGATTGCAATGTTCTGAGGGGCCAGAGCGGCAAGTGCTGCCCGGAAACGAGTATTTTCATCCGGAATAACAGTAGACATACTCTCGGAAAGTGAAAGAAACTGACTATAGGCTGGGTGAGCGGCCAGCTGAACCTCTTGCTCAAGAATTTTCTTGATAGCGGGATCAATAGATTCCGGAGAGGGCACCGGAATAGTAGGCTTGGGTGGTAGCGGAGGAGCCGCCTTTGACGTCTCTGGAACTTCCTCAATAACCATGTTTTTCAAATACCCTAAAACACTCATTCTGCCCTACCCTTCGGATTCGCTGCACCAGCAACCAACACACATGCGTTAGTTTGTTTGACGGGACCGCTAACTTTTAGATTATTCCCCAAGTTAGATCCTTTGTTACGCAACTCAGTTGCTTTGCGAATATAGCGAGTTAGCGCTGGATCTGCGTTGATCTGCAAATCACAGCCAGTTTTGTGAGAGTAAATCATATTGCCAGTATATTTGACTGCGGACTCTTCGGCACAGTCTTCGCACACGGTAATTAGCCCTGGCTTGCCAACACGAGAGCGAGGATCATATTCGGCTCCGCAGATTGAGCAATTTTTCATATGGCACCAAATGTAAAACGGAGGCGCTAGGCCTCCGTCCATATGCTATGGCGTGTCTGTACGTGCAATTAATTATCTGTGTCACGCCATTTGCGGCAAGAGGTTTTGCGCTCCTCTTTCTTTCTATCCACATGAGCGCCAGCACCGGGCTGGTCCCAAGCAGCCCTAGCTATTGGACGAGGAGTCCTTACCTTGGTCTTTTTTGCCTTTGACATAATCAACAACCTTTTCGCGAACAGCCACAGTGATATCAACAGCAGTTACCATAGCAGCCATAGCGACTAGCAAAAATCTACCTAACATAGCTCACCCGTATTTCTTTTTTAAACGTAAATACTCGGCACGTTCTGCTGATTCTATATAAGAATTTGCAGCATCTTTGTGCTCAGCTTTGGCCGTATGGCATTGGCGCCAAAACGTAGCAGCATCTAGCGCACCCTCTTCTGTAATTGAGCAAATAAATGAAATTATTTGACAACCCTCGTAATGCTTTGCATTCTTGACCAGATTCATATGGTTCTTGAGGGCGCCGAGGTTGGGCCACTGCTTTCCCCTCTTGGAGAATCTGGGCCCCATACCGCCATTAGAATAAAGGCCAGCAGAGTTCCTTATTTTGTAGAAGATCTTGGACTCACCCATCGCGCTCTACCAAAGATGAAAGTTTATCCTGAATATCTTGAAGGATAGATTCGGTGGCGGAGAGGCGATCGTCATCATCCAACTCATCGACCGTCTCCATATGCTCTGAAATCTGATCCAGAAGCTCTAGCAAAACTTCCTGTGTATGTAAATCAATCATATAACTCCTATACTCTTAGTATTTCATCAAATACCGGATCAATAGCTACATCTGTATCGGGTAAACCTATATTAATATAAGGCGAGTAGGGCGCTGCATTATATGGCAAGTTATGTGAACTGTACCCCATTCCGCGACGAGCTATGGTGCGCACCTTCAAATCCTCAATAGATGCCAGCGCTCTGCGTCTTATAGCCTGAAGAAAATCAGCGGGCAGCAAAATTGAGCC
>JACCDR010964263.1_pt1 | contig 11642 bp, 19 predicted proteins | sample 7446431 | NCBI WGS metagenome assembly JACCDR01 (sample SAMN15323443, study PRJNA562643) | freshwater metagenome | isolation source: river surface water | place: USA:Blue River Watershed | collected 2017-08-17
GGGAGGCATACAACGTATTGATCGTTTGTACTTTTAACTCGGAAGAGTCATTTATTGACGCAGCCCTATTACGAAAGGGGCGGCTCAAGTTGAAGTACGAGTTCAAGCGTCTTCCTTATGAGAAGGCTTTTGCACTGGCTAAGAGAATACATGGGGATTCTGTATATGTTGAATTCCGCAAGGACGGATACAGCGTTGCAGAAATCTATAACTTGGACTACGAACCTACGGTTCAACAGGAAAAACCTAAAGTTAGTTTTGGATTTGCACCAACATGACAGAATTAAACACACCGGATAACAACGAATCCTTCCACATAATGACGATCTTAGATGAGATCGTCTTTATGTGCTTTGACCTTGAAAGAGGCGGTTTTCTACCACAGAAAACCGCCGAAGGTAATTACGAACTAACAAATTCCGACATATCCATGTTCTACAATAGAGTTACCATGGCGGAATATTTGGTAGATGATAACCGAAACATAATTTCCAACTTCGATTTGCGATTCTATAAAAACGAAAAGCTGATATTGGATTTCCATGTGGACGGAGAATTGCGCAAATTTAAGTGTAACTATGTAGAGAGTATACAGACGCTGCTGCTAATCGCCAAGCATCTGTTGATTCATCGAGCTAAAGCTTTCGGAGTCGAACTCTGATAAATAATCAGACAAAAGACTCTTAGTATGTTTCTCAAAGACTTATCCAAATACTCATCGGTTAAATCCGGGTTAGATTACCACGACGAACTGAATCAGAAGATTTGGGACGGAAACTCTTTGCGTCCAGAAGTTAATAAAGCTTTAAAGCGTATTGCCGACAAATTCATAGATTTTCTATCTATAGACCCTAGCACGGTTGAAGATGTAATAATAACCGGCTCTATATGCAACTATAACTGGACTAAATTCTCCGACATAGACTTGCACATACTTCTCCGCTATGACGAGTTTTGCACCGATTGCAAGACTTACAGCTTTGACGATTGCATGAAGGCGAAGAAGACTCTCTGGAATGATTCTCACGACATAACCATATACGGGTTTGATGTAGAGCTATACGCACAGTCTTCAGAAGATGCAGTTACAGGAAATGCAGGGGTATACTCTCTAACTAATGGCAAATGGATTAAGACGCCAGTTAAAGAAAAGGTCAATCTTGACGACGAAATGATAATGTATAAGGCTAGTCGCATAATGAGCCTTATAGATACGATAGTAGACCAAAAGGTCAACGATCTGTCGCAGATTCAAGAACTGAAGGATCGTATTAAGAAAATGCGAAAATCCGGCTTGGAAAAAGGCGGCGAATATGGACTTGAGAATCTAGTTTTCAAGGCTTTGCGAAATAACGGGTATATAGAAAAGTTACACGATTATTACAGCACCATGGAAGACGAAGATCTTTCACTGGAAAGAAAATGAGAGTTTCCAAGGAGCAAAGAAAGGCTTTTGCTTTAGCTGCATCTTTCGGGGTGTTGAGCTTGGCAGGTTTCTTCTTTATCCCGGTAATACTGGATGGTGATGAAACTACTAAAATAACCCAGAGTATTTCATTGGTTAATAGCATAGATGTTAGCCAAGCATTAGGGCCTATTGCTGCATCCATATACACTGGAGTGGATCAAAAGATACGAGTCGGTGACGTTTTCATATCCGAAAAATCTTCTATGGTGTATACAGTTAAGCAAATAAGACAACTTAGTGACGGCCAGTATTTTATTGTAGCACAGGTAAAGGACGTTAAAAAGTTCAAAAGCTTGCGCGAATTTATCCTGTCTAACGGTACCGAAAAAATAATAAACCTATACGATTTCTTGAATTATACGGAGAAAGCGACTGATCCGGGGGTACAGGTTAGAGAATTGTATGTTGCTTACAATAAAGAGGCAAATCTGGAAGAATTTGCTAGAGTTGCGGCACCGCGTAGAGAAGTAGAAATTGCACACGCCATAGTGGCACCACCGACCAATGCCGAGACTACTGAACCGGTTGCAGCCGCAGTTGCGCCGCCTAGACGCGAAGAAGTTACAGACACCGCATCGATAGAAATGGATGATTCTGGTGATGCTACTCCAATAATAGAAGACAACCAAGAAGCACCTCAAGAAGATTGATTTGTAGACTGTTTGCGTGCTACAATCTCCGACAATAGGAGATTTTATATACATGCAAATAGAGCGCAAATACGATTTCGATGAAATAAACTTAGTTCCCATAGCTGGTTCAAAATATTCCAGTCGTTCAGAAATAACATTCCCACTGTCTAAGCGGATTTCCAGACTGATAGGTCGAGATACGACTGGCATAATTGCTGCAAATATGGATGGTGTAGGAACCTTCGAGGTGGCCAGAGTTTTGGCTAAACATAAATCGCTCACGGCCCTACACAAACACTACCCAGAAGACAAATTAGTCGAATTTTTTGCGGAAGATCCAGCCGCAAGCATGTGCTTTTATTCAACCGGCATCAATTTGCCCGATAAGCAGAAGCTACAAAATGTCTTCAAACGTCTAGGCGACAAGCGACCCAATATGATTTGCGTAGACGTAGCTAACGGATATATGGAACGGTTTCCGGAATTCATTAAGAATTTGAGAGAGTATTTACAAGACCCGTCTATAGTAATAATGGCCGGTAATTTGGTACCCGGTTGCGTGCGGGTAACCGAATCTCTAATAAATGCAGGCGTAGATATCTTAAAGATAGGCATAGGACCATCTGCAGTCTGCCTGACTCGTAAAGTTACCGGAATAGGGTATCCACAATTCGATGCCATACGCGACATGCGAAAAGATATAGAAAGATCATTTGACACGGTAGACTACTTCAAAACTCTAGTATGCAGCGATGGTGGGTGCAAAAGCTCTGGTGATGTCGCTAAGGCATACTATGCGGGTGCAGACTGTGTTATGCTTGGGAGCATGCTAGCGGGAACCGATCAAGGTGGTGGTTTGCGGACTACTTCCAAAGAAGGCGTAGAGATGGTACAATTCTATGGAATGAGTTCCAACACCGCTCAAAAGAATCATAACAATACTGCAGATTATAGAGCTTCTGAAGGAAGAACTGTTACATTGCCAGCAAAGGGCGATATGGAATCAGTCATAGGCGATATCATTGGCGGATTGAGAAGTACAATGACTTACGCTGGTTGTGAATCATTACAGGATATTTCAATGAACTACAAAGCCATTCAGGTTAGTGGTTCCGGTGGCCTCAATAATTGGTTTAATCAATACACAGTCGGAAATTAAATGAACACTTTAGAAGATAGAATGAAACAGTATGAGTCTGTTTCAAAAAATTACTTAGTCAGAAAGACACCAGTCATCTTGCGCATAGATGGTAAGGGCTTTTCTAAGTATACCCAGTCTTTCAAGAAACCAGTCGATCCCTTTCTAGCTTCTGCTATGGCAGAGACGGCTAAGTTTTTGGTGAAGAATATTCAAGGTGCTAGAATTGCATACACTCAAAGTGATGAAATTTCCGTTCTACTCAGAGATTGGGATAGCCCGACTACTGACGCGTGGTTTTCATATAATGTACAGAAATTAGTCAGTGTTGCTGCTAGTATGGCAACTGCACACTTCAATTATTTCATGGCCCAGCGTCCCGATTCAAAGCCTGCCGTGTTTGATTGTCGTGCATTCAACCTACCATTTTCAGAAGTATGCAATTATTTTATATGGCGTCAACAAGATGGTATCCGAAATAGCATATCAATGCACGCACACCACATGTTCGGGCACAGTAAAATGCAAGGCGTCAACACCGAAAGAGCCATAAGTATGATGTTGGATGCTGGTTTTGATTGGATGAGTTTACCCCTATATGTACAGAGGGGTGTCTGTTTCATTAAAGATGCAGAAGATATAGACGAAACTATACCAGTTTTCAAAGACTGTAGAGAGTACATAGATACACATATTCACATTGAACAAATAAAGGAGCAAGATGATGAGTAAGAATGTTTTTGGGATTAAGCTGACTAGCGGTTATGAAATGATTGGTCGCTTTGAAGCTGACACGGTGGAAGAACTGGTGCAGAACCTGACTAAGAATGGTTACGTCATGATTTACGACGCAGTTGGTGTACAGCCGAAGCAAGTCGGTGAAGGTCAGTATGACATTGAATTCTACCCACTTTCTTTCATGGCTAAGTTTACCGAAACGGTTGCTATTAACACCCCGGTTCTAGCTACCGCTGTCTGGGCACCGTATCAACCAGCCGATAACTTGGCTAATCGATATTCCGCTTACCTATCACCAATTCTCATAGCCGACGCAACTGGTGCGGTTAAGCGATGAGCGGACTTCAAACATTGCAGATAGAAATACCCTTCGGAGAGACTTATGGTATCTCCGAAGAGGCCATGCAGGTGTTTATTAGTCACTTCGAAGCAGCCAAAGCCGAAGTACCGGACGTTAAAATACCGGTATTCTTTGGCATGAGTAAGGAGAAGTTTGTACGAATATTCACGGGTGAGGAAACTATGGAAGAAAACATAGATCACCTGTGGGGTGGGATTTCGGATGTAATCAAGAAGGAAGGAACTGCGGATTGTGAAGTAGTGATACAATTTATGGATGACTACGGCGATGCTGTATTACACGCCATAGAAGAACCTCACCACTCGATACAACTATTTCCCGTTATTCTGGAAGTCCCCGATAACCAAATCGACTTCGCGGCTCTCCTGCTCAGAATCACCTAAAACGTTAGCGGATTTGTAGTTCTTAGAAAGAAGGTGCAGTAATGCACCTTCTTCTTTTTTAAGCTTTTCGGATTCTCGTATGTAATCCAGCAGAGTTAACTTTGTTCGCATAATAAAATTCTCTCTTTCAGATTCTCTAATTCTATGATATAATCTACATTCTTGGAAAAACAAAAGGCATGATCTCTCATGCCTTCGTGATACGTAAATGCCTTGCTGCGAACAAAGCTCTTAAGCTCGACGGAACCATCATCCAGTTCCATTCGTATCAAGTCTAATACATCATTCTCATGCTGTATAACAAATGTAGATACTTTAACTACGTTCATAATACATATTTATCCATAAATACATCAACAAAGGCGCAATATGGATTTTCTGAAAGAATTGACCCTACTTGAATCTGAAAAGATAGCGAGCAGAGAAACACAACACGTTATAGACGTTGTTAATGCGGTCTATTCCGAATGGAAGAAGACTGGACGACGAAAGAATGCTGTTGATTTAATAACGTCCTCGACAAACAAATTTGCCAACATACACCCATCTTTCGTATCTAAGGTCCATGAAGCCACACGATTGAAGATGGCTACAATACTCATGCGCTGCATGGACATTCAATCGTGGAAGCCAATAGACACAAAGGAAAAGATATACCGTCGCCTTTATCCTTTGATAAAAGAACTGGAAACGTATAACCCCAACACCGGCACTGGTGGATTGCTTAGAGATATAATTCACACTCGTTTGAGCGCTACATTTACTCAAGAAGATGCAGTGTTTGTGGCGTATGAACCGGTTATCCCAGCGGACTATCTTAGATTCATATTCGGCTCAAAGCTGCCGGAAAAAACGTATAAAATGACGGCACTTCCATTACCAGACGATTTTGAACAGTTGGTGAAAGTATTAAGAGCGAACCACGAAAAAGCCGTGGCTCGCTACAAATCCGGCAATTAAAGATTGGCTAGATTGATCAACAGATTGTAATTGTACTTTTCGTTTTCGGTATTGCACAATTTGTTAATCATTTGCACGCAATCCATTACTATAAGATCCGATTCTAGCTTATCGGACTCTCCCCAGCCGTCAAGCAAGTAAGAATATTTGTGCAATTCAGCCGCATACAATTCCACCTCTTTTTTACTTCTGGTAGTGAAATGTGTATAGCCTCTCGGGTTAGCAACTACCGTAGTTTTCCCTATCTTGTAACGATGCGAAGAATGTACGTGACCATGTTGCCATAGTATCGGCTGCATATCTTCAATTAGATCATCAAGCTCGTTGTGATAACCTGCATTTATGGGGTCTCCACGATATCTGTCACATACCGACTTGTAAGATGGTGAGTGATGCGTCACAACTATATTCTTTTCACCCTTCAACTCGTTCAGTTTGTCGGTTATGAATTGTAAATGCTGCTTGTTCAATTGGGCAATTAAGCCAGTCGTTATTTTGTGGCATTCATTCTTGTCCATGAACAATTTACGGATATACCTGTAATCGTTCATGTATTGTTGACACATCAACATCTTAACAGGATTTCCTTTATCGAAATCTGTCCATAGCGTTGCACCTATGAAATTGTAATTGTCGATCTTTACATAATCGCAATTCAGATAATGGAAATTGGGCACATCTGACATCCACTGCTTCAATTTCTGATCTGCAGTATTGATTTTTCCACCGTAATACTCGTGGTTGCCCGGTACATAAACTACGGCTCTGTACATTTCGGAAAGCCTAGTCAACGTTTGCACCAATTTCTTAGATCTTCCGGGAGTGGAATCTATCTCATTAGCATCACCGGCAATACTAAGTATCACCTGTTTATAGTCAACAGTGGGATTTTTGTAAATTATCAATGGAGAGCCGTCCATATGCAAGTCGCTGATCGGCTGGAAATATATTTTAGGCATAGTAGTGTAGAATAAATATTAATGCAACAGCATATCACGGAGATAGAAAGCATGTCAATAGAAAGAAAGTTCGGTAGACTTGAGTCTACTGACCCAAGAGATAAAAACTTCTTGGTAGCGTCTGTACTACCAAATACTCCAGAAGGTTTAACCCAAAAATACTGGTGGGCAGATGGCTGGTGGGGCGACCAAGGCGCAACGAGTGAATGTACTGCATATTCTTGGATGCACTGGCTGGAAGATGGTCCAGTCGTTCAGGATAGTCCGGGAAGACCACCTAAGCCGTTTATAGCACCGAATAAGCTATACAGAGAAGCACAGAAGCGTGACCAGTGGGAAGGCGAGGCGTATGATGGCAGCAGCGTAAGAGCCGTAGCGAAAGTTATGACGGATCTTGGGCTAATATCGTCTTACAGATGGGCGCAGAGCACGCAAGACATAGTTAATACTATCCTAACTATAGGCCCAATGGTCGTCGGTACTCGTTGGTCGTCCAATATGAACGAAGCAGACAGTCGTGGTTTGATTAAAATCGGCGGTAGAGGTATGGGCGGGCATGCATACGTACTAAACGGAGTAGATACCGAGAAGGGTGTATTCAGAATCAAGAACTCTTGGGGCAAGGGTTGGGGCAAGGACGGATTTGCGTTCATTTCCATAGATGACTTTGACACTCTATTCACCAATGGTGGTGAGGCGTGTATCGCTTTTGAGAATAAGATGACAGAATCGTTGAATTGGACAAGATTACGCCCACCGGGAGTATATCGAGACTAACGAAAAGGCCCCTTTACGGGGCCTTTTCTTCAACCATGTGTTCAATTAATCGAACTAGTCTATACAGATTATCCATTGGATCGGCACCGTCTTGCCTACATTGTTCCAAAAATAAAGCACCTTTTTTGGCTATATATTCCAATTTTTGTCTGTCTGTCACTGCTGTATTCTCCATGATACCCAATCTGTAAGAACCTTAATCTGCCCATCGGATAAAGTCAAGCGATGCAAGTCACCGCATTGTTCCAAATATATTACATTGTCTACTTTTATGGTTGAGCCGTCTAGCAGAGAGTATATTCTGGTATGCGGACTGTAATCGAAATACTGCCAGCGCATTAGCGCATATCAAGCTGGTTGGTCTTCGTGAGTCTTGGCCACTTCCATCACAGCAGCTAATATAACATTAGCCAATTCGTCTATTACCAAAGGTTTTCCAAAGATTGAATCGCTTTCTATGTACTTAAGTTGTTCTTTTATGTAATTGACATCCTTGTACTGCTGGAAGTTGTCGTCAAAACAAACATATTCTTCCTGATCCCCGTGTGTCAGGGTGATATCGACATCAACAATATCCAAATATTCTACAATCTCACTGTCACCCGGTTCGTAAAACGAATCTCTAGAGTGTGCCACTTCAACATTCTGCTTGCCCTTAAAATGCACTACTATCGGTAGACCAGCATAGCTAGTTTGTATCTGCTCGCTGAAATCTTCTTGACTAACGTCACCCCAGCTACCTTTACGATACTGTCTATCTGACTCGAAAAGATTGGAAGATTTAGCCTTTAGGAACTGCGATAGACTTGAGGCTGCGCCCTCTTTATCACCAGCGGCTAGTAGATTAAGCATTGTAGTAAGATTGTGTTTCATGTGTATTCTCTTGCTGTTACTCTATTTATAGATGATAGATACGTCAATCGGCGTTCCCGGATATATGTCATCTAGTTTGTTTTCAATTTTTGTTTCTGCATCTATGGCCTGATAACCTATTCTAGCTTCTGGAGCAAATAGTTTACCGAATCCGCGTATGCTTTTTGCAATATCAAACAAGTGGGTTGACTGAAAACTTCTAGTGCGCCTATCGCCGTCAAATTTCATCGCCCTACGCACTCGCTGTAATTTATCGTCCATCGAAGCTTCCAAACAGAAGGCCCCGGTTTTAGTATAGCAAATAGTATTATGCTGCACCGATGTCGATGATAGATGATTTCGCTCAGTAGAATAGTTCATCCTACGACCCGTTTTGAAATTAAATTTCGGATCAGCGTCCCAAGTTCTAACCTGTGTGCATATTCTTGAATCTATTGGTCGCATGTGTTAGACTCCTAATCCAACAGAGTATAGACATGACAGACGAAAAAATCAAGATGGTAGGCTGTAGTTACATAGGAAGTAAGCAGATTTTCAGAATAATTTTGGGTGAAAAGGATTACAGACCGTGCTGCTTCCACATGCATGAATCCTCGGAAGAAGCACTTGCTTGCAAGCAGGCTCTAGAGTACCATACTATGAACATACCGGCACCTTTCCCAATAGAGGAAAACAGGAGAAAGAAATGAACGATTCACACTTAGAGCAGTCGTTGTCTATTTTTAAGCGTTGCGTCATGCGAGAGATTTCAAATGCACATCCTAAGTTCATTAGTTTATATGCAGACGCAATAGCTAACGGCTTGCACTATCACAACATTAATCATGTGAAATATATACTCAATAAGCTGCTTAATGTAGAGAAAATTCTGCCCGAAGATAAATTGTATGAAATGTTTCACGGAGGCGGCATACAAGATGCGGAGATACGTCATCGGGCAACTGTTTTAGTTTATGCGGCATACGGCCATGACTGCTATTACGATCCTTATTTGAAAGACGGACTTAATGAATCATTGAGTGCAGAAATAACATATGCGATAATGATATCAGACGACTATATCTCAGATTGGAGACTTCGTTCAACTCCAGAAAAGGTTGTACGGTACATAATGAATACAGCAAATCATCTTTCCGATATCGGAAGTGATGCCGATTTTTGTAGTAGACTGTTTCTAGATTTGGACATGTACTCGTTTGCAGACGATCTCGTATACGCCAGCAATAGTCGTGACATTGAATTAGAGTATAGTAAGATTCCTAGGGAATTACTATTGAAAGGAAGGATTGACTTTCTTACAAAGTTGTTAGCCAAAGATAAGATATTCTACCTCGTCAATGGCGAAGAGACTGCTAGGAAGAATATACGCAAATCTATCGATGATGCAGAATTCGAGTTAGAAACTCTGACTGCAGAATAATTAAATAGAGTCTAGTCCCGGTGGCCAATATTTTTCTGGGACTAGTATCTTAAGACGTTCTAACTCGTTTCTAAATCTAGGTATGAAATCCGGGTGAGGTAATGGCATGGTTGATATTTTAGACATGTCTTTACCACCACTGGACAGATACAGCATAGCGCCTCGTATATTGGTCACCAGCGCGTTCTTAACCAATTCTGGATTACCACCCTGCTCAACGTATTCATAGGCGCTCTGGAAGCTGCTATTGGCCATATCCACCACTTTATTCATTCGCTGTGCTTCAACTGCTGCGACCATGCTAACTAACGCATTTCCATCGATTCCAGTAGCGTTGAGAAACTCGTCTTTCGTGTGAAATTTATCGGCCTGATCAAAGGCATCAAACGCCTTGGTGGAATAGTTTGTATTAAATAGCAGTCCCCATTTAGGCGATTTTCCATCAGTAGGTATCATGTAAGCCACTGCATGTTTGACAGATTGATATTGGCTGAATGCCTTCTTGCAGGAATCTCCTGTTCCAGCGGTACACCACTTAGTACCAGACCCGTATATGGCAGAAGAATTAAGTGATACTGGTAGAATTACCTTGTAATTTCCTATTGTACCGGCGTTTATGGTATCGCCACCCTTTACTGCACGCTTTTCAGCTTTCTTCGATATTAGAGTGCGCCTGTCCTGAAGAAACTTCTCGAACTCTTCAACCGGCCTGCGTCTCCAAAAATTAATGTCTTTTTGTTCTCCGGTTATCTTACCAGAAGCAACTAATTCTTTGAATTCCTTGATAAGATCATCTGCTACTCCTCTCCATATACCATTTTTGGTAAGGTGATCTTTGAATAGCCCGAAAGATTCAAGAAGTGATAGAATGTGCATCGTGATTTCTGTTTGTTATTTTGATATTTATCCAACAACAGAACTTTTATGACTTGTTATAGTTCCATGTCGTATAGACAAATGGATGTTCATCGGAGGATAATATGTTGGGTTGGTTCGATAAAATTCTGGCTTTTTAATACTGAAACTCCTGTGAATAGATCCAAGTTTATCATTCAGTGAACTATCCAAAGGTTTAATGGTTGCTGGTATTGGCACTCCCAAACTTTTAATCGTAGTTGACATATAACTGCTGCCTTTTTATTTCTTCTATGACTTGGACTATAACATCGCCATGACAAGCATACGGCTTGCAGTGACAGCCTAATATCTTTCCGTCTAATTGTAATAGGTCATCCAATAGAGCTTGATTACTTCTTAGGTATTGTGAATACTTATCTAATACAACCTTCCTACTACCGTCTTTACCTATTACAAATGGATTACCCCATTTGGATGGTCTACCGATATAAACATCATAATCCGAATTGGATATATTAACTACTGTTGTGATTTCCATAATTAATATCCGAATAATGGCATTCTTTCGTTTATTCTTCCGAAACCGAAAGTAATTCCAGCAAATATTAAGTGCACGCTCCAGCATTTACCGAATTTAGTAATATCGAAATCGAATAAAGGCATATTCTTCCTGAAAATACCTATAGACATCCAAGTTTCAGATAATAGAGTCTTAACCCCGTTACTCCTATCCATGTGAATGGAGGATAACAGGGTTATGAATATTGCTCTGTTGTATACGAATACTCTATTCGACTGTTTTATTTCCACGTTTCTTATTCTCTATATTGGTAAGCGTTTCGGCAATTGTGGCTTCTATTTTGTTAATTTTGTCCAACCTCAGTCTTTCAGAATATTGTTGAATTTTATTCTCGCATGTCTCATTGATGAGTTTCAACTCGGATTCATTAAGATCCATATCCGCAATACTTGAACTATCACAATATACTTTGATCGAAGGGTTACCAATAATCATTCCGTAGTATTTGAAAAATATTATACTGGCGTCAATACCCTGAACTACGTATGTCAGACC
>JACCDR010587919.1_pt1 | contig 11637 bp, 20 predicted proteins | sample 7446431 | NCBI WGS metagenome assembly JACCDR01 (sample SAMN15323443, study PRJNA562643) | freshwater metagenome | isolation source: river surface water | place: USA:Blue River Watershed | collected 2017-08-17
ATGCACTTGCCCGCCTTCACCTCGATCGCATACCTATCATGCTCAACGTCCGGTGCATCGCCCCGTTGCCTGCCTGTCACCGGCACCCGCCTGCCGCCGAGCTGTAAAGCCCACCAGCGCTCAATTTGTTTCCATGTGCCCCGTTCCATCGCCTATGTACCTAAAACCGGCTGAGCGCCTTCTACGGGGCTCACAGGGCCTTTTCTCAGCATGGCGCCGATGCGTATCGCCTCCTGGTGCAGCCGCACATGGTAATCCTCCACCGTGGTCGCCCCCACGAGGTACTGCCTGAGCTTGCCTGTCTCCGCGAGATATACCCACGCCGCGCGCTCCAAAGGTGTCATCGTCGATTCCATTATTCGTGCCCCTCGCATTCTTTCGTTACCAGTTCGAACGGTCCCGGTGCGCCCTTCTGCCATGGCGGCCCCGTGCCCCGTCGCCATGAGAGATCCAGCTGCGCCGCGATCGTGCGCTCGAGCGCCGGCATCTCGCACGACTCGCAATACCGCATCCATCCCATAGTGCCCTCGCCGGTCAGGAGCCCGCGGCTGGCGAGCCCCGCCCAGTCAACGTCAGCCTCGATGCCCTTGATGCCATGGTTAGGGCAGACCAGGATGTGCTTACAGCGGTCGAGCGCCTGCGCCGTGTTGTCGGCATACATCAGCCGCGCATCCTGCTTCCACAGCACCTTCCACCTGTCATCCTTGTCTGGCCATCGCTCCTCCTCGGCCCGCCGCAAGTTGCGGTCGAACACGCCGGCCAGCGCCTCGATGTGCGCCTGGATGGCCATCCGTTGATGGAAGAACCACTCGGCCAGCTGATCCTCGCTTACCGCGACTGCCTCTGCCCGCTTGCGGTCCTCATCAAACAGCACCGCCCGTAGCGATTGCTGCTCCCTCGGCGCCGTTGCTCGTTTTCTACCGGCCATGGTTTATGTACCTCCCTTTCCCATTTTGATGCGCCCATCACATATCACCATCAGATATGGGATGATGCTCGTTACAGTGCCAATCGTCCGGCTGCAACTCAAACGTGTTTTCATCAGGGCACCCACACGTATCGCAGGGACAATCATCATTTTCGGCTCCGGTGAGGGTTGGTGAGGGTTGGTGAGGGTTTTCCGGAAAGTCCTCCGTACGCGCGTAAGGAGCTGGGAAACTTATACCCCCTAGACCCTCAACCCTCACCGCCGAATCTAAATCGGGCTCTACAACCCTCACCGCCGGTGAGGGTTTGGTCCATCCGTCCGCGATCAGCCCGATGCCCATAAATCGCCGTTTGCCCTCCATAACCCTCTTTTTGTACCGCTCGCCCATGCGCCGGCCGAAGGTCGTCGCGCTCATCATGTCCCGCTCACGCACCCCTTCGGCCTCGCTCCACGCCTTGAACGCCTTGTAAAAACTGTTCGCCTGGACCCACGCGCCCTCCATCTCAATACAACGTTCTCGAATAAATGCGCCGAAAACGTCGCTCTCCTCCCGGTACTCCACGGTGGCCAGCGCGACCGCCGGCGGGACCGGCAGCCCCCTCTTGCCCCACTCGATTGCCCCGCGGACCAGCCACGCCAGGATGCCCTCGGCCTCCTCTTTTAACTTCTCGCGGAGGTTGTCATCCCATGTGTCGGGACCGAACTGCGTCGTGAATGGGGCGGCCCTCATGCGCCGCCAGAAGCCGTAGGAATCGTCCTGCACCACGGGCTTGTTGTTGACCGCCACCATTAGCTTGAGTTGCGGCTGGAAAGTGAATTGCCGCTGGTAGAGCTCCCGCGCGGTGATAGCATCTTCGCCCGTCAGGCTCTTAATCCGAGCCTCGTTGAAGCGCGAGTTCTCCTGCGTCTCAGATGTGATCACCAGGCGCTTGCCCTGGAGCGCCGCCATATCGGACGGGATGGATTGTTCCTTGCCCCGCTCTATCGTTGAGAACGCCATGACCCCGCAGTAGTCGCCGAGTACATATTTGATGGTATCCATGAGCGTGCCCTTGCCGTTGGCGCCGGTCCCGTAGGCCAGCACCCAGACCTGTTCGCGGGTCACACCCGTCATACACAGCCCCAGCCAGAGCCTCATGAACTCACGCATCGCCTCGTCCGGGTGTATCTCTTCCAGGAACCGCAGGAACCGCGGACACTGCGCCTCGGGGTCGTAGCGGATAGGGCTGCCCATCGTAATGCGGTCTTCGGGCTTACCCGGCCGCAGCTCGCCGGTAACGAGGTTGATTACCCCGTTGGCGCAGGCGAACAGCATAGGATGGCTATCCCAGCCCTCTCCGTCGTCAGCGATAGGCGGCTCGCTCCTGGCCCTGTCGATGGCCGCTGTGAGCTTCCCTGCACTCTCTGAAGCGATGGCCCACTTCGCGATAGCTTCTCGCCTCTCGCTATCCTCGTCGGCCGCCGCCTTCCATCTCTCTCGCGCGGCCTGCTTCGCCAGGCGGTGCAACTCCCCGTTCGGGTCTGGCTGCCAGCGGTGCCGCCCCCAAACCAGCCAGCGGCCCCTCAGCCAGTCGTAGCGCACCCTGTCGCCGTAGAGATGGGCGAAGAGCTCCCCGTTGCCGGCGTCCGTTAATGGGAAGCCCGCGGCCCCCTTGGGTTCTTCTGGCGGTTCCCATTCTGGCGCCGCCTTGATGGCCGCTAGAAGATCAGCGGCGCTTCCCCCATCGTTGAACCAGTCGGTGAGGTCTGCCCTTGGAGCCAGTCCTTCAGTGATCCGCAGGACACGAAGCGAGCGTGCTGCTCCCCGTAATGATCCTGCCACCGCATTTCCAAAATCTCTTCCGGCTGTATCGTTATCCGGGACCACAACCACATCGAGTCCGGCGAACGAACGGTTATAACGATCGCCGTACCATCGCTGCTGTGCTGGCCGTCCATTCTTCCCTCTCTCCTGTGCGCCGTCTGGCGTCGATGTGGCGTTGAAGCCATGGGCTATAGCGGTGTCCGCATCCTTCTCCCCCTCACAGATGAGCACGAGGTCGCCGGGCTTGAGTGCCGCCAGTTCGGGCAGCTTGTATAGGACGCTCTTCACCCCCTCGCGGTTCTTGATCCAGCCGCCCTTGCCGTCTGGGCGCCAGAACTGGAATCGCTTCTTGCCGCCGACCAGGAACTTCACATGGCGGAACAACACTGTCCCTGCCTCGTCTGTGAAGTCCCAGTGGGCTATCTCCTGCCACTCGTCCCGCTTCTCCTTCTCGGGGATGGCAATCCCGAGCTTGCGGGCCAGGTCTTCGGTATTGCCGTGGTCGCCGCAGGAGAGGCAGTTCCAGACGCCGCGCTTGGCGTTCCAACTGGCCGGCCCCGGTATCGACTGGTCGTGTGAGACGCAGAGAAAGTCGATCTCGTCGCCCCTGCGCTTGCCCTTGCGGCCATGCAGGGCACGTTCGATGTCAGCGTTGAGGTCACTCATTCGGCGGCCCACAGCGCCGCCTGCGCCTCGTTGGTCTCCGCCGACGCTCCCGGGCGCCGGTTCAGCTGCAGCCCCCGTACCGCCATGTCCAGGTATTCCGTGTTCAGGTCGATACCGATAGCCCGCCGACCCAGCCGCTTCGCCTCTATGGCGGTAGTCCCCGAGCCAACGAACGGGTCGAGCACCGTGCCATCCACCGGCGCGCCGGCGAGGATCATCGGCGCGATCAGCGCGGGCGGGAACGTCGCGAAGTGCGCTTCGGGGAACGGATCGGTAGCGACAGTCCACACACTGCGCTTGTTGCGGCCGGACGTAGGCTCGCCCGATACCCCACTCTCGGTGGGCGCCTGAGAGCCGAGAACAATACTCTTTCGGGCGCGCCATTCTTCACGGCGGAGTCCATCGCGAGAACCGGCACGAATACCGTTCCCGCCAGCCAAGTGTGCAAGCGTCCCCGTCTTTTCTGCCGCTTCCCGGATCGCATCCTGATCCCAGAAGTAGCGCGGCGACTTCGATAGCAGAAACACGTACTCATGCGCCTTCGTGCAGCGGTCCCGCACGCTCTCGGGCATGGGGTTGGGCTTCGCCCAGATGATGTCCTGCCGCAGATACCAACCGTCCGCTTGAAGGGCCATCGCAACCATCCAAGGGATAGGCACCATATCCTTTGGCTTAAAGGTTGAGGTATACTGTTCCCATGCCAACACCGAAGCATCCGTGCCCGTCTTGCGGCCAGCCTTGCCGCGGTTCCCTCTGCCGTTCGTGCGTTCAACCGTATGAGCGGACACCAGAACATCGGCAACATCTGAGCCAAGTTCTAGCAGGGCGTCCTCACGAGTGGCGCAGCGCGAGCACGCGCCCCGAAGTCGCAGCCAGGATTCAAGCGTGGTGGACTCCTGAGCGGCGGGAAGCGAAGCGGCGTGAGGTTCTTCAACGGAACCCGAATGCTCGATATCACGGGCTATCGGCGAAGCGGGCCGCGGCCCTAGTGCGAGAGGCGGGCGCGTGCCAAGTGTGCTCCGCTGATGGTTCAGATAGTCGACTAGACATTCACCACAGAGATCGCGATAAGCGGAACCAGAACCCCGAGAACCTGATGGTTCTGTGTCACCGTTGCCATATGCAGGAACATGCGCGGGCGAAAGAGACGGGCTGGGACCGCTATCACCAGAGGCGTAAGACGAACCCAGGTTGACCCACGCGGTGCCGTCCTTTCGTAGCACCCGCCAAACCTCGCGGAACACCTCGACCATGTGCGCCACGAACAGCGCCGGGGTGGGCTCCAGGCCGAGCGCGCCACGCCACGCGCCGCAACACTGGCAATAGTGCCCGCCGTTGAGACTGGCGTGCCCTTGTCGGTCGTCTGTGCCGATACGTCCGGTAGAAGTTGTCACATCAGCAGGCAAGAGGTCAGCTCGCTTGCCGCGCTCCATTGGCCCCCAAGCGTGCGCGCAATCCGCATCCCCGCCCCACACGCTCGGCGCGATTCCGTAGTCCCGCAGCGACCAGTAGGGGGGGCTGGTCACCACCGTTTGCACGCTCTCGGCGGGGAGCGTCCGCAACACTTCGCGCACGTCGCCCTGGTACAGCGTGGCCTTGTCGTCGATGTAGTACATAGATCGTGTACCTATCATGTAGCCTTCTCCACACAAGTCGTCGGCATCGTATGGTACAATCGTTCCCGGTGATTGACCCTCACCTCTTTGGCCCGCCGGGGTTTTAGGAATCCTAGCCCCGGCGGGCCTTCCCATTCCTTGTTCATTTCCCCCCCCCAGCGCATCCCTGAGCGCCGCGTAAGCCGCGAGCGCGGGGTCGGTGCGTGTATAGCTGTGCCACGGTGGCGCAGCGTTATAGCCAAGCATGGACACTTCGACCCCCCTGTCGTCGTACCCTCCCGCTGTCCACTCGACCTCCGCCTTCCGCGCCTCTTCCACGGCGATCCCGAATCCGGGCCAGCCCAAGAGGTCGTGTTTGTCCCAATATGCGCCGCCGCTGTCCAGCCAACTGTCTATGTCGCATTGGGAACCCCCGCAATCATGGCGTATCCACCCCAGCCGTTCTTCCGCAAACCAGCGGACCAGTTCGCGGGCTGCGTCGGTTAGTTCATGCGCGGTCATGCTCGCCTCCTTGCGCTCTCACGGCCCGCAACGCCGCCTCGGTCACGGCTGCGGCCAGGGTGTCGGCGTCGGCTCGATACCCCTGCCCGTCGCGCTCGAACATCGCCCACTGGAATGGCGGGTTGCCGTTGTTGAACCCTGTCCCGTATGACCATCTTTGCCGCTGCATCTCCAGCAGCACGGCCACGCACTCGCGGTCGTCGGAGCTGTAGGGCGGGTCCGGATAACGCCGCTCCCACTGGTTCGATGACGCGCCCATTGCTTCCACGGCCACCTGTGCATCGCGCTCCGGGCCGGGCGGGGCTATCGGTTCAGTCATACCGTGTACCCCTCGTGTCCCGCGTTGAGCGTCGCTGCGCCGCTAAGGCTTGCCACCATACCCACAGACACCGCCTCCAACTGCGCCATGCGGTCCAGCAGGGCAGCGCCGGGACTCTCCGTGCGAGTCAGCGCGGCCACGTATTCCCACGCCTCTACCGGCTCGACGCGGTAGTAGCCGCCCATGTCCGTGCCGTGGCAGGCGTTCAGCGCCGCCCGAAACGCCGCAACATCGGCCCATACCGCATCCCGCTCGCGCTCCGCTTTCTCTGCACGGTTAATTAGCCCGACTACCTGCTGGCTCCAATCCACGTTTAGCTCACTCAGCGTTTCCACATCCCGCCCCAGCGCCTCGATGGCGGCGGCTGCCTCGAACCACCTGGCTGCCGTGTATGGCTCTAGCTCGTGCCGCCCACGGGCTCGACAATCGTGGATCAGCGCCGCGTACTCACTCATCGCCAGACTCCAAGGCCTTCGCCGCCTCAGCCACCGCCCGCAGCCGCGCCAGTTCCGCCAGCAGGGCAGCGCCGGGATGCACTTTGCTGCGTCGGACGCCTTCTAGTAGGTCTTTCGCGCGAGGCACGTGAGTGCCGCCCATGTCTGGCTGCTTCAGCGTGGCCCAGGCCGCGGTAGTAGCCGCCAGCAGCGCCGCGTTGTCGGCCACGGCTGCATCCCGTTCGCGCTCTAGCGCCTGTTCGCGATCTACCAGTTCGTCCACCGTCTCGCTCCATATGTCGCACATGGCTTCTGCTTGGGCGACACGCCTCTCTAGCACCTCAATGGCGTCAAACGCCTCATATGAGATTGGCTCGCCTTCGGCCTTCAGTCGCTCTTTCAGGTCCGCGTACTCACTCATCGCCTGCCTCCAACGGGATGCCCAACTCGCGCAGCGTGTCGTAGGCCTCTTCGCACTCGCATCCGTTCAACGTATCCGCAGCATGCCTCAGCGCCGCCGCCATCCGCTCTACCGCCTCGGCCAGTTGCGGGGCAGCGGTGCGCGTCTCGGCTATCCACTGGGTGTCAGACGGTTGCCGTGCGGTCACGTCACTGTCCAGTGAGCCGTGCGTGTGGCTTCCGATCCCTGCGTGCCTGACATGCACGGTGCCGTGACTCTCCCACGGCCCCGGCGTGGCCCTCTCGCTCAACTCTCGCACCCGGCGCGCGATGTCCAGAATGTTCTCACTCATCGCCTGCCTCCAACGGGATGCCAAGCTCGCGCAGCGCGACACTTGCCACCGCGCGAGCCTCGAAGAGCCGTTGGCACTCCAGTACGAGCCTCAGCGCCGTCGTCATCCGCTCCATGGCGTCGGCCGCCTCAACCTCGAAGCTGTCACCCCGTCGCAGTTGTTCCAGCAGGTCCGCGTACTCGCTACTCATCGCCAGCCTCCTCAAGCGGGATGCCAAGCTCGCGCAACACGTCGCGCATCTTGCCCATCGCGTCGTCCAGCCACGCTACCGGGTCGGTTCCGTAATGCTCTGGCTTCGTCAAGAAGTCGTAGGCCATGACCAAGTCGAGGTACGCGGAGTCCAGCGTCTGCGCCATCCGCTCCACCGCATCGGCCAGTTGCGGCTCATCCTCGGCGTAGTCGATGGGCAGAGATGCTCGCACCCGGCGCGCGATGTCCAGGATGTTCTCTTCGCTCATTCCTGTTTCGTTCTGCATTCCCGACACCTCCATTCGAGAAATTGCCCGCCTACTCGTACCATCCATCTGTTCGGCACGGATTTTCGGCACAGGTCACACCTCCCTCCTCCTGTATCGTGACCTGTGCCTACCACCTTCTCCTTGGGTCGGCTTTCGGTTGCCGCCACCCAGGCGCCGCAAATGAATGCTGTAAGGCCGATGGCTACCCCTACGGCGAAGCCAGCAAGGAACTCTACCGAGTCCATGGCCTAGCCCTCTGGTACGTCGTCAAGCGGCACGTCGGGCGTCACGTCGGGCGTCACGTCGCGCGGCGCCGGCGTATCCCAACCGTCGCCCTCGGGCTCAACGCCCGTGTCCTGCTGGAACCGCTGGCGCTCGTAGGCCAGGACGGCGTTGTAGGCCATGGCCTCGCTCTTCGGCAGGTCTTCGGCGTTGATCTCGAGCTCCTGCCACTTCTTGCCCGGTTCGGACTTCTCCACCGTCGTCATGAAGAGCTTCTGGCTGCACAGGGGCAGCTTCCGGGGCTTGAGACGGCGGGCGATCATCCGCTTCCAGATGCCCATGCTCTTGCCACCGATGCGGAGCTGCGCCAGTTCGCCTTCGTGGTCCACCAGGACAACGATTGACTCGCGGCATGGCGGCGGGGTTCCATCTTCGCCCCACTCGAAGAAGGGACAGTCAGCACACGCGAGGGGCTGACCGATGTCGGGCACTTCAAGGACGCGGCCCTGCCCGAGGTTGACGGCCTCGTAGTCCCACAGGCTTTGGCCTGGGGCTGGAGCGATGCCATCTCCGCTGCGACACAGCGGCGTGTTGCTGCCCTCTTCAAAGATGGCCCGCGTGGTCTTCTGGAAGAGCGCCACCACTTCAAGCGGGTTGTGGTACGTCTCGGTGTCGCTACGATAGAAGTCGCCGGCGTGCTTGCTGGCGCCGCTCATCGTGCTCGTGGCCTGGACGATCTTGATGTAGGGGAACGAGGGCGCGATGTCTTCGGTGCCATCGGGTTCGAACCCTTCCCATTCAGAGACCGCCTTCGTGGTCTCGTCGGGCTTCGTGAGTGCCTGTGTCATTTCGATCCTCCAAATGCGTATGCGCGTTCGTTGGCCTGCGCTGTCTCCAGCGCAAGCAGGGCTCGGTGGTAGCGCATCGTCTCCGCCGCTACCTCTTTGTGGGACTGGGCGTCTTCAAGGTCTGCCTGTGCCTTGTCAAGCGCCTGGCGTGCCGCGCGCCAGATCTCCGATTGACGGCAGGCAAGGGCCAGCTGGGCGCCGCGAATCTCCGCGTTCTTGCCATCGATGACGATCTCGCCCCAGCCGCCGTTCACGATGATGATGGACTCGGCCTCTTCCAGCGCGTGCTTGCAGTCGCGCAGCACCGCCGCGGTTCGGGCCGTCTCCTCGCTGAACGTCTCGAAGTCCAGCAGCGCGGTCTTGTAGTCGGTTGGCTGTGTCATTGCTTCGCCTCGTGGTCGAGTATGTCCTGGATGAGTTCGTCCTTGCTGGAGCCAGCCTCCCACAGGGGGGCGGCGCCGACACGCTTGCGTTCTGCGAGCAGCGTTGCCTTGCTCATCTTGCTCAGTTCGGATGCCCTGTCATGCATCTCCCTCTCTCCTCTCTTGTTCTCGGCGCCCAAGGGCTTCCTGTGAAGACTCAGAGCGACTTTCATACGGGGTGTACTCGACACCGTATGTCGCGGCCAGCCGCCGCCCGTTGCGGCCTTCGTGGGTGTACTCGGGCTTCTCCGCCAGGTAGCGAATCTTTGCCCGCCCACACCGCTCACAGGCCGCCATCGTCTTTGCCACGCTCAGCCCCGCGAGGCTGCGGTGTCCGTGCTGCCGCCCGCCATCCCGTGCATTCATGTACTCCGTCAACGCCACCATTTGTGGAGTCGGCGGGCGAGCTGCCACCTCGGCCTCGATAGCCTTGCGACGCTCCCTGGCTGCCATGATGTCTTCGTAGGTCAACGGCTGACGCTTGCTCATGAAAGTTCTCTCTCTCGGTTGTAGTGGCCGGCCCCAGCCGTGGGTCCGGAGCCGGCCTGTTGGCAGTGTGCACGCTTTGGTGTCTCGGCGATCCTCCTTTCTGAATAGGGGATTTCCGTCACGCCGCGGGGACGGCGGTAGCCGGTTCTCGGCAGATGTGCGGCTCGCTCGATTCCTTGGACTGGAATCGCCTGCCGCGCCCGTAGGAGGGCACCCATGCGTACCAGTAAGAGATGCCGCAGATGCGATGGTCAGCCATCATGCGGGTGCAGGTATTCGCCCATCCCGCCGGGTCATGGTCTCGGTCGCTAGCCATTCGTCTTCGTCCCTCTCCGCCGCTGGCGGGTTCTCTTCATCGGGCCAGAAGCTATCGTCGTAACGTTGCTCTGCGGCCTCCTCGGCCATAGCACGTTCGATATCTTCGTCAGGCTGGTCGTACAGGCCCCTCATGCCGTCACCTCTCTAGGGTAGGCCCGCTTCCAGCGGTAGATGGTCGAGACCGTCACTCCAAGTTGGATAGCCGCTGCCTCTACGGAGTCGGCCGCATCAAGCACCGACTCAAGATATTCCGGCACCGTAACGCCGGCTCGCCTGGCTCCGCTCTTCAGTTGGCGCGGAGTTCGATCTGCCATACTACTCACCTCCCTCGGCAAGCAGACTCTACGCCTATCGCCCGAGAAGCGCAATAGGCAAATGGCACTAATTTGCGAAGCGGTGCAGATTTAGATTACGGGGCCGGTCTCGGTAATCACGATGTCCATGCGGTGCTTGTGGTTGGCCGCGGCGCCGCCGCCGTTCGGATGGTTCTCCAGGTGACCGTTGATGGCGTTCGTCGCCTCTCCCCGGGCGGTCTGCTCGCTGGCGAAGGCGGTCAGCAGGGGAGCGTTCCCCTTTGCCAGCCATTCGTCCATCTGAGCGTTCCCCATCACCTTCACGAGCTTGTCCAGCAGTGCCTTGTCTTCCGGGCTCATATCATCCTCCAGGGCCGCCCACAGCGGCGCGTAGCGGCTGCTCGGGCATTGAGTGGTGTTCGGTGCCTGCGTCATCTCGCGGTGCTCTACAAGCCCGCGCTTGGTCATCTGGGGCAGCTGCCTGTTGTCCCGCTCCAGGGGCTTGAACCCCTTGCGCTCGAGGTAGAAGTTGATGTCCGCGATGATGCGGAGGTCGGTTCGCATCTGGTCGTTATTGATGGGCTCGTTCTGAAACCCCTCAAGCTCCCCGCCCGGCCCGAGGATGTTTGCTGAATGGCCGTGCTGGAGATGCGCCCATACCGGATAGTGCTGGTAAAGCGTTCCCGTTCGAGCCTTGGTCCAGTGCCAGGCGGTGGGGAACCGACGTGGGTCACGCATCGCCGTGTAGCCGTCGGGGAAATGGTAGACGCCTTCCATTGAATGGCAGACGTAGACCGTCAGCGGCGTACGAAAGTTCGATAGCACCCGATCGGGCGGGCCAGGGTCGCGCACTGCCCAGTCGAACCAGCCGTCATCTCTCAGCATGGGCTTGCTCACTCTTGCGCCGCAACCGTTTCGCGGCCTCCTTGCCAATACGGGCCAGCTCGCTATGGGATAGCGGCGGCCTGCACCCATCGCACCCTCGACACGGCCCTATCCGTTTCCATGCGTTCGTCCCCCATTGGCGGAATAGAGTGCCCTTCTCGCAGTAGTAGTTGGGCTGCGGCCCCATCGCGTACGACTCGCCGGGCCTCGGGCTGTAAGGGTTGTTTATGGGAGCGTCCGTGTGCGTTGCGACATTCCAGTGATAGTGGCTCACCATCGCCTCATCCTCTTTGCGTGGTGACCACTCCCTCCCAGGTGCGCCGCCAGCAACGCCAGCGCGAACAGCATCCCCATCGTATGCGCTCCAAAGAACAGCACATGAAACGGCTCCCAGTCGCCCCACAAGGGCCGGTCTGCGTACAGAGAAGCGTTGCGGTCTCTCATGTGTGCGTCACCTTCTGGGAGTTCTCGTTGGATATCTGCATACTGAGCTCCCACGGGATGCCGTACTCGATATGGCAGTCGTAGCAAGCGGCCACCTTCGCGCGCTCCCCATGGCATTCCACGATTCGCGCATGGCCCTTCTCGCGGCAGTTCTGAGCGGCAAGGTTCCTCGCCCCCTTCACCCCAGATGCCCCGTCAGGAGGAACACCAACAGCACAACCAGCACCGCCGTCGCGAC
>JACCDR011886994.1_pt1 | contig 11635 bp, 33 predicted proteins | sample 7446431 | NCBI WGS metagenome assembly JACCDR01 (sample SAMN15323443, study PRJNA562643) | freshwater metagenome | isolation source: river surface water | place: USA:Blue River Watershed | collected 2017-08-17
ACAGCACCGCGCAGTTTGCCAGCGTCGGCTCGCCGCCAAGGGCGTCAGGAATTGCGTGGTCGTAATGTATGCGCCCCGGCTGGAGCCGCGCGCCGCATTCCTCGCACACGCCGCCGGAACGCTCGTAGGCTTGCACCTTCGTTTTGGCGCTAAACTCACGGCGCATCGTGGTCCCTCAACGGCACGCCCAGCCGCGCCGCCTCTGCCATGCAGTAGTCAATCAACGCCGTCGCGCGGGCCTTGCCCATCGTGGCGCTGCTCTCTCTCACCTGTACGAGTCCCGCCCCGTCGAGGTCAGGCACCAGCCGCACCGCGCCACCCGCTTCCTCTTTGGCAAACGACACGATGAGGACCGACTTCCACGACTCCGCGTCCATAGGCACGCCGTGGTACTCGGGCATCGCCTTGGCAAAGTCGTCCACGATGGCGTGGAAGATGCGGTTCTGTTCGTTGGTCCGCTTGGGCGGCGAAACCCGCACCACCCACCCATCCGGCGCATTGGCGACCGCATCGAGCGCGGCGGCTCTACCGCGCCCGACCAACCTGAACTGGAGCGGGAAGGCGGCGCTCATATTTTCCGGTCCTTCTTGGCTTTTTCGTATGCCTTCAAATACGCCAGCGCGGCGACTGAATCGGCGGCCTGTTGTGCGCTGCGAATGTTTCGGCGCTTGCCGGTCAGTTGATACATGCAGCGCCCGCAGACAAGTTGCTCGCCTTGTTCGTTGACGCACGCTTCAACTGCTCCGTTGCTCCATATGTCCATATGGACGTTATCGCCACATATGCGGCGACCGAATCGGTCAACAAACCCAAACGGGCAACCGCAGTTCCGGCAAACAAACCCGCGCGCCGGGCGTAGTTCGGTCCAGAAACGATTGAGTTTCTTGGACCACCGACGCAGCCCCCAGTGCGTCTCATTGCGCCGCGCCCGCTTCTTTTCAGATTCGCGGACAATGTGCCGAGTTTGGAGGGTTGGCGGGTTCGTTCGCAGAACTGCGGTCACGCGCATGGCTAGGCCACCAATTCAACCGACGGGATCGCTGCCTTAGCGCGGGGCGTCGTCAACTTGTTGCGCTCTGCGTACTTTGCCATGTCGAGGTCCAGGCGAGCCGTTTCGACCACCGTGGCGGCCAACTTTGCCACCGCGTTAGCTCGCGTGGCGTTTACGGTTCCCTTACGCAGGCCGTCCAACTCATCGAACAGCGCAGACCGCAGGCCCGCCGTGGTTCGCACGGTATCCTCCATGATGGCTGCCTGCGGCTTCTGCTGGTTCTTGGTCTTGCTCATACTTCACCTTGAGTTAGTGCCCTTTAGGTGCGGCAAACGGGCGGGCAGGGTCCGATGCCGTCACGGCCTGTTGGCCGAATTGGTTAGGCCGCTCGGTCAGACGCAGCGGAGAGCGCGTCATCGTAAGCCTGCGACAGGCGCTCGTACTCCGAGGGGAAGTTGTCGCTGATCCACTGGAACGCCTTTTCGTTGGCGGCCCAGTAGGCTTTCAGAATGTCGGCGGATTGGCCCACCATGTTGAACGTGGCGAGCGCATCGTCCACCTTGGCCTTGGTCTTGGCGGCCTGTTCCTCGCGGCGGCGCTTGTCGCTGCCCTTCTCGGCAGGCGCGTTCTTGGTCAGCCCGTCGCGCTCGGCCTCGTCAACCGCCGACTGCTTGCCGCCAGCGCCCCAGGACGAACCGGGGCCGTCCACATCGCCGCCGTGGTCGATGACGCCCAGCATCTCCTCGGCGGGCGTGGTGCCGAGGTTTTCATCGATCTGGACGACCACATGGGCGAACGCCGACCGGCAGGCGCGGCTGATGGCGCGGGTCTGCGCCATTGCACGGATGGCGAAGTCAGGGCGCTTCTTGTAGGTCTTTTCACCCCACTTGGTCTTGACCGTGCCGCCAAACCATACGGCCTCGTCCTCACCGACGAAGCCTTCAGCTTCAGCGATGACCGCGCCGGTATCCATGCGGCGGACCTGTCCGACAGCCTTAAAGCCGCCGTCAACGCGCTCCACATTGCAGGAGGACGCCGCGCAGGCATGGGCGATGGCGATGGCCTGCCATCCTTCCACCTGAACGTACTTCTTGCCCTCGATGGGCTTTGCCGTGGCGAGGACGATCTTACGGCAGATGTGCGCCGCGTCGGTGGACATGCGGTAAACGTCCACGCCGCTGGCGGGGATCACTGCGGGTAGGGTGTCGGTCATACGGGCGCTCCTTCAATGCCGAGGTCGGCGGCGGTGGCTTCAGCCGGGAGGCGGTCTAGGGCCTCCTCCAGTTCGCGAATCAGCAGGCGGGCGCGGTCGGCGGTGAGGTACACCGTGGACCGCATGTCGTGATGGCTGACGCACATGGTGATGCAGCGGTCGGCGTTATCCGACCATGCGGTGATGTTGGCGGTGCGGTTCTTCACTGTCCGCCCTCCTTCCGGCGCATACGTGCGAGGTCGGCGGCGTGCGCGGCCTGATCTGCGGTCATCTCGTCGGCGTCGCCGGTCGCGAGGTTGTAGGCGTCCTTCCGCGAAAACCCGGAAGTCTCGCGCTCGGCCAAAGCCCGCTCAAAGTTCCTGAACCACTGTTCCTTGCTCACTTGTTGATCCTCCTGCATGAAATCCGGGTGCCGCTCGGCAGTGCGCGGGCGGCCTCGACCGTCGCTAGACTGCACGCGGTCGGTGAGGTGCTGACCGAGGTGTGGCCCTTCTGCGTCATCCAGGCGGCGTTCGTTGTCTCGTTCCAGACCGTCCAGACGGCGCGCTCGGCACCCTTGGCGGGCTTGCTGAACGCCGCGAACGTCAGGCAGGCCACGCCAGCCGCGAACAGGGCAGGGGCGATCCAAGCGGGGTTCATGGCTCAACCCCAGCGGCGCGGAGGGCGGCGTCTATCCGCTCAATCAGCGGGTCTAAAGCGCCCCGGAAGATGAGTCCCTTGCGGGCGGACTTCAGCGCGGCCACCATTTGAGCGTGCGCGCCAAGAATACGCACGATCCGCTGTGTCTCGGCTTCAATTGCGTCGCCCATATGCCATGGCTTGTCGCGTGCCTTCTCGCTCATCGATCGCTCCTCTGTTCCGCCATCATCTCCAGCAGGCGAACGGGGTCGAGGCGGTGCAGCGGCAGGCCCGCTTCGTCACAGGCAAAGATGCCCATGGCGGTTGCGCGGTCGTATTCGCCATCCTGATATTCCTCGTACTCGCTCAAAGCCTCTTTGAGCGTGCGGCAGTGCGAGTACTCAAACGTGCCCTTGCGGTCGTCGCTGGAGCGGGACTGCCACCAGCTAACCACGACAAAGCCGCTGGCCTTGGTGACGGTGATCGGCTGCTCGGCAGCCTGCGGAATCATGGTGTCCATGTTCAGGCCCTCACTTGCACTGGTCCGGGAACAGGTCTTTGCCGTCGCGCAGGCGCTGCTCGTTGGTGATGCGGAGGTTCTCGCGGCAGGCTTCAACGCGCTTGTTAGACGCGATGGCGTCGCCCGCGAGGTAGCCGACGACGAGCGCGGCGCAGGCGTTGGTGCTGGTCAGGATGGCCGCAAGAGCGGCGATGGTGAGAAGGCGGTGCATGTTCAGCCCTCCACGCGGCAGAAGCGGCGGCGCTGGAACAGCGAGTCGCTGGTGTGGAAGATGCGGACGTTGATCTGGAAGATGGCTTCCAGAAGGATCGCGTTGCAGAGGTTGGTCATGTCGTTTCCCCGTTGTGGTGAAGCGACTATGGGGACAGCGCGTCCCCGCGTCAAGGACAAATCGTCCCCGCCAGAATTATTAAAGAACCTTGGGATATTGCTGCATTGCGGCAGCAGGAATCACTTTGCCCCCCCCCCTGCGGTCCTATACCGTGGAGGTATGCAGCATGAAAAAAATACTACCTAGGGCGGAGAATACGGATTTTGCTGCGATCCGTGCTTTCAACGGGACCAAACCAAAATGCGTAGTTCGTATCCGTTATCAGCACGAGTTTGGGCAACAGGTGAATCGGGAACGCGGAGCGGGGCCGCTTCTCGATCTTCTTGTAGTTGTCGAGCTTCAGGCCCAGCGCCGCCGCCATGCGCGGCTGAGACCAGCCCATGTCCGTTCGGACTTGGCGCAGCCTGTCCTGGAAGGCGGCGTTAAAGGCGTCCTCGTCTAGAAGCTGCATGGCCCTTCACTAGGCTGCTGGATTTTTGCGGCGCAATACGCATTTCCGCGCCGGGGTAAAATTGTCCCTTGACAACGGGGACGATGTGTCCCCATTGTTGGGCCATGAAGGAAATCATCCTGACGTTGGCCCGCGATACGGGCGCAACTACCGAGGCCATCAAGAAGTGGCGGCAGCGCGGATATGTCCCGCCCAAGCGCCAGCTTGAGATACAGCGCCTCGCCAAGCGCAAGAACGTCCGGCTGAACGACAGCGACTTCCGGTTTCCGCCGACTGCTGGCGCGCGGGCGAGGGCGCAATGAGCCTGTTTCTTTGTCTGTTGAACCTCGTTTGTGCGGCTTTGGTTATTCATGCCGGCGACCGCCCTTGGCTTGTTATCGCCCACGGATTTGCGGCGGGAGCCTGCTTTACGTGGGCTGCCATTGATTTCTTCGCGAGGGCGCAATGACCGACGCCCGCCTCCTGTCTCTGTCGAAGCGCATCAACGCCGCGCTGGACCGCGTGGACGAGGAGCGGGCGCACGTTGCCGACATCTACGCCGAGGCGAAGTCGGCGGGCTACATCCCCAAGATTCTCCGCAAGGCGATTACCCGCCAGCGGATGGACGCCAGCAAGCGCCAGGAGGAGGACTCGATCCTCGACCTCTACGACCACGCGCTGGGGAACGTAGGGAGGGCGCTGGAGGCGATTTCCAAGGGCGCTACGTGGGAGGAGGCGGGCAAGGCGCATGGCGTTCCTAGGGCCTCCCTAGCCCGCGCAGCGGCGGTATCAAAACGCCGCGAAATGATACCGGACCACGACCCTGATACGGGCGTCATCGAATCGAGCGGGCAGTCCGACCGTGGGCTTGACGGCGACGGCACCGCCGCCAGCCGCCCGCTCGATACCATCATCGCCTCGCATGAAACCACCGCATGTGGTGGACATAAGGTCCGTTCCGGCGAGACGGAGGCGCAGGGCGAGGCTGCACCCGTCACCCAATCCGACGCTGCGGCGCGTGCGGAATATCGCGCTGCTGCACGCAAGGCGGCGTCATCGCCGGTCCCGCCCGACGACATCGACCTGACGATCCCGCCGTTCCTGCGCCGCGAGAGGGCCGCCTGATGCCGGAAAATCACGAAATCGACCCTGCCGTGCGCGTCTTTGGCGTGGTGGTCGTCCTGTTCAGCCTGATGTGCCTCGCGCTGCCGGTGGCCGTGTTCTGGGCGGCCTTTGGCTGATGGAAACGCTGGTCCTCTTTGGGATCGGCTGCCTGTTCGCTGCTGCGATTTGCTTCGCGATTGAAATGGGGGAATGAGATGGCATTCAAGATCGAGGACGAGTTTGGCATCATCACGGAGAACGCCCGCCGCCGCGAGGTGTTTGCCGAATACATCGAGCGCCGCGTGGATGCGTACTTCGCGAGCCCGTCCGGTCAGGCCAGGATCGCCCGCGAGGTTGACGCCCGCCTGAAGCGGGAGGTGGACGAACTCATTGCCCGCAAGACGCGCGAACGGGTTGCCGAAATCGAGCGGATGGAGATGCCGGAAGGCCCCGCCATTGGCGAGGTTCTGGTACTGGTGAGCGACGTTACCGGCTGTCCGGTGCCGGACCTCGTTGGCCCGCGCCGCGCTCGCAACTGCGCTTGGCCGCGCTTCCTCGCCGTCCACCTGCTGCTGGTGCTGCGGCCCGACCTGAGTTTGCCGGCGATCGGTAGGGCGCTGGGAAATCGGGACCATACTACAGTTATGGCCGCGCGTAACAAGTTCTACAAGATTTGCGACGAGGCTCCGTTCACCGAATGGCTTGCGGATGAGCGCATTGCCACCGTGTTGAGTGGCCGCCCTGCGGTCGTGCGCCGCCCTCGATTCGGCAACCCCGCGCCGCTGGCCGAGGCCGCCTAGATGCAACCGGACACCCGCAACAAGCGCAGCTATGGCCGAGGCTACGACCTCGCCGCCGCGAAGCGCGACCTTGCGAACGGTGTTCACTTCTCGGTCGTCGCTTGCCGACTCGGCGTGTCCGACGAGGACTTGGCCGACCGGCTGGATTTAGAGAAGGGGAGGCGGCCTTGAACGGGGCAGAACCGACCACCTCCCCAAGCCACGAGCAGCGTGGGGCGCTCGCGGTAATCAATCACGTTTCCGGTCGTGCGCGGTGTCTCCCCCCTGTGGCGCACGGAACCGGAGGGGGCCGCCTGTCTCCCCACATCATCGAGGCGGCCCCCGCTTTTCCACCCCGACGGATGAGGCGCGCGGTCCTCCCCCGCGTTCGCCGACGCAACATGACGGTTGCGGTTTCTCCGGGTTCCCGTCGGGACACTACCCCCGCTCTCGGCTTTGCCGGGGGCGGGGGGCTTTTCCAATTCTGCCTCACCGCGCGTCAGCTTGGCGGCGATCTGCGCGGCGAGGAGAGAAAGCGGCTTCCAGTTATCGGTTCGCTTCATGGGTTCAACCATGAGGCAGTCGATGAACAAGAGGTCGGACGGGTCGTCCAAGGGCGCGGAAATGTCCAGTAGCAGCGAAGTTCCCAACCTGATGTGGGCAGCGTTTCCGCCCGACCGGACGGACAACCGCAAGTCCTGGTTGGCAAGCGTGGCCCGCGCGCTGGGCTGGAAGCATCGCCGCGTAAAGGCGCTGTTTTACTGCGAGGCGAGGGTCGTCACGGCTGACGAGTGGCGGGAACTCAACGTGCGGCTCGACGCCGCCAAGAAACGCGAGAGAGACGCGAATGAACACTGCGCGGTTTTACGAGGCTTTGGGGCGCGTGTGCCTGTGGTTGCACGAACGGACCTGTCCGCATCCCTACCTTTTGAGGACCGCGCGGCGCTGCCTCGCAAAGTCGGTGAAACCTGACGATCTGCTGAACTGGAGGGGCGAATGAGTCGCGCGTTTAAGTTCGACCATCAGACCGGCATTCTAAGCGATGAGCGCGGGCCTATCGCGACCATCAGCAGCGCCCATATCGGCGGCCACATAATCGACACGGGCCAGTTGATTGCCACGCTGCTGACATGGCACGCGCAGGCTTGCGAGGACACGGGAACGCCGTTCTTTGCGCCGCTCAGGGAGTCGTGGTGATGCAGCCCGACCTATTCCGAGAAACGCCGGATGCGGGTCCGGCGGGGGACGATGTACGGACGCCGGGACCGAGCCGGTCAGCCAAGCATCGTCCCCAAACTATCCGCCAGCGCCGCGCCCTACAGCGCCGCATCGAGGCACAGCACTGGTACGACCGCACACGCTCTCAGACCGCTCTACAGCGGCTCCGGGACGCCGTGACGGATGCCTTGAGGCTTGGCGTCTAGTGGGCCGCATGTCCCGCGAGAAGGGCAAGCGCGGTGAGCGCGAGGCGGCGGAACTGCTGCGCGCCCACGGCTTCCAAGCCCAGCGCGGGCAGCAGCATTCGGGTTCGCCCGACTCACCGGACATCAAGCACGACATCCCCGGCATATTTCTGGAAGTGAAGCGCACCGAGTCGTTCCGGCTGTACGCCGCGCTGGAACAGGCCCGCCAGGATAGGCGCGCGGGGGATATTCCTTGCGTTTTACATCGCCAAAACGGGCGCGAGTGGGTCGCGATTTTACCCGCTGCGGACCTGCTTTCCATCCTGCGTGCGCTTTACCGGAGGCCGCCGGTATGAGCCGCCTCGCGCTGTGCCGTGTCGAACTTGCCGAGGCTAACGCCTTCGTGGCGGCGCATCACCGGCACCACAAGCCGGTTGTGGGCCACAAGTTCAGCCTTGGCGCAGTCCAGGATGGCGAACTGGTCGGCGTGGTCATCGTGGGCCGCCCTGTCTCCAGAATGCGGGACGATGGTAGCACACTTGAGGTCACGCGGCTCTGCACGAATGGGGCGCGGAATGCCTGCTCGTTCCTTTACGGCGCAGCTGCTCGCGCGGCGTTTGCACTCGGCTACCGGAAAATCGGGACGTACATCCTCAAGAGCGAGGACGGCGCATCGCTGCGGGCCTGTGGGTGGCGGCTGATTGGTGAGCGCGGCGGCGGGTCGTGGAGCGTGCCGAGCAGGCCGCGCACGGACAAGCATCCAACCGAGCGCAAACTCCTGTTTGAACTGGAGGCCGCATGAACTTTGCCGAGGACCTGATGGTGTTCCTCAACACCTACTGCGGCCTGCGCAAGGACGGCGGGGAACCTGTCTACCTGTCCGAGATGGCCAACGGGCTGACGCTGGTGGTCATTGCCATGCTTGAGAGCATCAAGGACGACCGGGACCGTGCGGTGGTCCGTGCGGCGATCATCGAGGCGCTTGGTGATGATGCGCCGGTCAGCAGTCGTCTTAACTAGCGGGTGCAAAATGTCCGATCTGACTGCCGAGTTTATCCGCTCAATTCTAACCTATGACCCTGACACTGGAGTTTTTCGGTGGAAGGAGAATGCGTGCAGCAAACGAGTCGGATGCGTTGCGGGAAGAATCAATAAGCGTGGATACGGTCAAATATCGATTCGCGGCAAGTTGAGATCGAGCCACAAGTTGGCGTGGCTCTATGTCTATGGGGAATGGCTTCCGTCGCACGTTTACATGGACCACATAAATGGCAAACCAGCGGACAATCGCATTGCCAATCTTCGTGTCGTTACGCCGCAGCAAAACGCGCAAAACAGAGGGCGAAAGAAGCCTGGATTGAAGGGCGCTCACTTCAACAAAATCTGCCGCAAGTGGCAGTCCACGATCCGCACCCCGGATGGAAAGTACCGCTACTTGGGTGTGTTCAAGACACCCGAGGAAGCACACGAAGCCTACATGGACGCCGCCCGCCGAATGCACGGCGAGTTCGTGCGTGTGTTCTGATGCCTTCCACAGGGCTGTCGAATCGCATTCGTGCCATATTTTATCGGCATTATATCGTAGTCGGGACCACGGCGCGCTTGCAACGCACCGCAGTCCCTAACCACCGGCAGGCTCAGGAGGCCAAAGCCAATGGCTGACAAGACTTTACCAGACTCAGAATCCGCGCGCGACAGGCTGTTACCGTGTCCGTTTTGCGGTGTTCGCTTGACGGACCACCACGACCCGAGCGGCAAATGGATTTGGTCAACTCACCCATCCAATGAATGCCTGATGTCGGAACAGCGCGAGGGCGAGGGCATCGTCGTCAAGTGTTGGGACGCCGAGGCATGGAACCGCCGCGCCGAATCCGCCCGCATCCAAGAACTGGAGAAGCGCCTTGAATGCAATCATGCGTTCCAGTTGATCGACGGCAAGTTGCAGCGCGTCGAGATGCAGTTGGGACCGGACTGCGACGGCATCGCCGCCCGAGACGCGACTATCGAACTGCAAGACCAGTACATTGTTGAGCAATCCGCCCGCATCACCAAGCTGGAGGGGGATTTAGTCAAACTGGAAAAGGCAATGGGCCTCGTCCGATTCCGCCGCGCCCTCACGGAGGGCAAGTAATGGCCAGGATCAGAACCGTGAAGCCGGACTTCTTCACCAGCGACGACATCTGCGCGCTGAGTCCGCTGGCCCGCCTGCTCTACATCGGCCTGTGGTGTGAAGCCGACCGCGAGGGCCGGTTCCAGTGGTCGCCCAAGACGTTCAAGCGGCGGTATCTGCCGGACGACGATTGCGATGCTGATGCCGTCTGCCGGGAACTGCTCGCCCGCGATCTGGTGCGCCTGTACGGCGACGACTTGGCGTTCATTCCGACCTTCCTGGCGCACCAGAAGCCCAACCCGCGCGAAAAGGAGAGCACGCTACCCGCTCCAGATTGTCACGCGTCAAATTTGGATTTGCACGCGTCAAATCCAGAACGGCACGCGCAGGGAGGAAGGGAAGGGAAGGGGAAGGAAGGGAAGGGAATGGAAGCCGCGTCACCACGCGTGACGCTGGCGAGCGCACTGCCGGATGATTGGAAGCCAAGCGATGAGGATGTGCAGTGGGCGGGGAAGGCCAGACCCGACCTGACGCCTGCCTTGCTGGCGACCGAGACTGAGCGGTTCCGCAACCACGCCAACGCCAACAACCGGCAAGCGCACAACTGGGGTCCAGCTTGGCGTAACTGGATCAGTAAGGCCGACGCGGCATCGCCCGCCCAACGGAGCAACGGCAAGCCCGACCCAACCGCACTGCCCACTGAGGAGCCTTGGGAAGCCCGCCTGAACGGCTGGCGCGAAAAGCGGTTCTGGATGCCGCAGATGTGGGGACCGCCGCCAGGAGAGGCCGGTTGCCGTGTGCCGAGCAACTTGAGGAGCGCAGCATGAGCGGTAATCCGTCATTTGGGATGCGCGACCCGACGCGTATGGCGCTTGATGAGTGGAGGCGGTGGATATGCGAAATCCCCGAGGATGCACAGCGCCTACGCATCCGCATTTACGGCAAGCCCCGCGTGCGAGTGCCGGTTGAGCGGCAGACACCTAACGAGGCCGACCTGTGACCCCGCGCGCCAAGGAACTCTTTGCCGATTGGCACGAACGCCAAGGCACCGGCATCAAGGCCGCCCGCCCGCTGCACGTTTTCGCCCAGTGCGTCCTGATGGCGAAAGAACGCTGCGAGATGGCCCTGCCTGACGTTCGCCGCGTGCTGCTGAAGGCCGAGGACATCACCAAGTGCGAGGAGCGGGCGCTGTCGTCTGCGCGGGTCGCCAAGTTCGGCAACATCCCGCTGCATGAGGAAACGTGGCGCGAGCAGATCGCCCAAGTCCGCGCCGAGATGTACGCGCCGCCAACCCAACAGCAGGCCGCTGAATGAACCTGACCATCGAGAAGGGCATCCCCCTGCCCGAAATACCTACAACCGGACGGCCCGCATCCCATGATTGGTCCGTACTGGAACTTGGCGACTCGGTGATTGTGCCTTCTGCCAGGATTGCCCGCCGTGGCAGGGAGTGGGCCGCCCGCAATGGCCGGAAGTTCGTCGCTCGCAAGACGCCGCGAGGGTGGCGGGTTTGGCGTCAGGAGTAGTACAGTTCGGAACGGGAGGCTGACATGGCAAGAAAGACCGTTTGGGAGGAGCGCGAGCGCGCGGACATTGAGCTACTGCTGCGGATGTTCCATCAAGTGAACGCACAGCAGCACCGTCCGGTTCTGGATGCCGAGCGCCTGCGGAAGATCGCCGTCTCTGAGGGCCATTTACTCGACCCGGAGTAACCGTACCTTTCCGTCAAGTTTACGGACCTTTACGTTATAGCGCGCACTAAAGGGTAAGCGCAGAGTGAAGCCTCGCATAAGAACGGGGCTGTTCATGGCGAACCAGAGGCGGCACTTCGCCGCCGTTTTCCGCTAACACCTCAAACGGTTAGCGGTTTGGCTACTGCAAAAAAAGAAGCACGCGGACCATACGCCGACAAACTGTGGCGTGAGGCATTGCGCCGTGCGGTTCTCAAGCGTGTTGAAGGCAGTCAGAACCTTGACCGCCTCGCCGGTGTTGTTGTGGCAAAGGCGCTTGACGGCGACATGGTGGCCGCCAAGGAAATTGGCGATCGCCTGGATGGCAAGCCCGCGCAGGCGTTAGAGCATACCGGGGCAGAGGGCGGCCCGCTGGTGGTGACATGGCTCCCCGCGCAGTGATCCC
>JACCDR010905649.1_pt1 | contig 11634 bp, 20 predicted proteins | sample 7446431 | NCBI WGS metagenome assembly JACCDR01 (sample SAMN15323443, study PRJNA562643) | freshwater metagenome | isolation source: river surface water | place: USA:Blue River Watershed | collected 2017-08-17
CGACGGTTGATCCGCAGCCGATTTGTCAGCGGCTTCGCACTTGCTGCAATAGTACGGATTCGGCGGATAGCAGCGGTCGTGTCCGTTGTCGGCTTCCCCTCCGCAGCCTGGGCAAACGCTCAAGTCAACAACGTGCGGTTGATTAGTTGTTACGCCTAGCGCGGCTCGGGCGATTCCTTTGGCAGTGTCAACCATGTTCGCGTAGTCGCGCTTTGACGGGCCACCGTAGTTGCCGCCCGTGTCGCGGATATCTGCAATTTCCCGCAACGCCCCGCGCAGGCGCTCGATCTCGTCGGCGGCTTCGTCCAGCGATAGGTACGCATCCCTTGTTCTGAGCCGTTCCACGATGTCAGTCATGACTTGCTCCCTGTGGTTCAGTTGTCCTGATGGCGACGTTTTCGGCTTCGTAGACAATGGCGCGCTTTGCGCTGATGTTCACCGCTAGCCGCTCGTTCCCGCTGTCCACGACCAAGTGCCAGCGGTCGCCGCCCATATGCTCAAGGTGGATTGAGGCGCAGCCATACTGCGAGACAACCTCATCCACGCTGCCGTCAGCGTTGAGCCGAGCTTCGATCAGGCTCATGCGGCACCATCTGGCACGGTTACAGTTGGCCTCACGATGAACGTGGCGCGGCGCACGGTTTCTTTTGGCAGCACCAGAAAGCCACCGTCGTCCAGCGGAAGCTTCAGCCGGTCGATAGCGTCAGCCATCTGATAGAACTGCTCGGCTACATCAGCCGCCTCGACTGAATCATCCTCTTTGGTGCGGTACTCGTTGCCGTCCACCAGAACAATAAGCTGCGTCATTCCTGCACTCCTGATGCGCTGACAGTTGTACCCAGCAGCGCGTCGATTCGCTTGCCCAACTCAGGGTTGGTCGAAAACGTGTATTGCTTGCGGCACTCGGCCAGCAGGGCTTCGTAGAACGTATCGCGCCGCGCCTCTGCCAACGCCAGCCGCCGTTCAGCGTCAGTCCCATCGCGGCCTCCTGACTGTGGTAAATCGGCTCGCTTGTTCCATCGGCGGGCCAGCGTTTTCAATGGGCTTCCGCGCTGCTGAACGTGGCTCAGATGCAGGCCGCACCGTCGCCAGTTCTTACACTCGATGGCCGCGAAGTCGCGTGCGTCGGTTGTGACTTCGGCAGGCGAGCCACAGAGCGGACAAGGCTTAATTTCCATCGGTGGCCGCTCCCACGGTTGGAGTGGCTCGCTTCAGGTGTACCGGAGTACATTCTTCCATATAAACGTTACCATCCACAATTACTTCCCGTAATGAAAAGTACTTTACGGGCGACGGATAGCCGTTCTTAATATGGTCCGCCCATTCTTTGCGTGACTTGGACATCGTAGCATATGGATTTGTCATAGCCCTAGATTCTCTAGTGTTGCTCATATGTCAGAATACCTTCCTGTTGCTTCGTTAAAGTTTACTTCAATCTTGGCGTGCTTTAGTAGTGGGTTAGTCTTGGGTCCACCCGGTAGCTTGTTCTTAAGCAAGCTTAGGTAACGTCTACCGGGTACCATAGCGTCCATGCCCATACCGATAAGTAAGTCTGCTTCACCTTGAACACCTGTCTTAGAGCCATAAACCATACCCATGTTTAGGTACTTCTGCCCCTCAGCAGCAGCATCAGCCTGCGCGACCGCCAGAATCGGCACTTGATACTTGTTGGCACACTCACGTAGCCATAGCGCGAGATTGCGGTACCTGTCAACTTCTTTCTCCGCGATGTACGATTTAGGTAGTTTAATCTTGTCAATGACGTTAATGGCGACCAAACCATAATTACCCTTCTCTAGAACTTTCTCGATATCTCTGGTCGAAATCCCGCCTGCCGGTTCGATGACTTTAATACGGTCCATCCGTCCAAGCGCGGACTCATACCGTCCTCTAGCCGACGCCTCATCAGCAGCCACCGTGATGATATCATCATCGAGGGCCGATGTAATGAGACGAAGGAAAAGGCGACCCCCGCCTTCCTCAGGATTGAAGATAGCCGCATCTTTGTCCTCCGGTAGTTGAGCCGCCATGTGTGTCAGTTCAGAACACAACCAAGAGGTCTTGCCCGATTCAGGGCGACCCATAAGGATAACGAAATCACCGGAATGAAGAGGTCCTGCGGAAGTATTGAGAGCATCAACACGCCACTCCAAACCACCGCTCCGAACCCGAGACTCCAATATCTTAGTGAGGTCCGTAGGTCCGAACAAATGACTAACGTCCTCGGTAGCGATAGAGTCACGCTTAACCTTGGTCGCAATGTCAATGATTGGGGTGAGGTCATCTTTCCTGCCTTGGGCAATGTCCGTAGCAATCTCAATGATCTGCTCTACGGCTTGGACCCTTTGGAAGTGGTCTAGGATCGTTGCATCCACTCCTGCCACTTTTTGTGCCTGTACCCTAGAGAGGATAAGCTCATACGCCTCATGCTTGTCCGGCTTCCATTCTGGATGGCGTATAACCCGTACAAAAGTCCTAAACTGGTCGAAATCAATCGACTCGTACGTAGGAAAAGCACGGTAGAAGGCTTCGAAATCTGCGAGCGCGGTTCCCGTTTCAGAAAGAGAAATCGCCTCTTTGCTAACAACTTTCCTGTATTTCTCATAGGTTTCTTTGTCGGAAAATAGCGCCAGTAGTTTGATATCAGGACTCGCCATCTTTGTGGCCTCCTTCGGAGGTACCTTCCATAATCTCAGCATACGCAAGCTCGGCTTGCATAAGCTTCATTGAGTCTAGGTACTTAATGTCAGCCTCCGATAGCCCTGCTTGTTGCATGGCCTTTGCATATACCTTATCGTAACTCGTCTTAGTCCACTCGTCAATCTCTTCTTGAGTGAACACTTTCACTGGTCCGTTGGAGTAGTCTGGGCTAATCCTCTTCTTGAATTGATAAAGGTTATCAGTCATGTTACCTCTTTTTGTTATTTTAATATGGCAAGCTCAATTGCGTGAGCTATTAGCTCGCAAGTGAGCTTCTTGGGTTCCTCACGATTTCCAATCAGGAACACGTTCTCATTGAATAAACCCATTCTAGCGTACATAGTGCTAGCTTGCTTTTTAATAAGAGCAGAGTCGTTGTCTAACCATACGACTACGTTTTCATAAAGAGATGCAACTTTGAAATAGTCACTCTCTCGCATAGAAGAGCCACATAGAGCAATTCCGGTGTATCCTGCGATTGCCACCTTCATGGCAGAAATTGGATCTTCCACTACTACAGCAACATTGCTTGGCTTGATTGCGTAGACTAATAGATTGGATTCACCGTCGTGAATGGGGTTATAGGTCCTAGTGAACCCTTTGGGGTTGAAGAACCTTGTATCGTAGCCGGTAACGTTAGACGGATCACCGCGCAACAGCATCACTGCGTTATCCCTGTTGGGAAGTACCCTAAACAGGTGCCTAAAGTAATGATTAAAAGGTTCTTTAGCTACCTCGTCATTAAGGAAGTATCCGCACGGCCAACTAGAATCACTCAAAAGTTCTCCGTGACTAAACCGAACCTCTTCGGTCTTGAATTTCATTTCTTTGTGGACGGATTCAACAGCGTCCATCAAAGACATACTATCGTGGCTTGCTGTCGCACGGTACCGCGTTACTCCACTACTACCACAGTTGAAGCAGTGCAGGAGTAGAAGCTTGCCGTCCTCTGACACGGAAGCATACAGTCGCCTACGAGAATCCTCACCCGCAGGGCAGTTCTGATGATTAATGCTGATCCGTTGATGGGGGCCAAGCTTGTTGGCTTTAACAAACTCTAACGTCTCCAACACAGTGTCACGAGTCAATCGTTTCTTCATATTTGAAAACTCTCAGATTCCGGACTTGTTCTAATTGAGACATGATTAGATGTATAGTAGATTCTCTGTCTTTATGTTCTTGACAAAGATTACTAAGTACTTTAGTTAATTTCTCTTCTTCTTCTAGAAGTTCTTCTTTAGAGAAGCTACTAATAGTATTTAAGTATCTACTACTCATCTTTGAGAGTCCCTATCTGTTTCCATAGATCTAGGTCATTATTGCAGGGGAGATCTAGATATTTTACAAACTCGTTGAGTTTTCCTTCCCACCCCCGTTCACAGCCCCTAGAAAAGAATGTAAAGAAATACACCCACTGTAGAGCAATCTCTGCTCTACGGTGATACTTTCGGCTCTCGTCTCTGTACCTAGAAACGCTATTATGCAGTGCCACAAGTTGTTTGCGAAGTTCTTCGTTTTCACGAGAGACTTCGGCTAGCTTACACTGGGCAGCACTAAACTTGTCACGAGCTTTACCCACGGTAAAATCCTCAGTTGAAGGCGTTCCAGATGGCATAGCCTGTGAATGCGGCAAGGGCCGCTGTAAAAATTAGCGTACAGCCGGTAATCACACGGCGAGTGAAACGCTCAGACACCGTTTCGTCATACATGGGCTGGCCCACATCGTAATCAGAGGGACGGCCCACATTGGTGACACGTTCGTTGTACTCCGCTCGGTGGGCGTCGATTGCGCGACGGACTGTCGCCCTACTGATCTCATACCGCTCAGCGAGTTCACGCTGAGAGTAACGCCCATCCAGATACAAGCAGGCAATCGTCCAATCACGGACGGCCTTATTGTTATCAGTTACTTTAGTCATTTGGTTTCCTTGATAAGCCCCGTATTACTCCGGGGCCACGAGCCGCTCATCCTTAAGCACATAAGTCCCAATTAAGTTTAGTTTAAAGTTAACCTTTTATGGCAAGGCAATTCCCGTGGACCGCCACGATGAGACTGTATGGTACGCCACCACCCCGGTATTTTACTGTGTACCGGCAACATTCTCTTTGACGCCATGTCTCAGAGATAAGTATAAGGAGGTCGCAAATTTTTATTTAGTCAGCAGTAACTTAGCGACCACTACCTGCTCATATCCCTGTTTGGCACGAGAACTCCCCACGTACGATACGGTGGACATCTTGCGCTACTAGGCGATTCGGTCTCGATCCCATTGTCGCATGGCTTAGGCATTTACCGTGTCTAGAACTTAGTAAAGCGGCCTGTCGCTGCCTGACGGATAGATGATAATGGAATCCGGTTCGCACAAACTTATTAGTGCTTCGTCTCAGTAACGTTCCCAGTATCCTTAATCTGAATACCGGGGAATTTACCCATACGGGCCATAGAAGCAAGCCTCTCGACCCACTGCCGTTCCTTACGGTAAGAACCCGCAATGAACGCAAGCACCATCAAAAGAAAACAGTTGAGCCAATACATATCCATTTTAACCTCTTAGTTGTTAGCGAAGATTTTGAGCAAAGACCGTGTGGTAGAACTCACCCACCACCTGCTGATCCGATTGGGTCAGCTTGTTGTAGAATGAGAGCTTGAACGCTGTACGTTCGTCGTCCCACATCACGATCTTCTCTGCCCACTCAAGCAAGCCGCGCGGAGACATCGTGAAACCGATGTTACCCCCATCATACGATGAGCGGATCATGTTAGCAAGCTGCACCATGCGCTGCGCGGTAAAGTTATCAATCTCGTTAACCTTACCCGTGATGATGGCAACCTCGTGGCTAGCCTCAAGATAGCCCAACCGGAACGCAGTAGACACACGGTCAATCAGAGCTTCATCCTGCACGTTGGTGCCGACGTACTTGCCCGTGGTGTCCCCTTGCAGTTCGGTATTGTCCGTCCACGCCATGCGGAACCACTCATGCGGATTTATGAACTTGTCCTCCGACTTCCCCGGCTTATCAGCAAGGTAGAGCTTGGAGTTCTTCTCCGCGATGCCCATGAGGGCAGCGTTGATACCCGACGGATTACGAGAAACCTCGTCACAGCAGATCAGACCGCCATACAGGGCGCACTCGGTAACGGGGCCATCTGCCCACGTCATGCCGTTCACAGGATCGTACTTCACAGATCCGAAGTACGCGGCGGACTCTGCGTCCTCCTTGCCATTCACCCGAAGGTACGGCATATTGATCCGCGCACAAATCTGCTGCGGGAGGGTCGTCTTACCTGATCCCTTGGGACCGTGCAGCAGGACCACGCCCACGTTCTTACGAGGGCGGTCAGAGAACAACTCCGCAACCACCGCAAGGGTGGCTTCTGGGTTGAACACATACTGCTCGTCCACTTCGGGAATGAATCCCTGCATATGCGTCGGCCAATCCTCGCGCTTGAACACGCGGATCGGGATTCGCATAGCCACCTTGGACAGAGGCAGCACTGCGTCAATGGGCTTAAACCCGTCGGCGTAGGTAAAGGTACGAGTACCCTTAGCCGCCTTGGCTTTCGGTTTCTTGATACCGGCCAGTTCGGATGCCGCTTCAAGATGCTTCATCAGTTCGTCGTCAACCGTTGACGAGAACGTAGTCGTTGGTGCAGTCATTTGTTTTCCTATCGTGATTGGTTACGTTAGAGCCTTACCCATGACTTCAACTAGCGACGGCTCAAGCTCACTAATTGATTTGAGTACCTTGTGTTTCGGGTAGAAGTATTTGACGTTATCGTCCATGATCCCGATACCGTATAGGTCTACCCGTTTGTCGTCAAGGATGACTTTGGTAGTCACCTTCAGGGCGTGGAACGGGTCACCTATGCCATCTGCCGGACTACCGTCACTGAGTACGATAATCACCTTGCGCTTTTCTGGGCGCTTAAGAATCTCGTGGTACGCCCACAGCAGTGAGTCAGCATCATTGTTACCGGACATATGGTTAGAGAAGTCGCAAAACCTCTCTGCCATCTGGTCATCGCTGACCGTCTCGTTGAATCCCTTCATGATCCCCAACACGGGAGTATCACCGTTCGATGTGAACGAGACGATCATGATAGGGATGTGCAGTACACGAGCAAACGCATCGTTACACAATGCCGACGCTTTTGCCGTTGTCTCGTACTTAGTACCAGACATCGAACCAGAGCCGTCATTGAGCAGGAGGATACAAGTGTCCATCAGATCCGTCTCTGACGTACGTTTCTTGAATACGCGGCTGTTCCAGTCACCGCCATCAATCGGCGGTAACCCTACTCTCCACAGCCGAGATGTAGCCAGTCTGCCGTGCTTGTGCCCATTTGTGTAGTGCTTAGCTGCCTTGACTTGCAACAAGCGCCTCATGTTGGACACAAAGGCGGGTGACGACTTACCAATGTGGTAATCCTTTGGCGTTGAACCGTATCGGCCCATGTTACTTTTTCCCGTAGTTAATAATGTCGAAAGTAGCAGGGTCTACCGGAGTGTACTTACTAGACTCACTAAATTGGGAGTAGTCAAACCCCTGACCGTGACCCCTGCCCTTACTCTTTGCATCGTAGTGATCGGTGAACAGAAGCTCACTAATCTTAATTTTCTCGTCCGCTTGAGCATCCGTATCTTCGCCATCGCCGTTCCCATTGAGACCACCCGCGTCGGACTCGGATTCTTCACCCTCTCCCTTTTTACCCTTCTTGGGCTTGCCCTTGCCACCCTCGGGAGGCTCTATCTGAGACTCAGGGTCCTTCTTGTAAAGAAACTCATACACCTGTTTCGATAGCTCCCACAGAGACTCTTCGTTCTCGGCGTAGCCCTCTGTTACTAGCCTGCGAGTCAGGTCAAACTTTGACTCTAACTCCACGGACAAGCGCTTCGCTTCCTCAGGGTACAGATCAATTAGCTTCTGGAATCCCAGTACCATCCCAATATTCCACGTACCCTCTGCGTTCTTACACGCAATCAATACTGAAGCAATCTTTTCAAAGCCCTTCGGCCAAACGTTACCGTTAGCCTTAAGCGCTGCACTCATGCGCTCGTAACAGTCGTGTCCCACGATTGCTCCGAATTCCGACAACGCTTTTGCGTCACCGGGAAACTCTTCGGCACGCATAGATTCCGCGTGTACATCAAGGAACAGGTTGAAGATCCCCGCCAACGGAGAGTTGGCTTTGACAGGATGCTTAGACATCACCACAGCCAAGTTAGGCTGATAGCGAGGATGACTCGTCTCGTGGATACAGAAACCCCGCAGGCGAATCGCATCCCGAATGGTCATCTTTTCGTTCGGTTGTGGAATTACAATTTCCTTTCGGATGTAATCCACGTACGCCGTATCGGCACCATACTCAAACCGCACCGTGTAGTGGCCGGTCGTGACCGACCGAATCCACCTGACCAGATGCGACACTTCGATAATGCCGATCTGTTGCTTAAGGTTGTCAGTCACGTTAGTACCTCACGCCGTCAGCGCCATGTTGGGCGCACTCGATTCCTTTTGAGAGTCGTAGTAATACGTCAAAAGCCGGTTGTGTGCGATGGCACGGCCAAGCTTGCGGCTTGGGGTATCACGCGGAGAACAAGCAGCGATTGCGATGTCCACCATCATACCCTCGTTGTCGAGCAGCATGGCGTACGTCACATAACGTGGCGGCTTCTTCGGATTGGACAGTGCCATTTCGCGCAGGCCGTTCTTGTCATGAACGTGAATGATCTTGACCTTGTGTCCATCGGGCACAGGCAGTAGAGTAACCTTCTTCACATTATCTCCTTGTTGTCGGGCTATCGTAATTGATAACCTTAAGTAAGTCAATGAGCCTCTATACGCTACTTGGTCTGATTACCTACCGCGTGTAGTCGCGTACCAAGCATAGGCGCGCACTGTCGCCTAGTTATTGTAGAGAGCAGCCCCGAGTGGGAATCGAACCCACACACTCTAGAAGTGACAGCCGTTAGTTGGGCTGTGGACAACGCCTTAGTCCATCCGGGGCATTGACTTGCTTAAAGCTACCAAAAAAAGGGGTTCTTTTGTCACGTCGGGAACCCCACTAGAAAGACCTCGTTTCACTTATAAGGCTGTAAACACCATATGCGCGACGGACGCGAGTACGCTAGCGTGTTGGCCTGTATACCAAGGAACCAACAAGCCTTGGGTCGCTCACTAACGTACTCGTTACCGTTAGACCGGAGTCGTTGCGTCAACGATCTGCTTGACGAGAGCCAGCACAGCCGGATCGGTCGCTTCGCAGTTGGCATAGATTGCCAGCCACGTTGCCGTCGCCTGCGTCAGCTTTTCCTCGGGAGTCTTGTCCACATGACGAGCCTCCTTGATGTCGTTGGCGATGTCACCCCGCGAACGCGGCACCCCGGCAGCGTCGAGCAGTTCGACGCTCGCATCCAAGGCACCCTTGATCGTGGACTTGTACGACTTGAACGTGGGGTGCAGCTTGAAGCCCGTGCCCTTGGATCGGGCACCACCCGGACGTTCCGACTTGAGAGCGAAGTGATTGCGGATCGCCACTTCCAAGTCGTCCATCTTCTTGAACGCCTCATCTGCCGTCGTGGGCAGGCCCCCGAAGGCCAGCTTCGCAACCGTCTGGTCCCACGCCTTGCGGTCAAGGATGTTGACCACTTCACCCGTGCTGTCCGCCGTCTTAAGGTACTCGATAACCTTATCGTTGCCTTCGACGGTGAACGTTTCACTCAACGTCACATTGTGCAGAGCCATTTCAAAATCCTCGTTTGTTTGTGGAAAGAAATCGTGGAAGGCTTTTGACGAGAGCCTTGCCATCCAACTCGCATGGCACACCATGATATCTAGTTCGTAGCACTAGATTGCTAATCCGTGTGTTTCTTTAATCTGGAAGCACGGCCAACCATAAGCGTATCACAACCTTTTCGACTACGCTTAAGCCTAGATACCCTCGGATACCTAGGGTTAAACGTTACGCGCAGCGAATGTCCCCGAAACGATCCGTGCCCGCGACGGACAGCAGTTTCTTGCCCTTGGAATTGAGATCCACGGGCAACGGCTTTCCGAAGATGCGCTTGTAGTCGCTGACGACCACAGCACACAGCGGATTGGACTTGGCGTGGCGCAGCATACGCTTGCGCTTGTTCACCAAGTCACGGGCACCCGCCTTGTAGCGAGTGCAAGCCACCTTGTTACGCCCGAACTTGCGGGACTTCTTGCCTTCTGCCATTGCTCACCCTCCTAAGGTGATTGACTACGATAGCACCTAAGCCTAGCAGCTAGCTAGCTACTAGGGTTAGAGGTTATCGCTTGCGGAGACGGGCACCCTTGTGCCACCCATCACCCTCCCGGTAGCGGTTGATGATGACCGAGAAGGTCTTGTCATCGTACCGGGGCGGCGAGGTCTTGATACGCCGCTTGGGGCCGATCCAACGCGAATGCACAGATGCCATTGACTTACCCTCCTTAAGGGTACTGGTTAACGATTAGCCAACTTGCGGTTGGCCGCATACTCGGAGCGGCGCACATCATCGCGCCACTTCCATTCATACACGCGACCGAAAGCAGCGGCGCTGTTGTACGGGTCGATCCCGTACTTAAGCGCACGCTTCATCGTATCGCGTGCCCTTTTGCTTGCGTCCCTCATACTGTAGTTCCTTGATTGCCACCTTGATAACGATTCTCATTCGCTATCGTGTTTGGTATCGCTTGCTTGCCGTCGCGTTTGCGTCGGCTCATATATAGTTCCGGGTATGCCACTGTGAGAATGAGAAGCATTCGCATTTGGCCGCGCCGGACTAGAATGTATATTAGACCTATACCCTAATCCCTAGGTAGAGAAAAAATAGGGGCTAGCTTGCGCTAACCCCTATCGTTACCGGATCACGTTACCACGCCATGCGGGTACGCTTGGAATGCTTGCGGTCAAACGTCCGCTCCGCTTCCTGATCCGCTTGCAGCTTGCGGAGTTCGTCGGCGCAAGCGTCCACCCATTGCTGATCCTTCTCGTATGCCTCACGGCACTCGGACAGCTTGACACGGACACCGTTAGCGAGGTCGAAGTAACGGTCCTTGCCGTCCCGCGTGGGCTTGCCGGGAAGAATGCGCCCCCGGTCGTCAGTAGGCCAATACGGGAACGCATTGCGGAACCATTCGCGGTCCCGCTTGTCCGCTTCGCGCTGAGCCGACTTGGCAAACTCCGCTCCGCGATACTCACCCGCATAACGTGCGGTCTTGCTCATATCCGACGTCCCGACCTGCTCGTAAGCAATTGAGAATTGGTCCGAGGGTGTGAGGCCGCAACGATCAAGGTTGACCGTACGGGTACCCGTACCTTTAGCGGTCGGAGTCCATCGGACCTTGACGCCCATGCCGTCAGACTCGTAACGGGTATCGAGCGGCGTGACGCCGAGAATGCCTGCGATGCGCTGCCACTGCCGAAGCTGACAGGCCAGAGTGTCATGTGAGGTTGTCACGCTAGCGCGCTTGTCCGCTTGCGGGACCGGCTTGCGGTCCGATTCGGGAGCGTGTTCGGCGCGTGCTACCATGAAGAGGAAGGCTTCGCGCTTAGCCTCGTGCGAGGCACGGTCGGGACCGCTGACGCCAAAGCGCAGTGCATCCCAGATGATGACGGGAGAGAGCGAGATAGGGACTAGGTTAGGCATGGTCTAAACTCCGTTGATGTGGCTATCGGTACCGGCTACGTTAGCCGGTCCCGTACCCTATGCTACACAAACTGTATCTTGCACCATAATAGTGCAATGGAATCAATGGGTTGAATGAGAATTATTCGCGTATGCTGAGGCTAGGGCGCGGTACCCCTCCAAACGAGAATGAGACGCATTTCTAGGTAAACGAGAATGAAAATTATTCTCAGGCCCGGTATCCGGGGGCTATGGGGTCGTGTACCTGCGCGAAAGGCACCTTAAAATTTTCTCATAG
>JACCDR012671070.1_pt1 | contig 11634 bp, 24 predicted proteins | sample 7446431 | NCBI WGS metagenome assembly JACCDR01 (sample SAMN15323443, study PRJNA562643) | freshwater metagenome | isolation source: river surface water | place: USA:Blue River Watershed | collected 2017-08-17
TTGACACAGGTCTGCCGGTAGTTGGCCCGCGCCAGCAGGTGCGCAACATGCCACAGCCGCTTCGGATTCCCGTTGAACGCACTCAGATTGATCTCAACGAGGTTGCAGAAGCCCTTGTTCGGCAGCATGATTTCAGCACACGGATTAACGCCGCTGAACCAGGGAGCCCGGTTCTTGGCTTCGACCGCATTGATGAAGCCCGGCTCCGACCCACCGGCATCCTGCATCAGCCGAAAGATGTCGACCAACTGCTCGGTGTTGGGCTCCGACTTGAAGAGCAGGCTGTTGTTGGACTGCTGCCGATGATTGTTGTCATGCAACCAGAAGTCCTTCTTGGCCTGCGCGAACGCCCGCCACTCCACATCACCCCAGGGAATTAGCGCAATCTCCGCAGACCGCCGAGAAGAGAGCGTTGTTCCGAGATGGTTAAGAATATCCATAATGTCAAGCCGAGTGAGTAGCGTGCCTGCCCGCGCGTTGAGAAGCGCAGCGATCCGCTGTATAGCCGGCGCAAATGTTTCGTCACCGCTCGCAACCCAGCCATATCCTGCAAGGCGTTCACCGGGCGGACGAACCTGCGAGAAGTCGAGGACCAGAACATCGGCCTTCCGCTTACCAGCAAGAATCTTGCCCACAAACTTCGCCCACGCTTCGGCCGAGTCCCCAACCGACAGATGCCAGACAGCCTTGCCGTTCCGCTCGTAAAACGTTTCGGTATTGAATTCGCGGCCCTTCTTCTGCTCAAGAAGGTGCCTTTCGCTCCGGACAACCTCGATCTCCATCTTCTGCGTAAAGCCGTTCAGCGTCCCGACGACCGGCTCAAAGCCGACGCCACACCCCTGCAACAGCAGCCAGAACGCATCTACCACATCATGCACAGTCTCGATCTTGGTAAACGCACAGTTGAACATGCTGGCCTCGCGCCGCTTGGCAACCTCAGTCCCACCAAGCCACAAGGTGCGCCCACTCACCGAACCCTCACGCGCTTCAAGCACCGTCCGCAGTTCCGCCAGTTCCGCTTCCTGCGCCTCGCTCAGCGGCCTGTCACCAAGCGCCCGCTGCCACAGCCACCGCTGATGCCTAATAACCCGATCACAAATTTCAGGCCACGTCTCAAAACCACCGTCAGCCTTCGGCCGGCTGTAAGTCCGCCTCACAATGGTAGCAGCACGCGCAGACGGTTCCGCACCACGAATCTCATTAGAGCCCATGCAAATTCCTTTCTTGTTAGAGAAGTGTTGAGCCGGTCAGCATACACCAACCGGCTCCAAAATTCTACTCAACCATCCGTGTATGCACGGGATGTCAGCGCAAAGTTTCGTACATGCGAATATACCCTGTACACTTCCCACCCCCGAACTAACTCTTTCGGAATCCAGTACACAAAATCCTTAGCATCCTCTTTCGAATCAAATGGTCCGAACAAAATCCACCTGTGTTGAGAAGTCGTAAATGGCCCATCATAACTCCATTCCATAACAGGCCAAGGACTCGACTCGTCAATCCTAAAGAAAGGTAAATCAACTTGAGGAGGCCGACCACAATACGCCACATAAGAAGACTTGGTTGTACCCCACAGCCAATCCATGGGGGCCAGCCCAGATTCAAACTCTACTCGAACAACCAAGCAACCTAGAACACTGCTTGTATAATCGTGTGTTCCCCAATAGTCAGCCATCGACAGCCACCACTCCCGTCAACGCCGGCCACGACACCGGAAACAACTCCTGCATCTTAGGCCCAATCTGCAACACACACTCCCGAGTCTCTGCCTGCGCATCCGCTGCCGCCCGCAGCCGCCACACATGCGCCCACGCCAACAGGCTACCAGTCCAGTGCCACTCCGTATACATGTTCTGCGGCAGGATCATGCGCGCCTGTTCGGGCGCCAGCCCATCCGCAACAGCCGCCTCATAAAGCGCCACCGCATCCTGGGCCTGCGCTAGTGCATGCTCAGTCCAATGCAGATTGCCGCCCCGCTTGATAGCAGGCGCCGCGACATTAGGATTCCGTAAATGCGCGTAAAGCGGGTCTTCCCACGCTTCCGTAAGGCTGCCCTGCTTCTTGTCGGACGCCGCCTTACGCCACACATCCGGCCAATAGAACTCCAAATTGCCGGTCACATAGCGCCGGCTAATCTCAGACCACGACATGCCCACTTGATGCTTGACGAGTTGCCGCGCCACAAAGATCGGCGCCTTGAAATGGAACGGAACATGCGGATGCCTAAACGGCAGCACATGCCCATGCTTCACAAGATACTTGATGAGCCGCTCATCACGCGCATCAAACACTTCTTTCCGCTTTCCGAACGACACTCGCGCCGCATTCACACACGTAAGGTCGTCACCATAGTGCCCAAGGTACGTCACTTCCATACCGGAACTCCCTTCCTCTGCAAAGCATCCAACTCGACAGTAGTCAAATGCTTAACGGTGTCCCACTCTACATCGACGGCTGCGAATGTCCTCAGCATAAGCCGCCACCCACCAGCCTTCTTCACAAGATAGTAGGTACCATACATGGGTGGCTTATCCACCAACGCAACTACGTCCATGAACGCACTTCCTTCGCTTGCGGGTACTGAAAAACTGCTTCTTCCGTCTGCTCAGTAGTCCAACGCTTTTCGCAATCCATACACCGCCAGTCAATCCAGTAAGAATCATCAGCGCGATCCCAATTTCCTGACGACCCACCCCGCCTATAAGTAAGGTCGTGGTGTGGGCATTGCGCCCTAAGTGCCTCATACTCGGCAAGCAACTTTTGCTGCCTGACATCCAGCCGCTCACGCAACCGGCGCCAACTAAGTACCTTTGCTGTCATGTCGGGAGTATGCCGGCCGGCGCCCCCAAAGTCAATATGTGTTGGCTACGCCCCCGGACAGCACTTGACTTCCACTTGACAACATGCTATAAGAAAGGCTACCCTGCCAAAAATGCGCGCTTCGTTTAGGAAGGTCCCGCAGAGGTGAGGGTCTTTCGGCTGCTCACCGTTTCTCAACCTCCCGGCGGGCGCTAAGTCATTGAAAACATTAGATTTGGTGAGGGGTGAGGAAGGTGAGCGTCATTTCCCGTTCTTTTAATATACATACGTATAGCTTCTTTCATGCAAGAAGGGGTCCCTCACCTTTCTCACCTTCTCACCAGCCCTAGACTTACCTCAAAAACGGGTTGAGAATCTAGGTGAGTTTCTAAACAACCCTCACCTCCGTGCCGCCTACGCAACAAACATTCTCCTTGCATGGCGCCCCGCGCTCCCCTATAAGTACTTCTAGCCAGCACCGTCAATGCGGTGGCTCGGCTGCTCAAGACCTCCTACCACCACATAGGGGGCCGCCCAGGTTGATCGCTGGGCGCCGACCAGCAGCGAATTCGCACCCTGCTGGGCTTCTTGGGGAGGGGTTGCGCTGCGTTTGCGCGGCGGGCTCCTTCAGCGGGTCGGGTCCGGTGCCCGGGCGCCCCTCCCCAGGATTCTATTTTTTGAGACGCAGAAAGGTTTTTGAGAATGCCTGAGTATGTGAGCAGGACTATGCAGGAAGTTGACGCGACCGTGCGCCAGATGAAGGAGACGCCCGTTGATGTGGGGCAGGCGCTTGAGATGCTGGTCTTCCTTTTGGAACTGTACCGGAAGGAAGTGCGGCTGTTGGAGCAGCGTGTGGCAGAACTGGAGGGGCGGCCGTGAGCGAATGGACGGTTCCGGAAGACCCGGAAGGTGTGGCGCATTTGTTTGTGGCGCCGGTCGTGTTGACACACGGGCTGACGTATACGGAGGACGCGGGCGTGCTTCCGAAGTTGGAACAGGTTTTTGGGCGCCGGGCGCCGCTTGTGCTGACGCGGGAGGACCGGCGGCTGCTTCAGGCCATGGCGGTCGCGAGTTCGGAGCCGGCATATACAGTGCTGTTGGATATGTTGGATCGAGCGCCCGAGGGTCTTGTCGTGAGCGGAACGAAGTTTGAGTGGACGTATATGCCCGAAGATGCGACGAGGATGGTATGAAGTGGGTTTATGGTGCTCTGGGAGAAGCGCAGGAGCGAAGGGCATGGCAAGATGAAGGCGGTTGGGGTTGGCAAGAGCGGCCGACCATTACGGTTTGGGAAGAAGATACGGGCGCAGTCAAAACAGGATTGCTCGACGCAGCGGGCCGCCCGTTGTACAGGTACCCGAATCGGGAGCCGATTGGCTTTCGGCACCGCGTTGTTGAGAGTTAGGCAACGGGACAGATTTGTGGATATGGATGGGCAAGTATGGGTGCCAAGGCAGACGGGGTGGAGAAAATGGAAGTGGCGGTCCAGAAGGTTTGGTTGGTGTTGGAGGCTGTGGACCATGAGGGTATGCAGGTCGTGGGCGTGTACTCGACGAAGGAGCGGGCGCATGAAGTGGCGACCGGGTTGGCCCAGAAGTACTTGGGCGGGGAGTGGGCTCGGTGCGATGAAGTGATGGTGGAGGGCTGGGTGTTGGATGGTCCGCTTGCTGCGGATGTGGGGCCGTGGTGGGAGGTTCGGGTTTCGGGGCCGCGTAAGGGAGAGGTCGCGTCGTATGCGTGGGAGTAGGGATTGTTGCGATTGCGGAATGGTAGTCTAAAAATTTGCGCGAATTTGGGGTGGGGTATTCCCTGACCAGACGCCCCGCCGCCCAGTTTTCCGCCCTGCCGGGGGCCTACCCCCAGGACGGGGCCGGAATGATCTGCCGCCCCAACAATCCGGCCGCCGACCGTTGCGGTAGCGCACAGACCAGGCGGCCCTGAGCGGCCAGGCGGTAGCGGAATGATCCGGAAGCGGAACGGTTAGGGTAAAGGAAAACTGCGCCTTGGCTGGCGGTCCTATAAGTTTTGCTTATGGAAAGCCGGGCATCTATAAGGTTTGTTTATAGATGCCCGACTTCCCTAGTCGGATTTTCAGGCTGCCGACTTCTTCGCCCGGCGGCCCCCCGATTTCGCCCCCTGCCCTGCACCTTCCGCATGGCTCGCGCCCGCGCCCGTCATCTTCTGCATAGCTGCCATTAGCGCCGCCACTTGGGCCTGCAAATCGGCCACGCTCGCCCCGGCCGCCGGGGCCGCCTTGTCCGCGCTGGCCTTCACGGCCTTGGCCTTTTCCGCATCGATCCGATCCAATTCGGCCAGCGCGATCCCCAGCACGGCGCTACCGCCCCGCTTGTTCACGCTGAACCTCACGCCGGCATAGTCCCTGCCCGGCCGCATCTGATTCGCGACCCCGTCGGCCACCTCCTGCAACGCGGCCGTCACATCGACATTCGCCCAGCCCATATTCTGCGCGATCTGATACTTCGCCATGTCTTATGTCCTAATCCATCCTGGGTTTCCCAAGTCAATTCGGCGGCGGCGGAACCACCGCAAGGCTTTATCGCGTTCCGCTTCCTCGCCCGGAAAGGGGCCGCGCATCAACCTTTGCTCGCAGAGATGGACAAGCAACACAACCTTGGTCTTTGCGAGCAATTGCTCGTCCGCGCTCAAGTGAATGTAAGCCTTATTGACTTGTAGCGCCGCGAGTGCCTCGCAAAGCCAATTGTGTGCCATGGCACCAACTGCCTTGCCCGCGCATGTCAAACGCATGACTTGGGAACCTTATTTCCCGGGAAGCCCCCGGAAGGCCGCCTTGGCACCCTGCCTCGGCTGGCCCCCTTGTCCCACGGCCCGCCCCGGCCGTCCAGCCTTTCTTTGTAACAAAGTGTAACCGGCGGTTTTCTGCGCCCTTCGGCCCCCTTTCGGTCCGCTTCGGCCCCAAATCCCGACAGCCTTGCGCTATCAGCCCCACATATAGAACCACACGCCCGCCTGGCCGTGCGCATACACATACACGCGCACTCAGGTGGCGACAGAAGGTGCCCGGGCGCGCTTGCGCAATTCTTTAGCAGCCCATTTTCCTAACAGAACGCATTGTTCCAAGGTTCCTTTGTTTTTCATTGTGTTCGCTAGCATAGATATAACTTGCACATTTCCAGGCACATATCCGATTGAGTTGTCAATTCGGTCTAGTGATGGTGAGTTATATTCTGGATTTCCGCGCACGAAGTAATTAAGCGGGATGCCAAGAATTGGACACTTTTCCGGCTGCTCAATGTCCGCTAATTTAATAGTAAACGCCAATCCTACGGCCTTTGCGCGTGCCCTTGCCGCTTTAAAAGTGTTAGCCAGATTCCCATTGCGAGCAGAGTAAGGGCGACCATACAATTGTTTATGCTTTTGATCTAACTCCTTGCTTTTTTCCCGCACATAAACACGCCGTTTATCTGGATCTTTAATCATTGTAGCCTCCCCGTATGTTAGGTAACATACGTATCCTATCACACCCAAATGAGAAAATCTAGTTAGCCGCCCGCTCGCGCGCCTTGTCACCGGGCTTCTCAACCTTCCTCAACCTTCGGGCGCCCGCTAAGCCTTTGATTTCATTGGAAAGGTGAGAAGGTGAGTTTAGTGAGCGTCGAATCTTCCCTTTCCATATATCTATGCTTTCAGCATACTTTCTTTCGTAAGGAATGGGGACCCTCACCTTCCTCACCCGTTCAACTATCCAGCAATTTCAATGACTTACAGTTGAGAATCCCTGGTGAGAATTGGTGAGATAGGAATCCAGTCCTAACCTTAGGCAAAAAGAAAGGGCGCCGAAGCGCCCCTTCCTACTACTTCCTGTGTGCGGCAATACGCTTAGCCTCCAATATGTAGGGAGCGCGCGCCCGGAACGGATACTTGGCAATCTGTGCCGGCGTCGGACCAAACGTCCGGTCGAATTGCCGGTCCAAAATGCGCTCCAACATGGTGTTGGGGTTCGGTTGGAAAGCCCGCGCCCGCTTTCGCGCCCGCATCTTGTCGACGATACGATCTTGCGCCCGTTCGTAGGCGTGGCGCTGGTAGCGGACCGGGCAAACAAGCGGCAGGAACCAGACCATACCATCCCACATAGCGTTCGGCTTCCGCCAAGTATAGGCTCGAACCCACATAACTTGCTCTCCTTTCGTTGTCAGACCAAAACCTGGCGCATGGCGATGCGCCGCGCGATACTTCTCTTGCGGGCAGCATACCATTCTGCAAGCGTATAGACCTGCGCCATCGCCGGGATATCTTCACCGTGAAAAGCCGCAACCGCGTCGGCCTCCTCTTGGCTAAAGCATGGTTCTTCGATAATATAGGCTCCGCTATAATTGTAGCCGCCGGGAATGTGCCAATAAGACACCACATGTGTGGGACGTTTGAACATAACTTGCTCTCCTTTCGCTGTCAGATCGGAACCGGATACATGGCAATGCGGCGGGCGGCCGGGCCATACATGATGGCTTGCGTCTCGCCCACCATAACCGCGCTGGCGTGCGCCTCATATATGCTGACGACCAGACCCCGGCGTTGTGCCCGGCGCCTAGAATCGGGGCTGAACCACGCTTTCAGCGTCCGCATATTGGGCACCCCAAAAATCCACGGGCACGTTTCCCGATACTCATTGGTGACGGGACACCACAACCATGCGCCCGCCTTCCGCCACCGCGTGTTAACAGCGAACTCACCCCACGCATCCGTGCACGACATGCGTTCGACGCTTTTGACCTTGGGGTGCAGGAAACCAACGACCTGATCCATCAGTTTCCAATCTTCGCATGGCGCGGGACACCATTTGGCTGGGTGGCTGGACCGTTGGGCGCCGCCCACCCACGTATAACTGTAGACGCCGCGCCCGGTATCGGGATGCTCGATTCGCAGCATCTGCCGGGTATGCTTCGTGTTGCGAACACGCATGGCAGGCTCTCCTTAGCCGAGCAGGTGTGGATAGGAGTTGCTGTATTGGCCGCGCTGCATGACGACGGGCTCGCCATCATTCGGGCTGGGCCGCGTGACCAGCGCCATATACCGGCGCCCGTTCGCGTCTTGGCGCACGACGAAAGCCTGATAAGCGCCGCGCCTATTCCACCACTTGCTTACCTGCTCGCGCTGATTAAAGCAGACAGGGCACGACGGACCGACCCGCATATCATTGATGGATGCATACAGCGAGGCTTGAGCGAAACCGTTGATATCCATGCTGCAAACTCCTTGCTGCGGCCGGGATTGGCCGACCCGCAAAGCCTAGCCCAAGGTCGGGCCTGCTGTCAAGCGTCCCGAAATCCGGCGGTTTTTCAACGACTTAGCAATGTGTATGCGCGCACGGGCGCCCAAATTCGTAATGAATTCAGGCGCTTAGGCGAATGTGTTAACGTGGGATGCGAAGGAATGCGCGCCCGCCCATGAACAGAACAACGCGCGCCCGGGCGCCTGGTATTTCAAAACATCGCGCGCACTACTGGCATTATCGCACGGGATACTTCTTATATCACATACGTCAAGAGTATTCAAGCGGGTGGCTATGTATTGTGGGTAGGTCAGTGGTTCTGTCCCGGTTTAGGTCCGGATCGGACCAAAGGTGGGCTGAAAGCCACGGAAAACCTGGGTTACACTTCGTTACAAAAAACCCGTTGACCGGTCCGACCCGCCCCGGTAAGGTCCGGGGGCTGGCCGAGAACCGATGTTCTCCGATGATGAGTTTGACTACATTGTCTAAGCCAGTTTGTAGAGTCTCATTGCGGTGCAAGCCTAGTCAGAATGAGTGGCTGGGAGAGCGCGGTATCGTGAGAGTTGATAGCCCGGTAGCACGGGCGGTTCCTCTCTGATATACGGCCGTCGTGACCTCTTTATACCGGGCGATAACCCGGCCAATAACCGTGAGCGAAATTAGCCACACTGATTTGCATGAGGCTATGCCGACTACATGCATGGCCTCTGCTACCATGAGCGACGTAATCCCGCGTCGTTCTATTAGCAGAGGAACCCACCATGTTCTATCTGATCCAGTTGGTGCTGCTTTCCAACGCCACCACCAAGATCCATGTTGTCAAGGAACTGCGCGCTGAGTCTGGTGTCAGCCTGAGGGAAGCGAGCGATATGATAGACGCCGGTATCGTTGCGCGACAGGAAGAACTGCCGGCGGCAATTCGTCTTTTCAACAATGCTGCACTTAATGCGGGCTTCAAGCAGGACGGCTACCGCATTCAGGTTACTGCCGGCTATCAAAAGGTGCGGCAGCCGTATGAGATGCCGGTCAAGCCGTCACACACGTGGTAATTTAATTGGTGGGAGCCTCCTATGTGGGGCTCCTGCTGCAATGAGTAGCCGGCAATGGGGTCGGCTATTCATGTCAGCAGGAGACTAATATGCCGTGGTATCTGCAAACCTATGTGCTGTCCGCATTGCTGGCGGTGCTGTGCACGCTCGGCATCTACAGCATTGTGGCGGCGGTCCGGGAGCAGACGTTCGTCGGGCGCCTAGTTCTTTGCTGCATGGGGGCGGGCGCTCTCTTTGTGGCGTTCAACCTCTAGTAGAAGGAAGCGACCTATGGCACGGGCTTGGGTTGCCACATATTATGTGGCCAACAAGTGGGGCTCTATGCAGGAGCGCACCAAAATCTATGGCATGTCCTTGACTGAGCGCGAGGTTCGTGCCAAGATCGACAAGCACCTCGAAGTGCAGAAGGTGCGTGGCATTCTTGTCTATCCACAATATGATCTTCAGCAGGAGATGATTGCATGACTTTTGAAATGAACCCTGTTGACCGCCTTCAAGCCGCTCTCAACATCATGTCTATGATGGTAGCCTGCGGCTATGTGGCGGCCGCCAATGATCAGGACTTCGTGCGTTACCTCTACGAAGCCGCCGACCTCAATTCACTGGAACGCCAGTGGACCTATCACGTCAACACCTACTACAAGGATGCTCTGGCATGACCAAGATCGACACCAGCGCGGATGTGCTAGACGCCCTGCTTTCAGAGATACACTTTCAAGGAAGCCTTCGAGAAGATCGCGCGGCGCCAGACAAGGACGCTAGTGCAGTCTTTGCTAAGGCATGGCAGACCATCAAAGCGCTCGTCGCGGAGCGAGATGCGGCGCAGCAGCAAGCAAACGAGGGGCGCCAAGCAGAAGTTGACGCAGATACAGAGCGTCAAGCCGCCGAAGCCGACCGCGACCGCCTTGCCGCGCGCGTCGTGGAGTTGGAGGCGCTCGTGCGGCGCGCCCAACCCTGCGTTCGTGATCTCTATGAGACGTGGCACGCGGACGCCCGCGCCGCCCTCGCCGGGAGCAAGTCCAATGACCGCTGATGAACTGGTCAAGGCAGTCGTCACGGCCATGAACGCTGCGGCCGTGGCGGCTTACAAGCAGAACCCCGGCATTCCCGATGAGGAATACGACGCGGTTAAAGCTCGCGCCGCCATCCGCGCTGTGCATGAGGCGATGCGGGAGCTGAGCGCGGAGATGGTGAGCGCGTTCCATAAGGCAGAGGCGGAAGACGCCGATGTCGGCGTGTTCGCAGACACCGTTCGCCAAAACAACGAGCGGCTATGTCGTGCTGTCTGGCCCGCCATGCTCGCCGCCTCGCCGCTCGCGGAGGTCGCGCGCGATGATCGGTGACAACGGCTGGCCCGACCCCGCGCGCCCCGGCGTGCCGCTGAACCCGGAGCGGGAAGGGCATCACTGGTGCTGCGTCTATCCTAACTTGCCGTTCCCTATCGTGTGGCGACACGACGGTATCGGCTTTCGCTGGGACAATGGGTATTCGCCTGAGCAGGCCGCGCAACATTGGCGCTACGTTGGCCTCTGCCTCACCCCCGCCGAGGTCGCCGCGCGCTCGGCCGCCGCCGCCGAGGCGATGCGGGAGGCGTGTGCGGCGTGGTGCGCCGGGAAAGAGCAAACATCTCGCTCGTTCGGCAGCCACGCAGACGCCTACGAGATCGCGGCGCGCAACATCCGTGCCCTCCCCCTCCCCGCCCCCGGCGCGCTGGATCGCGCGCGCGAGGAAGCAAGGCGCGAGGGGATGGAGGCGGCGGCGAGGTATCTTGATGCGGTCACGCGCAGCACGCCACGCTGGGGCGATCCAGCGGAACACGCCGCAGCCATCCGCGCGCGCATGGAGGAAGGGGCATGAGCAATCGCAGCACGTCGCGAAAAGTCGCGACCATTGTCAGGCAAGTGAACGCGACGAAAGAACGTATCGGCAAGGATCGTGACAAGTTGCGTGAATTGCTTGACGAATTGGAAGCCATCGTAAGCGATGCCGACGAAGCGACTGAACACTTGGAGGCGGCAGTTGACATGCTGTCAAGGTATCTATGACCCGCGCTGACCTTCTCGCCCTCGCGGCGCGCGTCGAAGCGGCGCTGCCTTTCGAGGGCGGCGACTACACCACGATCATCAAGACCGGCAACGCAAATGGCCGCATCGAAGTGCAGCTTCGCGCTGGCGATCTTGGCCGCATCGCCGCCGCGCTGCGCGCCATGGCAGAGGAGGCGGGGGATGAGTAGCCGCTACAAGCCAGTGCGCATGTGGGGCGTCATGCTCGGCGACACACTTTGCACGGCGATCTGCAACACCCGGAGCCACGCTCGCGGGCTGGCTGCTTCGTGCCGCCACGTCCGCGACCTTCGCGGCCTGTCCTACACCGTCCGCATCGTGCGCTTGGAGGTCCGGATCAATGACTGACCCGAACGGCTGGTTCGATCCGGCGCGGCCAGGATACCCGCCAAACCCAGAAAAAGACGCGGACTATACGTTAGTTTCAAGAAGCGGACAGCGCGTTTCGGTTCGATGGAAGGCAGAACGCCAA
>JACCDR010058296.1_pt1 | contig 11632 bp, 15 predicted proteins | sample 7446431 | NCBI WGS metagenome assembly JACCDR01 (sample SAMN15323443, study PRJNA562643) | freshwater metagenome | isolation source: river surface water | place: USA:Blue River Watershed | collected 2017-08-17
AGTACGATATATCGTACTATTTTTGTTCTGTGGTCGTTGTGTTATGGTAGAGCTATATGCAAGAACTTTTTTGCGACGTATGCGCGGTATCACGTGGGAACCCTGGACCGACGACGATCACTGCTGTCGTGACTGATGTTCAGGGTCAGGTACTGAGTAGTGTGGTGCGGGATGTTGGTAACAGTACGTCGCTTCATGGTACATACCAAGCAGTGCTTTTGGGGCTAGATCTCTTACAGGCACAAGTAACGAGCACACACGACTCAGAGGTGGTGCTACGTCTATCTGAGGAATTAGTCATGCGCCAGCTGGCACATGAAGTTCCAATAACTGATCCTGGTCTCGTTCCGCTTTTTATGGCTGTGCATAATTATCGAGTCGAATGTTTTCCTGCGGTGAAGCTTGAGTTTGTGAGTGAAAATGATAATCAAGCACAGTAACAGTCGTCTCGGTCTGGAAGTTGACACCGACGAAGTGACCTATTCCGGGGGGGCGGCATCTGGTCGCCCCTCACCACCGACCTGGTAGAAACCCAGGCGGTTTTCTTTTGTCCCAATGATGTCTTGCAATATCGGGGAATGAGGTGTAGCCTAAATACTAGGCCACGTCGCGGGGATAAGGCCACCAACCCCAAACAGAGGAGGACCGTATGTTCGGTTCGGATGTTACCATCGAAAGTGTCTGCCTTCCCCCGCCTCCGATCTTTTCGAGGTGATGACCTGCGGGAGTACCTACTCCCGCACCGAATGGCACTGAGGGGTGTCGTCGGTATGGTCTGATTCACCTCACTCGCTTTTGCGGGCAAGTCACTACCGACCTCGGGCGCTTTATGCATCCGGGGTCGTGTTACGCTTGTTTGGTACACTAGAAGTATGAGCTTTCAAAATCTTACTTTTTATCTTGTGACTGTAGGATTTGTTGCTGGCGTGTTTATCCGCTCTTTGCAGACTGTTTCACTTCCGGTCACGCTTCTCATACTATTGATTGCGACGGGACTCATCATGATCTGGTGGCGGGCGCGCTTTACGCGGGGCGCATCAACAGCAACAGTTACATTTTTCCTTACCCTCAGCCTGTTTCTCATAGCATTTGCAGTTGGCAGTTTTCGGATGACTGTAGCCGAGGCACTCATGGATGATACGGTACTGCACCCGCTTGTTGGTCAGGAGACTACCATCGTTGGGCAAGTGATTCGTGAACCGGATATTCGTGAGTCAACAACACTGCTTACTCTTGCTACTATGGATACGCGGCTGTTGGTACGAACAGAGCGATATACTGATGTCTCCTACGGGGACACGCTGTCCGTAACTGGAGAAATTGAGCTACCGAGCACTTTTACCACTGAACTTGGTCGGGAATTTAATTACCCACAATACCTCGAAGCCCGAGGCGTGACACATCTCATGGCCTTTCCGGAGATAACCATAGTGAGTGAAGATACTGGTTCGCTCGGAGCACATCTCTATGCGTTTAAGGAATTGTTTCTGAGTCGTTTATCGCTCGTAATTGACCCTCCAGCATATGGACTGGGGGCGGGGTTACTACTTGGTGTCCAGTCGGCTTTGGGAGAAGCACTACTCGACGATTTTAGGACGGCCGGTATTGTGCATATTGTCGTACTCTCAGGATACAACATTATGTTGGTGGTGGCATTTGTCTTGTATGTGACTGCTTTTATACTCCCGTACCGAGCTCGTTTGGTTTTTGGGATTGGGGCAGTTATCCTCTTTGCTATGCTCGTCGGTTACTCACCGAGTGTGTTACGTGCCAGTGTGATGGCCATCCTCTTTTTGATCGCCTCGCTGCTCGCTCGTCCGTATGATGTACTACGCATGCTGGTATTCGCGGGTGCCATCATGATTATGTGGAATCCATACATATTGTTATTTGATATTGGATTCCAGTTATCGTTTGTGGCGACACTGGGGCTTGTGCTCGTTGCGCCACAACTTGAGGTACTTTGGCATCGAGTCACGGCGTGGTTATCCGTGCGGACGTTTCTCGTTGCAACTGTTGCAACCCAGATAGCAGTGGCACCACTTATTTTGTACTACATTGGTGAGTGGTCGCTGATCGCCGTTCCCGTCAATCTCCTTACCCTCCCTATGGTACCAGTCGCCATGCTTTTGACGTTTCTCACGGGCGTCATCGCACTCTTTAGTACGATCCTCGCTACCCTCATCGGCTTCTTTGCCACGTGGTCACTCAATTACATCATCGCTATTGCGTCGAGTGCAGCGACCCTCCCCTTTGCGACGGTGACTATTCCGGCGTTTTCACCGTATCTGATCCCCGTTCTGTATGGGTTCATGGGATTATTATGGTACTGGTGGCGGTCTCGTTCCTCACGACGTTTCCCGAACTCAACCACCCCGAATGCTGTTCAGACGGAAACATCCTCCTGGACAATTGAGCTCGAAGAAGACTTCATGTCAAAACAGACTCGTCCTGAATCTCCGGTGATAGATCGCACCAATCAGATAATCAAAGAGCGAGCTGGTCTGGCCCCCGCTCGCCCTGATGAACTACCAATCTTTTTTCGTTAGACGACGCGACTTGCCACTACACCCCAATTCAAATTACGAAAGAAGGCATCGACGTACTCACGTTTTTTACTTGGTACGTAATCTCGCATGTACGAGTGTTCCCACATATCAAGGGCGAGTACGATGTCGAGGTCAGCGAGCTGACCGAGGTGCTGCTCATCAACCCAGGTTTGTACTAGTTGGTCAGTGTGTGGGTCGTGATAGAGCATCGCCCAGCCGACACCACGGGTCATGGCGATTTTTTCAAAGCGAGTCTTCCACGCCTCGACCGTACCCCATTGTCGTTCGATTAATTCTTTGAGTTTACCTTCAGGGAGAGGTGTTGCACCTCCTTCAAATTGTGTGAAGTAATACTCGTGATTACGCATACCTCCGAATTCAAAACCGAGCCGTCGTTGCATCTCGCCAATAGCGTAATTATTGTTTTCGGGATCATTACTGTATGCATCAATCTTTTCACGAATGAGGTTAGCGTGCTTCACGTATCCGTTGTATAGGCCGATGTGTTCATCGATCGTTTCGCGACTGATGCCATCAAGTGCTGGTATATCAAATGTCAGGGGGGTGTAATGCATATTATATGTTTTGGTGATTATGGGGACATTTTACCACACGGTATACTACAGAAGTGGAACAGTTAATCAGGATTCGTCTTTTTGTGATCACCGCATTGCTCGGTGTACTTGTTTCGCTTGTTGTATATGATGCATCGCGACAAACGGCGAGTATATTTTTGACGCGCTCACCGTATCTGTCCGTAACGTTTCTTGATGTTGGACAAGGGGATGCCATTCTCATCAAAACACCTGATAGTCATGAAGCTCTCATCGACGGTGGACGAGATGGTACGGTGCTCCAGGAATTAGCACGGACGATGGACTGGAATGACCGTACGATAGACCTCGTTGTTGGAACACATCCTGATCAGGATCATATCGGAGGACTCATCGATGTGCTTGGTCGATATGCGGTTGGTCATATCCTCACGACCGAAAATACTGGTGAGACTATGACCGCCGCCACCTACCAAAAGGCACTCGTAGCCGAGGGGGCACCAATGACCTTCGCCCGAGCAGGGCAGGTGTATCAGCTCGGTGCTTCTACCACTGTTACGGTATTGTCACCAGCTCGTGACCCATCACTACTTGAGAGTAATACAGCCTCAATTGTACTTAAGGTATCGTATGGAGAAATTGATTTTATGCTCACTGGTGATGCTCCACAAAGTATCGAAGATTACTTGGCAGTGACGTATGGCGAATTCCTCGAGAGTGAAGTACTCAAGCTCGGTCATCATGGCTCGAAGACTTCGACGAGTGATCTTTTTCTTACGACCGTGCAACCGCAGTTTGCCGTCGTGTCAGCTGGAGCAGATAACAGCTATGGTCATCCCCATCAAGAGGTGATCGATCGCGTAACGACTTATGGCATACCAACGAGTAATACGGCAGACAGTGGTCGGATCGAATTTTTCACTGATGGTACAAAACTCTGGCAAAACATTTAGTACGATATATCGTACTAATGAAAAGTGTATCGGCAGACAACACAACAGGCCACCCCGTAGGGGCGGCCTGTTGTGTTGCTACTAGATGAGCTTGGCTTCTTTGAGTGTTTTGAAAGCGCCGTTCTTTGCTATGGTGCGAAGACCTTTGGTAGAGACGGTCACGGTCACGGTCTTTTCAATTTCTGGTACGTAAATACGTCGCTTCTGGAGATTAGGAGCGCGCTTGGTTTTGCCAGACGGATTAAACTGAGTCGCACGGGTACGGTTACTGTACTTGCCGCCGATCTGTGTCTTCTTGCCGGTAATGTCGCAAACTTTTGCCATATCGATAAATTTAGTTCCGGTATCCTACCACGGATGGTCAATATTGCAAGCGCCCACCGAGACGTTTTTATATTCTTATGTATAATAGAGCCATCTATGGAACCACTAACAATTGCCTTGATTATCGGACTCGTTATCTCGATCGTACTACACGAAGTGGGGCATGCCTATGCAGCCAATTGGCTCGGAGACCCAACCGCTCGTCTGGAGGGACGATTATCGGTAAATCCAATTGTCCATATTGACCCATTTATGTCAGTCATTGTACCGGGACTTTTGGTACTTTCAGGGTCGCCATTTCTCTTTGGTGCGGCCAAACCGGTACCATATAATCCCTATAATTTTACCAACCAAAAATGGGGAGAGGCAATTGTAGCCGGCGCTGGTCCGCTCGTAAATATCGTACTAGCAATCATTTTTGCTGTTGTTGTGCAGATCGGTGCCGGAGCAGGTATGAGTGAGACCTTTCTCTATCTTGCTGCCCAGCTGGTTGTCATGAACCTATTTCTCGCCGTATTCAACCTCATGCCGATTCCGCCACTAGACGGCTCGAAGATTTTGCCCCGTTTCTTACCATTCTCACTTCGTATGCAGTACGAGACGTTTCGTCGGTATCTGGAACAAAATGCACTGTTAGCCTTTGGTCTGGTGATTTTCTTATTTGTGGCAGTGCTTGGCGATCCACTTTATTCAATTGTTCTTATGCTCGCTCAGTGGTTGATAGGGTAGTTCCAGCTACCATTTTGTAGTTTTAGTTACTTGAAGAGTCACTTTCCCTAAGTGCCAGCAGTTGGCTCCTCAAGTCCGTCCTGTTTCCATCACAGCCGGCTCACCATCTTTTGTGGCGGCTTTTTCATTTCAGCTTGCAAAACAAGGATAGCTGTAGTATTCTAGCCGGGCTTTATGGCAACAATCAATCAATTAACCAAGAAGAAGCGCCGTGATCAGGTCACACGTACGAAAACTGGTGCGTTGACAATGGGTTTTAACTCAATCATCAACAAGCCAAATACGTACAACTCACCATTCAAGCGTGGTGTATGTACCAAGGTAACGACCAAGACCCCGCGTAAGCCGAACTCTGCGATTCGAAAGATCGCTCGTGTTCGTCTCAGTAACGGTATGGAAATTACTGCGTACATCCCAGGTATCAAGCACAACTTGCAGGAACACTCAGTGGTCCTCGTGCGTGGTGGACGTGTGAAGGACATCGGCGTGAACTACACTATTGTTCGTGGTAAGTACGACGCTACTGGCGTTGCGAACCGAACGATGGGGCGGTCACGTTACGGTGCAAAGCGCCCAAAAGCAAAATAAATTAACGCACCTGCGGCGTTGCGCTACAGTAAAATTTAGTTCACCGTATATCTAATACGGCCCACCAAATTTTCTTTGCGCGCCTTGCATCTCCGTCAATTTCTTTCGCTTTAAAAAGGCAAACAGAAGACCAAGACATAACGTATCTTGGAGAAGCAGATTACCAATAGTTTATATTCGCTACAGATAACGGACGCGATGCAAGGGCAACCTTCGGCATCAAATTATGCGAAGAATGAAAGCAGACGATTGTCATACTCTCATTCTTAATGTAGCCGCACATAGGTTTACAACAATTAAGAACTAACAACATGCGACGACCAATCAAGAAGCGCCCAGTCGTGAAGCCAGACGTCCAGTTTGGATCAACCGACGTCGAGCGCCTCATCAACTACATCATGTTGCGTGGCCAGAAGGAAACTGCCCGCAAGATTGTGTACGCAGCTTTTGAAGATATCAAGAACCGCAAGGACGGTGGTGACCCACTTGAGGTCTACCAGACAGCCCTTCGCAATGCTGGACCACTCATGGAAGTCCGTTCACGTCGTGTTGGTGGTGCGAACTACCAGGTACCACGTGAAGTGCGTCCAGAACGCCGCCTCGCACTTGCCCTCCGTTGGATTATCGGTGCCGCTCGTGGTGCCAAAGGTATCCCAATGCACAAGGCCCTTGCGAACGAACTCGTGCTCGCAGCGAAGGAAGAAGGATCAGCCGTGAAGAAGCGCGATGATGTGCATAAGATGGCTGAGGCGAACCGGGCTTTTGCTCACTTCGCTTGGTAACAGAAATTTTCGTTACGATACTGCGTTGAAAGGCCAGAAAATTTGTTCACCATACGTCTAGTATGGCTCGCAAATTTTCTGGCCTTTCGCCTTGTCTCGTTTAGAAAATCTCTGTTACCTCAACGCTGATTGATGAAAGTTTCAAGAAAAGACCCTCGTTGAACATTTGTCCCGCTTGGGTCTTTTTTCTTGCCTGAAAATATTAAAACAGAAACGCCACCCCGAAGATCGGCCGAGGTGGCGTTTCTTCGAAGGTGGCGGGGTCACGACATCGTTGCCAGTTCTGCGTAGATGCGGTCGAGCTCTGCAACGGACTTATCACGCAGTCGTTCGTTGAGTGCACGCTGGTCATGGCGATCCATGTCAATCACGACCGGCAATTGCATAATCAGGTCGCACATTGCTTCGTGGTCTCGAGTTTGCGGCATCTGGACTTCTCCATACAAGACGATGTTTTATACCACATAATTTAATTTTCTTCACTCACGCCGGTTTGATGACCTATGAGATAATATAAGCTATATGGACTACGAGCGAATACAAAACACAGTGCAGAATAAAGAGATTGATATTACAGACATTCCACTAAAAATCGCTCAGATGATCAGATCAGATGAGTCATTATCTCGTGAGCAGAAGCAAGATGCTATAGTATTGGTGCGAGCCTGGTGTGACTATGCGGCAGAACACGAAGAAATTGAACATGACCCATTTTTATTACGGACTGCACTTGAGGAATTTGCCGGCACCACATTTGCTCCAAAGAATGAATCAAGCCCGGTTGTATTACATGAAGTAGATTTGTCTGAAGCTGCTTTTCCGGAGGGTAACAGTATTGAAGAAATGTTTGGTTCGGAACTAGCTCGGGCAAGTGTTGATGAACGAGTTATTTTGTACGGCGGAGTAGCGCGTGCAATAGCTAAAGCGCATTTGGTAGCCATTGGTAAATGTCCCGAAGCATTTTTTCTGCCAGAACTGCCAATCAGTGATGTTGATTTGATGGTCGTAGCCAAAGAAGGAGTAATGGTCGATGAGGTGGTCGCAGAATACGGCAGTGATTTATCAGGAACTAAGGTCGTAACTGAAGCAATACCAGCTATAGAAAGACAATTGGAAGAAACCGATGTGACCTTAAATCAAGTGGCTGTACATGATGGCGTGTTGTATATGTCTGAGGGTTTTGTGGCGGATACACAGTCAGGTACCATCAGATTGTCTAGTAAAGAGAAACCACTTTTTGGTAGTGACAACATCCCTTTACCTAATGGTGAGTCGTATATTTTGCGTTCTGGTTTTTATCGGGCGCTTGCAGTGTTGCTGCGAGGACGAGGAAGTGAAATCGTAGTCTCTAAAGAAAATCTTGAAGCTGAGAAGGAACATATCGGTCGCTACTGGTTGGTTTTATTGTTTGTGAAGTTGTTGAAAATGAAAGATGTAGCACGCAGAGACGAGGCTATCCTCCAATGGCATCAAGTAGCTCGAGATATTGGTTTTACGACAACGAGTTCCCCAGCAGAGTTTCTAAAAGAGCTACAAAACAAGTTCCCAGAATACTCCGCATTTAAGAAAAATGGAACGTTTGATATCGAGCAACAGACTCGTTGGTTAATTGGAAAGCTTGTTTCTCGTGGTCGAGATACCGTACTTGGCACATCTTTTCAGTATGCTGTACCCGAGACATACACGCCATCGAATATCACCCTTCGCCCCTATGAAGGTGATCCAGACTTAACAAATTTTTGGCAAGAGGTACACACCCTACAAGAACGAGCGTGAGATGATTCATATTCTTGTATCTTGTTTAGATTTTCAATTCTATATTGCTACCATGAAATCTCGAATAATCAAACTCACTGACATCCCGGTTCATCAACGTGATGGGTATATTTATCGACGACTTGTGTCGCAGGAGGTAGCTCCATACAATACGCTCCATATCGTCGTTCATGGTACACACAATGCGCGGTGGGTAGTTGCTGGCATCCGAAATTATTACGTGATTGCCGGGCAGGGGGTATTTACGGTTGAAACTACCGCATACAACGTTGCGTCAGGCACCTTGATTGTGATTCATCCGGGAGAAGTGTACTCGTATACTGGTCAGATGGAACTGTTGGAATTCAATATTCCGACCGACGGGCAAATTGCGCATGAAGATATTGATTAATTTGTGTATGAGTGACGCATTTGGTGAATTGCATGCGTTATACTACCTACATGGAAAAGACTCCGAAGCGTGGTAAAGAATTGGGTGGGCAAGGCAAGGGTGAACGCCCGTTGTCGCTCGTTGAAGCACAGCGGCAAGAAGCCTTTGATCTCGTGATGGAAGCACTGTTACCTCGGTTGCCACAAGAACTCAAGCGGAGTTTTGTCACCCACGAAAGAGAGTACGTGCTCACGAGTGCCGAGGACTGTATGGTCGCTTTTGCGCAGCAGCATCGAGAAGCGGTCGAGGCCCTCTATCAAGACATTGTGGCACAAAATCACTACCGTGCCGAGCAGGCAGTCGCCAAACTTCTTGAACTCTTCTCAGCCTACGAACGCCTTGTCGCACTCTATGCAGAGTTGCGCAGTTACTACCCCCGCGCAGCGAGTGATGTCGAGCAGGTGTTGCCACCGTTATCGGTGATTGAGAAACATGGACAGAAAGCCTGGCAAAACCTCAGTGAATAAAGTTATGAGTATTGATTTTGATAACGAAATAAAAGCCCATATTGCGGTCTTAAAGAAACTCCAAAAGCCAACTGGAGTCTTTACAGCAGCAGCGCATACGGTGAGTACTGGCTACGATAAAGCGTGGCTTCGCGACAACTACTTCATGACCCTTGGTTTCCTCGAGACGGGGGATATCGAGACAGTGAAGCAGACCGCCTCGGCACTTCTTGCGGTGTTTGTGAAGCATAAAGACAAGATCAACTGGGCGATTGCCAATAAACCACACGAGACCTGGCAGTACATTCACGCTCGTTTCCATCCCGAAACCTTCGAAGAATACTGGGAAGAGTGGGGAAATAGTCAGAATGATGCGGTCGGTGAAGTACTGTATCTCATCTGCGATCTCGAACTTCGTGGTCATGGAGTTGCTACCACAGCTGAAGAACGAGAAGTAACTCAAATGATTGTTGACTACCTTGTCCGACTCGAATATTGGCACGATGCTGATAATGGTATCTGGGAAGAGAACATGGAGGTACACGCATCATCTATCGGTGCCTGTGTCGCTGCACTCCGACTTGCGAGTCAGGTGGCGTGGCTGAGTGTGCCACTCACGGCGATTCATTACGGTGAAGAAGCACTACGACAACTCCTTCCTCGAGAATCAAAGTCAAAGTTTGTAGACCTCGCACTTCTCTCACTCATTTATCCATTTGCGGTGACGACTCAGGCTGAGACCGACGCTATCATCAAGAATGTGGTGTATCATCTGACCCGTGATCGGGGAGTGATCCGCTATAAACTCGATCGTTATTACAATGCTAACGAAGACGGGTATAGTGAAGAAGCGGAATGGTGCTTTGGTCTCTCCTGGCTCGCTATCATTTACGCGATGCGAGGAGAGAAAGAGCGAGCCTGGTACTACCTCCGTCGAGCCCGCAACACAGTGACAAGTAATGGTGAAATTCCCGAACTCTACTTCTCCCAGAGTCCGGTCCCAAATGACAACACGCCGCTTGGGTGGTCTGAAAGTATGTATATTGTAGCGCTCCAAAAAGTGCAGGAGATGGAGACAAAGAGGTAGTGATATTCCTTACCCCTGCTAGTCGATTAAGAAAAAATGAGTATACTTAAAGAGTCGCTAAGTAAATATAGATATGGCAAAAGGCGAATTTAGACACAAAAAAGAACAAAAAAAGCCCAAAAAAGACAAAGCAGATAAAAACGGTCTTGGTTAAAAGCGTCACACCACTCGTCTACGGGTGGTGTGTTGTTTAGTATCCCCCTTTGGGAGTAAACTTCGCGCCTTCAGGCGAGGGTAGTGCAGTGATACACTACAGTATATGAAAAATCGTACCATCGGTGGTATCCTCCTCTTAGTGGCAGGGGTAAGTATATTAGCTATTGTGAGCAAGAAAAATAATTTTGTATCCGCTATTCAGATTCCTCCCCAGCAGTCTACCGAAGAAGCAAATTTAAGAGATGAAAAAAGTGAAATTTTGACCGGAAAAGGGAGTTTGCAAGCGCTCCTAGCTATCGGTAAAAGTCTGGAGTGTACATTTGTGATACGAACAGATCGAGGAATACAAGAAGGTACTGCTTTTTATGATAATGGTAAGATCCGTATAGACACACTATTGAGTGGGGCAAATACTCCTCAACCAATCGCGTCATATGTGATCGTAGATACACAAGATAAGAGTGTATATGTGTGGGATAATGGGCAAGGTGATCAAGGCATCAAGCTGAAACAACCCACAGAAATTGATCAAATAGTACCAGCGACTGACGATGTCTTTACCAACCAAACTACTTTTCCGGTTACTCCAGATACAGTTGTTGATTACACATGCAAGTCTTGGCAAGTTGATGGATCCGTATTTGTGCCTCCAAGTACTCGTAAGTTTAAAGACATGACCAGTAGGTTAGAATAATTGAAGAAATACATAGAATGTAAAGTGTTATGCTTGTTGTCATTAAATACATTTCCACGAAATTTGCCTTGACGAAGGTCGTGTACACTTTCTTATACAAACTACTCTTAATTAAACCTTCAGTAGTTTTGTCACAAAAATCAAAAGTATCACAACCAAATACACTGTTTCACATTCCTCAGAATGCGAAACAGTACCTCTGTGGTGGCAAGCTCTGGATAGCTGCATACTAGATTAACAAAACCGGTTACTCTTGTTATGCTGCTGATACCCAACATACCAGGAGGTGAGTCACAAGTGGCTGTGACGGATGAACTACTGAATAATTTTTGAGTGACAATGATAAATTGATTATCAGGTACATTTATGGGCTAAAGAAACTTTTCAGTCCTAAACAATGAAACCACTAAAGCCACCTGACCTAAGTCTAGTGATTGTTTAAGGCCTCAATTTGGGTGGGCGAATTCCCTCGTCTTCAGACGATAACTTCAGTATAATTTACACAATGACCGAAGAATATCGCCGAGCATCACACACGATGTTCTCCATCAATCTGCATATCTG
>JACCDR011039912.1_pt1 | contig 11632 bp, 10 predicted proteins | sample 7446431 | NCBI WGS metagenome assembly JACCDR01 (sample SAMN15323443, study PRJNA562643) | freshwater metagenome | isolation source: river surface water | place: USA:Blue River Watershed | collected 2017-08-17
ACACGAGCTGACGACAGCCATGCAGCACCTGTGTACCGGCTCTTGCGAGCGACGACATCTCTGCCAGTCTTCCAGTACATGTCAAAAGTAGGTAAGGTTCTTCGCGTTGCATCGAATTAAACCACATGCTCCACCGCTTGTGCGGGCCCCCGTCAATTTCTTTGAGTTTTAATCTTGCGACCGTACTCCCCAGGCGGGATACTTAACGCGTTAGCTTCGTCACTGAAGGGGTCAATACCTCCAACAACAAGTATCCATCGTTTACGGTGTGGACTACCAGGGTATCTAATCCTGTTTGATCCCCACACTTTCGGATCTGAGTGTCAATGTTCGGCTGGTTATCCGCCTTCGCCTCCGGTATTCCACCTGATATCTACGTATTTCACCACTACACCAGGTATTCTAATAACCTCTCCGACATTCAAGCTTCGCAGTATCGAATGCACTTCCAGGGTTGAGCCCTGGGCTTTCACATCCGACTTACAAAGCCACCTACATCCGCTTTACGCCCAATGATTCCGAACAACGCTAGGATCCCTCGTCTTACCGCGGCTGCTGGCACGAAGTTAGCCGATCCTTTCTTGCATGGTACATTCACTTTCTTATTCCCATACGACAGAGCTTTACGAACCGAAGTCCTTCATCACTCACGCGGCGTCGCTGCATCAGAGTTTCCTCCATTGTGCAATATTCCCTACTGCTGCCTCCCGTAGGAGTCTGGACCGTGTCTCAGTTCCAGTGTGGCTGATCATCCTCTCAGACCAGCTAAAGATCGTTGCCTTGGTGAGCCATTACCTCACCAACTAGCTAATCATGCGCGGGTTCATCTCAGAGCGAAAAACCTTTGACCTCTGGATCCGCAGATCCTGTGGTCTTATGTGGTATTAGCTAATCTTTCGACTAGTTATCCCACGCTCTGAGGAAGATTACCCACGTGTTACTCACCCGTGCGCCACTAGTACTCACCCGAAGGCTTTCCTCGTTCGACTTGCATGTATTAGGCACGCCGCCAGCGTTTGTTCTGAGCCAGAATCAAACTCTCCAGTTTAAATTCTGTAACTCAACAAATGCTTGCTTCCGTTTTGAAACGGAAATCATTGTGTTGGTTTGTTTTCTCTCAAATAATTGTGAGTCTAAATTAATAGACTCGAGAACCCAAAAATCTTTTATCTAGCTATTCAGTTTTCAAAGAGCGAAAAAGCAAGAGAAGCAGTTCTATTGAAAGACACCGTCCTCGTCAACTACTTTTTTATTAAAAATTTTTGTGCTTTTTTTGTGCAAAAAATTCTTAGTAAAAACGTCGTTTCCTTTCACGATTGCTCATTAATATAGAGCAATTGGTGGAGGCAACAGGGATCGAACCTGCGACCTTCTGAATGCAAATCAGATGCTCTCCCAGCTGAGCTATGCCCCCGCAAAAGTGGACTGGTTGTGCTCCAAAGGGTTTCAGAGGTCAATAGATATTTTAAAGATTTTTAAAGTGCTTAAATTTCAGGATATTTTTGAAAGAAAAATGCCCAAGACATCGTCAAAAATTTTGCTGACGTTTTGGGCAAAGTATTTGTAACTATTTGTTTTTTAAGCTGAAGCGCGAAATTTTGACGGCACTAAACGAGCCAGCCATCGACGCTCAAAGGCAAGATCAAATCCGGCGCTCTCTCCACCTTGAAGAATCGCTGTGAAGACTTTTTTAAGAACTTCAACTTCAGTTTCAGGCGTTATGTCGGAGCTCATCGAGTCTTCGATCGCATCAAATACGCTCACAAGGTCAGGAGTCGTCACAACTTTTGGAATTTTACTCATATCTAAGCCCAGAGTCTCGCGAGGTTTGAAACCGACGAGATTGTCTGTAAATAGAACTTTATTTCCATTTTGAAAATTGATTTGAATGAACTGTTTCCCATCCGCATCCACGCGCTGGAGAACTTCTGTTAAATCTTTACTATCAAATTTGAACAACTTCCCATCGATGGATTGTTCCACTGATACTTGGCCTGTTTCAAAAACTTTCGAAGTAAGTCCCGCCGACTGATCGACGAATGCTAAAACTTCTTCGAGCATTTGAGATGATTTTGGAGACATTTCTGACTCGCTCAAATGGGTCCTCCCCGCTATATTAACCACAGCGAATCTATCGTCGGCTCTTTGACAGGACTTAATGAAGCCATCGATAAAACTGATAAATTAGCCGGAGATCCTGCGTAGATTTGAGAATTGTTTTTAAGACTCAAATATCTGTTTAGGAGTGAGACAAATTTCTGTGTTGTTCTGGAAAAAATGTCGAAGACATCGACAGCACCTAGACCTTGGAAAACCCTCTAGATAGTGAATTTTTTTGAGGAAACGGAGTTCGTTTTCTTTTATTTTAACCTTTATCGCGGTTAAAAGTGTAAATCGTCGGCGAACGGAGCGAGCATTCACCTCAAAAAATGAAAACAATGAAGTCTGTGAGTGCTACTCATTACTTAAAGTGCAAAGAAAGCGCTTTTGTTTCTATTTTTTTCTGCGCTCGAGGTACTCTTCATAAGTTCCGTCGTAAGTGAGGAGCTGATTTTTATCGAGCTCAAAAACTCGAGTTGTGATTTCACGCAAGAAATAGCGATCATGGCTGACAATCATCACGGTGCCCTCGAATGTCTTAATTGCATCCAATAATGTTTCCCGCGAACGAATATCTAAGTGATTGGTGGGCTCATCAAGAACCAGCAGATTCACGGGTCTTGCCAAGATCTTTGCAAGAACGACGCGGCTCTTTTCTCCGCCTGAGAGAATTTCGATTCTTTTCTCCGCATCTTCTCCTGAAAATTTGAAGGCTCCCAAAAGGCCACGGATATAACCCAATCCTGCCGTGGGGACTGCTGAGTGGATTTCCTCAATGATCGTATTTTTTGGATTAAGAACATCCATCGAGTTCTGAGAAAAATAGCCCATCTGAATAGCGGCGCCTAATTCCGCTTTACCCTCGGTCGCTTCTGCCTCTTTGGCGATGATCTTTAAGAGCGTCGATTTGCCAGCTCCATTGACTCCGACAACAGCGACACGGTCCATACGCTTTACAAGAGCTGTGGCATTTTTAAAAACAAGCTTTTCGGCGCCGTCTTGTTTTGGCCAGATTTTTGTCAGCTGATTAATTTTAACAACTTCATCTCCACCGCGGACAGGCTGAGGCCATTCGAACTTGATGTCTTTCTCTTCTGCGGGAATTTCTATACGATCAATTTTTTCGAGCTTTTTGACTCGGGATTGAACTTGAGCGGCATGAGATGCTCGAGCTGCAAAGCGAGCAATGAACTCTTCCTCTTTGGCGAGCATGTCTTCTTGGCGTTTCGCCTGAGCCACCAGTTGCTCCTGGCGAATCTTTTTTTCACGCTCATAGAAATCGTAATTACCTGTGAAGGTCGTGATTTGTTGGTGAGCAATTTCGACAATTTTATTGACCAAACGGTTCATGAAATCGCGATCATGGCTTGTCATAATGAGGGCGCCTTTGTAATTGGCAAGCCACTCTTCAAGCCAAATAATACTCTCAACATCCAAGTGATTCGTTGGCTCATCCATCAAGAGAACTTCTGGTTGAAGCGCGAGGATCTTTGATAAGGCAATTCGCATTTTCCAACCACCGCTGAAGCTCTCAGTAGGACGGTGATAGTCATCAGGACCAATCCCAAGACCTGTCAGGATTTCGGCCGCCCGGGATTCGATATCATAACCACCCAGTCGCTCGAATTCGCTTTGAACAAAACCATAACGCTCTAAAATAGTAGCCATTTCATCATCAGAAACAGGATTCACAGCCGAATCTTCGAGACTTTTTTCAAGGCGTTTCATTTCCTCGGTGTGTTTTGGGTGTGCAGGATGGGCAGCTTTGACCTCTTCCAAGGCAGAACGGCCTGCCATGGCCTCAATATTTTGAGAGAAGTAACCAATGACGACTTTGTCAGGTTTCGAAAGCGAGCCTTGATCAAATCCCTCTTCGCCCGTGATGATGCGGAAAATCGTTGTTTTACCAGCACCATTAGGGCCCACGAGGCCAATTTTATCGCCAGCGTTAATTTGAAAGCTGCCGTTTTTATAAAGGATTTTATTGCCGTATTGTTTTGTAATTCCAGAAAGATGAATCATCGATTGCGCCCCGAACTTGATTGAAGTACCTTTCTGACATGTTGATAATTCGCTGGCAAGCCCCGATCACACCAAGCATGGAACAAGTGAAGATTCTTCTCGAATCAGAAGGTCTTGATCCTTATGTTGAAGAGTTCGCGCCTCAACAAAAAGTTTCTGAACATCGACAGCCTTTTGGTGAGATTCGCACTGTGATTGAAGGCGAACTGCTGTTTAATATTGCAGGAAACCAGTTTTTGCTGCGTCCAGGAGATCGTGTTGAAATCCCGTCCAATACCAAACATTGGCATGTGAATAACGGCAAAACTCCTTGCATCTGCGTCTGTGCAAATCGTCCGGTCTAGTTGTTGATTGCGCACTTCTGCTATTACTTTACACAGTTATAAAAAGCCTTAAGCTCCTTCTATTGTCCTTGTTTACAATTTATTTCACCACCGGTGAGAGGAGTTTTCATGTCTCAGTATTCTAAACTTTTATTAGCACTGTTTGTGGCTATTTCATTTCAGGCTAAAGCTGATCCCTCGTTCACAAATCTTACTGCGAGTGATTTTGAGAAGATTTCCAAGGAGCTGTCAGCTAACTTTCTTCACCATTCAGTCCAAGGAGCTGCTCCATTGGGAAGCCTTTGGGGATTTGAAATCGGCCTTCTGGCAGGGCAAACTGCCGTTCCCAACACAAGTGATATCGTTAAGCGATCTGGCAGTGGAGACTTTCCAAATCTTTACCACGCTGGTCTCTTAGGAGTTTTAACAGCTCCGTTCGGTATAACCGGCGAAGCGGCTTTATTGCCAAAAACAAAAATGGGTGATTTAGAAATCGAGAAGACCTCTTTAGCTCTGAAATTGTCTTTGAACACCGAGCTTTTACAAATCATCCCTTTCAATCTGGCCTTCCGTGGATTTATGTCGAATTCAAAGTTTAACTTTAAACAAAACAGCGGTGGCGTGAACGGAACTATTGAAGATAAAAATTCGAGCTCCGGCATTCAGTTGCTTGCCAGTCCCTCTTTACCCTTTATCGAACCTTACGTAGGAATTGGTCATGTCAGTGCTAAAAATGAGCTTTCGGTGAGCGGAACAGGCAGTATTTTCGATACAAGCTATACCACAGGGCAAAAATCAGACACCTCCATGAGCTCGACTCAGTATCTCTTGGGTGTCACTGCTCAACTGCTGGTGATGAATTTGGGTCTTGAGTACAGTAGTGCTTTCGGCGCTAATACTTATACTGCTAAATTAGCTTTCGGATTTTAATTTTTATTAGATTTTTTATGTGAAACCCTTCTTGAATAAGAGGGGTTTTTCATTTTCAAGGCGAAAAGTAATGGCCTACCTTTTGGGAAGATTATTTTTTGAGCCATTTGAGGTATTCCAGAATTTGCTTCTCAAAACCAATCTCATCAGGTTCGTAAAATTTTTGTGGCTCGGTTTTTTGAGGCCAATAGTTTTGATCTTTCCAGTGCTTAGGAAAGTCATGAGGATATTCGTAACCAGTTCCGTAGCCTAATTTTTTCATTTCAACAGTCTTTGAACTTCTTAAGGCGAGAGCGATATCTGGAGTCCCCGTATTTTCGACAAATTCTTGAGCCTTTTTAAGAGCCAAATAAGACCGATTCGATTTTGGCGCTGAAGCCAGATATGTCACCACTTGCGCCAGCGTGATAGCTCCTTCCGGAAGGCCTATCATCTCTACGGCCTGAGCACCACTGACCGCCATCTGCAGAGCTCTGGGATCTGCATTCCCAATATCCTCGGAAGCGAGGATGATGAGGCGTCTCGCGATGAACGTAGGATCCTCTCCACCTTTCAGCATCCGCGCGAGATAATAGAGGGCTGCGTCTGCATCACTGCCTCTGACCGATTTGATAAAAGCAGAAATCACGTCATAGTGCTGATCTGACTGCTTGTCATAGCCCGTGGGCGTACGACCCAAAAAGTCCTTTAACTGATCGATAGTGACAACTTCTTTGGTATTTTGCGAACGCAGATAAGAGAAAATTTCTTCCAGCGCCAGGAGAATTCGACGAGCGTCTCCGTCGGACCAGCCGATGAGAAAATCGAGACTTTCGGAACTGAGAAGTTGAGAAATTTCTAGGTCAGCAATTTCTGACTTGAAAGCTCTTTCAATCATTGCCGTTAAGCTTTGCTTCGAGTGACGTTCAAAGACTAGCAGACGGCAACGACTGAGCAGGGCTCGGTTCAGCTCATAACTGGGATTCTCGGTCGTCGCACCAATCAAAACCACGTCTCCTTTTTCTATAAAAGGAAGAAGGACATCTTGCTGGGCCTTATTGAAACGATGAATCTCATCCACAAAAAGCACTGTCTGGCGCTGCTGTTCTCTTCTCAAGTTCTTGGCCTGCTCGCCAATTTCTTTCAGCAGCTTGGCACCGGATTCGACGGCATTAATTGAAACAAAATGGGCTTTGAATTGATTGGCCAGAGCCAATGCAAGACTGGTTTTTCCCGTTCCCGGAGGCCCCCAAAAAATAAGATTGGGAAGAAAGCCGGATTTCACATAGCGCTCAATTTGAGCGAGGACCTGTGGTTGACCCAAGACTTGGGCGATATTTTCAGGTCTCAGCTTTTCAGCCAAAGGAGTGCCAGGAAGATCTTTTAAAGGAATCGAAGAAAACAAATCCATTGCCGGCTAAACTAGTCGACGATGGCATCTGTGTCTTTATGCGCTGAGCTGCAAAAAGTAACGGCCTACCTTTTGGGAATTAGGGGTCGTATTGGAGATCGACATCGTAAGTGGCTTTAACGGCCGAAGTGTTGTCCTCAGCGTCACTGGTAACTCCTGTCATCGTAATAGTCCCTGTCATAAAAGCACTGCGGTTCTTATCTTTCAGTGGGATTCCGCCAATTCGAATTCCACAAGATTCAACATGGGTCGTATCCGGATCTCCTCCACCATAGGTTAACCCCTCATATACTTGCGTGATACCAAACTCACCGCCAGAAAGATAAGTGCTTTTTATATTTAATTCTACCTTTTGAATCTCGATGGGATTGTCTCCCGCCCACTTGATTTTTAACGAGGATGTCTTACCTGAAACAGCCTTTAGTGAAGGTGTTGTTGAATTGTTTGTGATATCGTCACAGCTGTAGATATCTGCATCGAGAAGTATAATTTTGGAAGAAGTTGTGAAAGCAAGGCCATCATCATTTTCCTGTTTTTTTCCGCAACTTAGAAAAGTAAATAAACAAAGCGGAATTAAAATCCATTTCAGATTTTTCACCTTAAAACTCCTTACCCACTTCGGAAGAAATAGTTTGGCTATCCGCCTGACCCAAAATTCTTGGTGTCAGAAATATGAGAAGCTCATTGCGGTTATCTGTCTTGCTTTGACTTTTGAATAACCATCCTAAGATAGGAATATCACCAAGCACAGGGACTTTGGATTCACCCGTTGATTGGTCCGATTGATAAATTCCTCCGATAACGGCTGTTTGGCCATTTTTAACAAGGACTTTGGTTTTTGCCGATCGGGTGTTCACAGCTCGAGCTCCCGTTTGCTGATCCGCTGCTCCGCTGAGGAAATCTCGATTCACATCGACAGCCATAATAACAGCTCCGTCGTTTGTAATTTGTGGAGTAACGCTGAGTCGTAATTTGACGGGTTTAAAAGTTGCTGTTTTTGTCGAACCTGTCGCTGTAACAGTTTCTTGAATCAAAGGTACTTCGGTTGTTTGATTAATTTCAGCTGGCTCATTATGCAAAGTAACGATTCTTGGAGATGACAAAACCTTCGCCATATTTTTTTGCTCATATAACTGAAGAGAAGCCGACAGGTCTCCTAAGATATCTAAGGTTCCCATCTGAAAATTGAGATTGAATGTTCTGGACGAAGTCCCCCCAGGGGTTACATCAAAGTTTGTTCGACCAATAACATCCCTTCCACGATAACCCGGAAAAGGCAGTTTAAAATCATTTCCTGTTGTTCTCCAATCAACGCCAATACTTTTTTGAAAATCATCCGTAGCTTCGACTACTTTACCCTCGATGAGGACTTGATTGGGCGTAATATCGATACTCTGAACTAGCTTCATAGCCCGATTGAGATTTTCTTCGACATCGGAAATAACGAGAGAGCTCGTACGCACATCACCGATCACTTTTCCTCTATCACTGAGGAAAGGCTTTATGTTAGTTGCGATATCATCAATCTTTGCGTAGCTCACAGGAATGACTCGAACCTTAAGTGGAACAAGAGCTTTCTTTGCAGCTGCAATTTTAACCGTCTCGTCTTCTTCTGCACGGATATCTGCTATAGGCGCGATTCTTAGAACATTTCCAGCACGAGTATAACCCAATTTTTTTGACTTCATAATGACAACCAGCGCCTGATCCCAAGGAACTTGTCTGAGCTTTAAACTCACATTCCCTTTCACTTCATCAGCCAAAACGAGATTCGTTCCGCTTTCCTCACTGATAAATTTGATGGCTTCACGCACATCCATATCCGAAGTTTCTAAAGAGATTTTTTTACCTTTAAACTGAATATTCCCGGCTAGGAACTCTTCCAAACTGGAAGATGATAAAATAGTAGCTTCGGCATTTTCTTCAGAGGGGGTATCCGTTTCTGTTGCAGCTGTGTCTGATGAACTGCTCGCGCCCTGTCCACTGCCGACAATCAAAAGAGCATTTCCTTCAGCCTGAACCACGGGCTCAACCGCTCCAGGGCGTAACTGCACAACAACTCGGGTGGTTGTAGAGCCTTTGTTCTGGTAGGAGTCAATAGCTCCAATACCACCTTTAATGTCCCGTGTGTTAAATGGTCTTTTTAATTTTTCAGGTAATTTTGAGTTGGGAATTTCAACAACGAACTGATTATTGTCGCCATTCATCCGTGTTTCATACTGCAAAGGTCCGTCTGCTTCGACCACCACAGTTCCACCATTATCATTTGCACGAAAACGAATATTCTTAATTTGTGCGATCGTAGTCACTTCCTCTGCAGCGGGAGCTTCAGCCACTGGCTCTTGCTCCGGAGCTGGCGCTGCTTCTGCAATAACAGGAGGTGCTTCCGTCACTGGATCTGGAGCAATCTCCGGAGCAGGAACTTCGGCCACGGGCTCTGACTCTGGAGCTGGCGCTGCTTCTGCCGGAGTCTCCGCAATAGCTGGCGGAGGCGCGACTTCTTCCTCGGCTACCGGCGGAGGTGTTCCTTCGGATTGGTTGAACTCAGCTTCTAAGCTGTCTTCACCTGTCGCCTCTCCAGAAGCTTCATCAGGTGAGTTGAAATCATCAGCACTGGAAGAAAGAGTGGAATCTCCGTCTAAACTCTCTTCGGCTGCAGTATTTGAATCATCACTACTTGTTGGTTGCGAACTGCAACTTGCGATGGAAAGACAAAGCAATGAAATAAATATTAGCCTGAAGAATCCGTTCATGGGGCCCCCTTAACTAGTTCGACAAAAGCAAAACTCGAGTAACAGCCGTTGGCTGACCATTGTCTGCAAATGCCGGCTCAATTACCAACACAGCGCCTTCTCGAATCGAAGAAACAAATCCGTTGTTTCTTCCAATTTTAACATCTTTTTTTAAAGTAAATAGTTTGCCTTGAGGATCTCTCACCATCGCGCGTGGTGTTTTCACATCCCAAACTATTCCGATCAATTTGTACTGGGAGAGATCAAACATCTGTAAAGGATCTGATGAAATAACTGGCGATTCGCCCGTTGGTTTTTGCTCTGCTTCTGGCGAAAAAGGCTTAAAGGGATCTCGGCGTCCTGTCGGATCGTAAATATAACCTTCAGCGCTTGCGGCCGAAGGAGCAAATTCCTCTGGTAATGCATTTTCATCCACTGCAGAAGCGCCCGTATTATTGATGGGCATATCTGGAAGCGGCATCGCTGATGGAGCTTGAAGAGGAGCCATCGGCTCCATCGGCTGCTGCGACCTCGCAGGCGCAACCAAGGATGAGGTCACCCAAACAACTGTGAAAAATCCCAATCCCATCAAAAATAAAGAAAAGTGTGTGGCAATATTATTTCTCATTTTTTGACCGCCGGCTCTTGAGCTTTTCCAATAAAGCGGTAGCTAATGATTTGTCCGCTAAAATCAAGCATAGTGTTGTCGAGTGGAGTATTGTTATTGCCTGAATTTACTCTACTGATGGTGAACTCTTTCACTTTCATGATTCTCTGCATGCTGGTGAGGTAATAAAGAAACATATTGATCTGTGAAAACTTGCCTTGAAGGGATATAGACAGCGGAATTTCCTCGTAAAAATCACGATTAATAACAGCGTTAGGCTCTTTCGATTTAATTGAAACAGCCGACGCTCGTGCAACAGTGTCCACCGCGCGAATGATGTCGGACATTTGGACATCCGTGGGAATGGCTGCTGAAACCAATTTGAACTGATCACTGAGAGCATCGCCCGCCACGCGCAACTGCTCGACTTTTTTCAGAGCCGCATCCGCTTCGGCTGATTTCGCTTCTTGCGTTTGGATCTCAGATTGTACCTGATTGAGCTGGGTCTGAATAGAGGAACCATCATCATAAAGCATGAAATAATAAAGAGCTCCCGCGATCACACTCGCGATGAGGGCCTTTTGCATCGTCCAAGAAGCTAACTGTATTAATATATTATTAATCACCTGTTACCTCCAGCTGCATTCAGGCCATTCATATCGAGGGCCTCTAAATCACAACTGATTTCAAAAGCTTTCGTCTGTATTCCTGAGGCCGTCGGTGTATCCGTGGACCGAATCAAATTGACTCGACTAAAGAAGACACTTTTGGAGATAGCATCCATGAACGTCGTCAGCTCAAGGTCCCCTACTGTGACGCCTGCAATCAGCACGCGAGGCGGCTCATAAACAATTTTCGTCAGCCACAATTTTTCAGGAATATCTTTTTGTAAACTGTCCATAATTTTGACTTCTCTCAGGCGTTCTTTTCGAAAGCTTTCCAAAGTCGAAATTTGTTTCTGTAACTGCGCCTGATCAGCTTCGTATTTCTTAATTTCCTCTACGGCTGTCGCGGCTTGATTGTTTTTTTCTGTCAAAGACGACAACAGATCTCTCTTCGAAGCTAGCTTCGCCTGTATGTCTGGAATATTCTGCATTTCATAGGCGTACAATGCCAGAGGCAACAAGCCGATGACGATCAATCTCATCAATCCTTGTCTTTGAATCGCAGCATTATCTACACCAGCAAAAGGATCAGGTTCTCCAGAGTTGGACGTCGCTGATGATAATTTCTTGGCATTGACCAGGTTGATTTTAATCATGAATCACCCGGCTTTCTTAAACCCAATCCCATTGCAACGGACGCGAAAGGAGCGATCTGCTGAAGATAGACCTGATTAAATTGTTTACCCGGGCGAACTTTGGCAAAGGGGTTCATAATGTCCATCGCCACATTCGTAGTGCGAGATAATTGCTCTAATAAACCCGGGATGACTGAATATCCGCCCGTTATAAATGCTCGGGAAATCTGAAATCCCGAGTTACTACCGGAAAAAAATTCGAAACTATTGCGAATTTCTTCCGTGAGC
>JACCDR011472308.1_pt1 | contig 11630 bp, 15 predicted proteins | sample 7446431 | NCBI WGS metagenome assembly JACCDR01 (sample SAMN15323443, study PRJNA562643) | freshwater metagenome | isolation source: river surface water | place: USA:Blue River Watershed | collected 2017-08-17
CTTAGGCATGAACGTGGCAGTTTTGCCCTAAGCGGTGGCCACGTTGTCGATCACGTACTTTTGCAGCAGTGTCCATGCAGCGCGCTCCGCCAACGTAGAGAACTTGGTGCCGATTTCGCATTGACCCGCGCCAGCCACTTCGTGGTGGTGCACTTCAACTGGGATACCCACTGATTCGAGCAACAAGCACATTTCGCTGCGCATGTCGTGCGTGCTGTCAACGGGAGGCACTGGGAAGTAGCCACCTTTGACGCGAGGACGGTGGCCGCGGTTGCCGCCTTCGATTTTCTCGCCACTGTTCCATGGGCCTTCGTATTCGTTGATGGCGTAGAACGTGTTGTTTGGCTCGGTGCTCCAACGCACTTCGTCAAACAAGAAGAATTCTGGTTCTGGACCGAAATAAGCGGTATCGCCCAAACCTGATTGCTTGAGGTAAGTCTCTGCGCGCTTGGCAATGGAACGTGGGTCACGCTCGTAGGCTTTGCCGTCTGTTGGCTCGATCACATCGCAGATCAACACCAAAGTGACTTCTTCAAAGAAGGGGTCGATCAATGCGCTGTTTGGATCGGGCATCAACAACATGTCAGAGGCTTCGATGCCTTTCCAGCCAGCGATAGAAGAACCGTCAAACGCTTGACCTTCTTCGAACTTGCTTTCGTCAAACTGCGACACGGGCGCAGTGATGTGCTGCCATTTGCCACGGGTATCGGTGAAACGGAAGTCAACGAATTTCACTTCGTTCTCTTTCACCATTTTCATTACGTCTGCGACGGTCTTGGCCATCAAGTTCTCCTGCTAGGGTAGGTTGGTTTAAAAAGTGTTTCGAGGTTGAAGGATGCAGTTTCTGTGCCAGCGTACGCTCCACGGCGACTACTATTCACTTCACCATCTAGCCGCCTATTTTGCACCGAGATTGAGGCAAATTAGCTGCAAAAGCGCATTCGGGCACACAAATGCGGAAAATCAAATGGCACTTTTTTGGTGCCGTTTTGCACCAAATTGGTTCGATGTTATTTTCGCACCAATTCAGGGCCTGTCTTGAATCCAAATGGCTGGAGCCCTTTCAACATCGCAGCATAGGCGGGTGCCACCTTTTCGGGCGCCCCCTTGACGCCCAACTCAATGTGACGGCCATGCACGGGATGATCTACGCTGGGCAAGCTGAATATTTTGATGCCGTCAAAGTCGCGCTCCAAGGCTTCCATCAGCGGCGTGATGGTGGCTTCCATTGATCCGTAGATGACGATGGACTGTTCGATCCAAGCATCATGCTGAAACAGATGTGCGTAATGCGTGTCGAGCACCCATTCGATCATCGGCCAGGCCATCACCGGAAAGCCAGGCACAAAGTGCACCACGCCACCGCCAGCACCGTGGCAGGTAAAACCTGGAATCTTGTTGTACGGATTAGGAATGATGCTCGCACCCACAGGAAACACACCCATGTTGAGTCGATGGATGTTGTCGGGGCGGTCAGGCTCGTAAGGCACACCCTGCTCTTTCGCTGTGTCTTGCATGCGTTCACGAATCAAAGCTTCGGCTTGTGGGTGCAACACGATGTCCACCTTCAACGCTTTGCCTGCGCATTGACGCGTGTGGTCGTCCGGCGTGGCGCCAATGCCGCCACACGAAAACACAATGCTGTTGCTCTCAAAGGCACGTGCGAGGGTACGTGTGATGCGCTCAGGCGAATCACCCACGTAGTCGGCCCAATCGAGGGACAGGCCACGCGCGCTTAAGAGTTCAATGACTTTGGGCATGTGCTTGTCGGCACGTTTGCCTGAGAGGATTTCATCGCCAACGATGATGAGGCCAAACTCTGGCCGAACTTTAGATGCTTGGGGTTGTGAATTTACTTGGGTCATCGTCCGATGCTACCGTGGGTAGAGGCACAGAGGCGCCCATCACCACAGTGCCCGACTCTGCCCTCAGGGCTTCCAACGCAGCCAAGCTGTAATGCGTGAACCAAAGTGATGTGAAGGCAAACACCAAGGCATAAATCCAAATGGCCAAGGGGATAAGCACCAAGAACGCGGCAGCAAACACGGCACCGGATGCCCAAACCAAACTGGGCAAGGCCCCCATGTAGCCTGTCAAAACCCCAATCATCAAGAGCCAGATACGGTGCTGACGACCAATCGTCAAACGCTCTTCACGACTGGCATGCAAAACCAATGCGTCAAAGACCATCACGCGATAGCTGAGCCACCCCCAAATCAAAGGGGGAACGATGAACATCAAAGGCGGAACCACCCACAACGGCAGAGAAATGAGCATGGCCACCAAGGCAATAGCCGTAGACCCCACCGTCCAAGCCAAGCTGGTCCATGTGGTGCCACCGCGCTTGAGCGCAAGATGCGCAAAACGGCGGTGCACCACCAAATCAACCAAGGCCGGCGTCATCATCAAAGACACAGCCAACAATGAAATAACAACCAATATCGGTGTGATGGCAAAAATAACGACCAGCGGAACCATCACCGCTTGCAACTCACCTGCCCCGTTGTCCTGCAGCCAATCCATCATGCCTTGCAGCAATTGCCAAGAAGACAACATGTCGCGCACCCAATCTTGAGTGGGCGACCAATAAAAATAGCCCCAACTCACCGACAACACCAGCAACATGGCCAGCGGCAGCAGTGACAGGAGCATCACGCGCGGCATCAAGCAATAAGCCAGTGCACGCCAAAAAGAATCCAAAAACAAGCGCATGCCAAAAGCATACCGCAGCTATCTAAGGAGTGAAAGAAAATCCCAAAGCCTGCATGAGGCGTTTGATACCCAATCGCTGCTGCGACCAGAAACCTTCGCCGTAATTCACACCCTGCTCTACTTGATCACGGATACCTGTGGGCTCGAAACGCAGATCGAAGTTAGCAGTTCCAAACATCACATCCCACCAAGGTAGCAACACACCAAAGTTGTGACCGCCTAGAACAGTCTTAGCACCCTGAGAGGATTCATGTCCCAAACCAATTGCATGGTGTAAACGGTGAAAGCGTGGGCTAACCCACGCGCGTTCACCCCATTTGCCAAAGCTGACACGCACGTTGGCATGTTGGAAGTTTTCAAACAACTGGGTGATGGCCACCACTGCCACAAACTGTGTGGGCGCAATCCCGATGAGTTGCGCCACCAACACCCATACGACCGCATTGATTAAGTCATCCAACAAATGGTTACGGTTGTCTGTCCACTGCGTCATTTGGCGCTGCGAGTGATGCAGCGCATGTAGTGCCCACCACCAGTTCCACTGGTGCTGGGCTCGGTGCAGCCAGTAGTTGACGAAGTCGAACGCGATGAGATAAATCACAAAGCTAATGAACGGGCCGTCGGTTATGCCCGGCCACAGATCTTCTAGATGAAACGTGCCCACACCTTGCACACGTAGCTCACCCATCACCATGTCAAGCAGAGGCTCAACCAAAAAAAATAAAGCGACACGAAACAATCCCAAACGATGGATCAAGGTGTAAATCACATCGGTACGAACAGCCCTTGGATTTGTGACCGGTTCCACCGGACGCCAGCGCTGCAGCGGGCCGATCAAGACCAGCATGACTGCAATTTGAATCACCCCGACCAACAGCCATCCCGTGCCGTTGAAAACATCTTCCAACCGATTGCCCAAACCCACGGCAAACGCCATGGGCTGCATGACGTTCTCATACAAAGCAGCTTGCATCTCAGCAAAAAGATCGATCAACGTATCCATGGTCTGAATTGTGGATGGTCTTTCAATGTGACGAAGCAAAACCCTTTGGCTTTGAGGCCTTCAATCAAAGGCTCTAGTACCGCAGGCGCCCATGGATCTTGACGCGACCAAATGCCCAAATGCGCCATCAAAATATCGCCTGAACGGATGTTGTTCAGTGCCCGTTGCAACAACATGGCATTGGGAAACTTATCGCTGGGCAACTCATCACCCAAGAAACCCGCATCAGCCCAGCCAACATGCGCAAATCCGCATTGCTTGGCTGCGGTCAGCAGCGAGGGTGATGTTTTGCCACCGGGTGCTCGGAACAAAGACAAAGGTTTCACACCGGTAATTTGTTCTAGCCGCGTGTTGGCCAGTTGTAACTGGTCGCAATAGCGCTGACTCGTCCAGACCTCGGTTTGTCCTTTGCTAGGCCCTGCACTAGGACGCATCTGCCAACTGCCGCGTGGCAAGTCTGAACGCCAATACACATGGTCAAAGGTGTGCGAGGCAAAAGCATGGCCTTCTGCACCACGCGCTCTCCACCAAGGTGCCCAGTGGTCACCGAGCGAACCATCACCTTCTTTGGTGGGCTCGTTGGCCGCGAAGAAGGTCACTTTCACGTTTTGGCGGTTTAGCACATCCGCAATCAGCGGCGCCACCCCCATGTGACCTGTATCAAACGTGAGGTAGAGCGGTTTGTTACAAGACGCTTGCGCATGCGCCATATGGAAGGCGATGCTCAGTGAGGCTAAGACAACCCAACGCAAGCAACGCATACGCATCAATACCGCTTGGCGTGGTCCAAAGTCCAAATGCCGTGGGGCGATTTACCGACTTTGACTTGGCGCACAAGCTGTCCCGTGGTGGTATCAATCACGCTCATTTTTTTAATCCAACGTGAAGAGACATACAGCAACTTGCCATCCGCGCTGACTTCCATGCAATCAGGACCACCAGGTGCTGGAAACTGCATGACAGACTCCAGACTGAAGTAATCGATTTTGTTGACCGTGTTAGCTACGCGGTTACCCACAAACACATGCCGCCCATCGCCTGCTGCACGGAAGGCATGCGCGCCTGCCCCAGTCGGAATAATCTTAAAAACCTTTGGCTGCGCGCCCGACACATCAAACACTTGCACATGGTTATCGCCTGTGAGACCCACCAGTAAATATTTGTCGTTCGGAGTACCAAACACGTCCGCTGGCATTTCACCTGTTTTGATGCGCCACTTGATGGTTTGTGAGGCCAAGTCAACCGCCACCAGTTCGTTGCTGTCTTGCATGGTGGCGTAAGCCGTGGTGCTCTTGGTGTCAATCCAAATGTGGCTAGGTGTTTTACCAGAGGGAATGCGTTTAGCCAGTGTGAGATCTTTGCCATCCCAGCGGTAAATATCAATGTGGTTCAACCGGTTGGCCACCGTGACAAACCATTTCATGTCTGGTGAAAATCGCAGCTGATAGGGGTCAATCGTGCCGCGCACCACGCGCTGCACTTCAGCTGTGCGGGGGTCAATGAAAGTCAGCGAATCACCACCGGCATTGGCCACAATGACTGACTTTTCGTCAGGCGTGAGGTAGATGTGGTGTGGCTCTTTACCCGTGGAGATGCGGCGAGTTTCTTGCCAGGTAACAGGGTCAATGACGCTGACGTTCGCGTCCAAAGAATTGAGCACAAAAATAGGATTTGCCGCTTGCACGGCAGGCGCTGCCAAGAGCAGCACGCCAGCCAAAGCCAGCGTCATACGTTGAATCAAAAACACAAGAAATACCTTGAAAAATCTACGCTCAGTGTAACGAGCAAGAACTTACCCAAAGGTAAGCGGGGATTCAAATCGCCCTAAAAATGATTGATTCAGAGCAAAAAAGTAGCAATCACTTAGGTAGTTAAACGTTTGTAGCTAACAGCTTCAACTCGTCTTCGCTGATCCAGCGCCATTGACCGGGCAGCAAATCCGCTGGCAATGGCATGGCGCCAATTTGAGATCGGTGCAACCCCACAACCTTGTTACCCACAGCAGCCAACATGCGTTTGACTTGGTGGTACTTGCCTTCAGTTAAAGTCAAACGCAAATGGTGCTCGGCCACTGCCACACATGCCGCGGCTTTGACAGGCTTGGGCGAGTCGTCCAGCACCACGCCGTCGAGCAGGCGCTGCACTTGTTTGTCATCCAACGGATCTTCCGTAGTGACTTCGTACACCTTAGGTACATGATGACGGGGCGAACTCATCCGGTGGATCAGCGGGCCATCGTCGGTCAGCACTAACATGCCTGTGGTGTCTTGGTCCAATCGCCCGACCGCTTGCACACCTTGCACCGCACTTTTTTGAGGACGGTAGCGCAGAGGTGGCGGCAGCAAGGTGTACATACTCGGCCACGCCGAAGGTTTGTGTGAGCACTCATAGCCTGAGGGTTTGTGCAACAGCACATAAGCTTTGGCGTGATAAGGCCACAGTACGCCCTGTACCGAGTAAGGTAGGCCTTCATACACGTCAACTTCTTGAAGTGCATCGTCACACGTTACCAAACCCTCACCCAAATCGATTTGCACGTAGCCTTGTTGTATGAGGCCCGCACAAATTCGGCGCGTACCAAAACCTTGGGAATACAAAATATCTTGCAATTGCATAGGCCAATCGTAAACGCTCACGCTTTCAACTCACCGTCATTGGTGTCAGACAATCTTCAAAAGCCATAGGCAAAATGCTTTCAACAAAGGTACGCCATGAAATCCAGCTCACACTATTTGCAATGCCACGGCTTCAACATCCACTACACCGCTTGGGGGGATGCATCGCTGCCTGCGGTGATTGCATGGCACGGCTTAGCGCGTACGGGGCGCGATTTCGATGTCATAGCCGAGCAACTGGCTAAGCACTATCACGTGATTTGTCCTGACACCATTGGCCGAGGTCTTAGCCAGTGGAGCGCCGCACCCAAAAACGATTACAGCTTTGCCACCTACGCCCGCATCACCTTGGATATGCTCAATGGCTTACACATCCGGCAAGCGCACTGGATTGGCACCTCGATGGGCGGTGCATTGGGCTTGGTCTGTGCAGCGGCACTAGAGCTGCCTGCATTCAAAGGACGTATTCGCAGCTTGGTGCTCAACGACATCGCTCCTGAAATTTCAGTCGCTGCAGTCGAGCGCATCAAAGCTTATGCGGGTCAGCCCCCCGCGTTTGACACCGTTCCCGAGTTAGAGGCCTTCTTTCGCGCCGCCTACGCGCCATTCGGCCAGCAAACCGATGCGCAATGGACGCACCTGACCGAAACCTCCACCCGCCGCCTGCCCGATGGCCGCGTGACGCCACACTACGACCCCAACATCACACAACAGTTTTTCCGTGAAGTACCCGAGTACCCGATGTGGAACGAATACGACAGCTTGGACATACCTGTGATGGTGATGCGCGGGGCCAACTCAGATTTAATTTCGCCTGAGACCATCCAAACCATGCGAACACGCGGCCCAGGAGAAAAAGGTTTGCTACGCACCGAGGAGATCGCGAACTGCGGTCATGCGCCAGCTTTGAACGTACCTGAGCAATGGCACTTGGTGATGGATTTCTTAAAGACAGCAGCTTAGGCCTGCTGCGACACCCACAGCGCGTGCTTGTGCATCACAACAGCAAAAGCTTCTGAGGTCTCAAACGCCGTCAACCATGAAGACAACTGTCGCCACGGCTGCGCATCAAACCAAGCGCGGTCCGTGCGCGCAAACTGACGCACAAATGGCGCAATACACGCATCAGCCAAACCCCAGAACTCACCTGACAAATAAGCAGTCGTACTTAGCTGAACATCAAGCTCACGCAGCCAAACGGCACCCAATTCACGATGTTTCAAGCCATCACTCAAACCAAAGCGCTGCGGGTATTTGTAGCGGTCTAAGTTGGCTTTGAATTCACCATCATTGACAGCAATCAACGCATCTGCCCTCGCCTTGGCGTCCTCAGAGTTTGGTAACCAGCCGTGCGGGTCTTGCTGCGCCAAAGCCCAACGCATGATGTCTAAACTTTGCTCGAGCACCTCACCCGAAGCCAAGCACAACACAGGCACGGTGCCTTTGGGTGATGCATTCAACATCTCGACCGGCTTGGCTTTCAGCGCTACCTCACGATGCTCATAGACGATGCCGCTGGCTTGCAAAGCCATGCGGGCTCGCATCGCATAAGGGCAACGACGAAATGAATAGAGAACGTGCATAGATACCAAAGAAAAATCAGAGTAACCAACGCGTCACTGACAGCTGGCGAAACACCTTGCCGCGGGCAAAAATGTATCGAACAACCACAAGGAGACAAAGCATGAAACGCCGTCAATTCTTTCAGAATTCTGCCCTCGTCACTTCCGGTGCCCTCGTGGGTTGCGCTACCCCCAGCATTGCAGCACACACACCCAAGACCCCCTTCACTGTGCCTGCCACCTACATTCCCATCGTCGGCTCGGATGAAATGTTTCCCATTCGACGCATCTATTGCATCGGTCGCAACTACGCGGCACACGCCCGCGAAATGGGTTCAGACCCCACGCGCGAACCGCCCTTCTTCTTCCAAAAGCCAACCGACGCCACTCAGTACGTGGCCGCAGGCACAGTGGCCGACCACCCCTACCCCACTCTCACCAAAAACTACCACTATGAAGCCGAGCTGGTAGCGGTCTTGGGCAAAGGTGGTCGCAATATTTCTGTCGATCAGGCCCTTGATCTGGTCTATGGCTACACGCTGGGTTTAGACATGACACGTCGCGATCTACAGCGCGGCATGGGTGATCAAAAAAAGCCTTGGGAAATTGGCAAAAGCTTTGACAAGTCAGCCCCTATTGGCGCTGTTCACAAAGTCGCGCAAACAGGTCACTTCACCAAGGGCGACATTTGGCTCAAGGTGAATGGACAAATCAAACAAAAAGCCGATTTGAATCAAATGATCTGGTCAGTGGCTGAGCAAATCAGCAAACTTTCAGAAGCGTTTGAGCTGTTCCCCGGCGACATCATTTACGCAGGCACCCCTGAAAACGTGGGCCCCGTGGTGCGCGGTGATGTGATTGAAATCCACATCGATGGCTTGCCTAACCTCAGTGTCAAGATCGTTTGAGCCTAAACCAAGGGTTAGTTTGCCAAAGGTGCCAGCGTTGCACCTTCAATTCGATGCCGCGCCATCGACTGCGCCACCACACCAAAGACTTTCATGTCCTCCACAAATTGGTGCAAATAGGCAGCCGCCTCTTCGCCTCGGCTTTTGGGCAAACCCATGGCCTGCGAAATCACCATGAAGTGGCCCGGCAACATGCGCAAGCCGGGGATGCGGGGCAACTCAGCTTCGAGCTGTGGTTTCACCCCCGCCGCCACATCGTGGCCATGTTCTAAAAAGTAGCTCACCACCTCAGGCGAGGTAGGGCTACGCACCAACTGGGCGTGTTTGAGCTCGCGGCTCAGGTACAAATCGTAGGCACTGCCCTTGCCCACCACCACCGTGTGTTGGGCTTGGTCCACCTCGTCGTTGCTCTGCAAGGGCGAGTCTTGTTTGACCATGTAAGCACCCTCAATCAGCACATACGGCGCCGTGAAGGCAATGGCGGCGCCACGCAACGGGTCGATGGCGAAAAAGCCCACATCGGCCGATTCCCCCGAGACAGCCTCTACAGACTTGCTGGCGGCCTCAAACACCACCAATTTCAAGGACACGCCCAAGCGCTGCGCAAGTTGGGTGGCTAAGTCAATCGAAACGCCTTCAGGTTCACCTGTGTCTGGGTGGCGTCGTGCCAAGATGGGATTTCCCACATTGATGGCCACGCGCAATTCCCCCGTAGGGGCGAAGGTCTGAGCAAGAGGTTGAGCAATGTTTGTCATGCCTGAATTTATCCATAAAAAGGTGACACGTAACTTGCTGCGAAAATAACGCCATGACATACAGCGTGAAAGAAATGTTCTACACATTGCAAGGTGAAGGCGCCAATGCAGGGCAACCCGCCGTGTTTTGCCGTTTTGCCGGTTGCAACCTGTGGAGCGGCAGGGAAGTTGACCGCAGCTCGGCCATTTGCCAGTTCTGCGACACCGACTTTGTGGGCACCGATGGCACGCATGGCGGCAAGTTTGAGAGCGCCGAAGCCTTGGCTGCGGCCGTTGCCAGCTTTTGGCCAGCCAGCGACACCCAGCACCGGTTTGTGGTGCTGACCGGTGGCGAGCCCTTGCTGCAAGTGGACGAGGCTTTGGTCGACGCCCTGCACACGCAAGGCTTCACCATTGCGGTGGAAACCAATGGCACCGTGCTTCCACCCAAGGGCATTGACTGGTTATGCATGAGCCCCAAAGCAGGTAGCCAAACTGTGGTGGCAACAGGCCAAGAACTCAAATTGGTCTTTCCGCAAGCAGGTGCCGAGCCCGCGCTGTATGAATCTTTGAATTTTGAAAATTTTTACTTGCAGCCCATGGATGGGCCCAATGCTGCAGCCAACACGGCAGCAGCCGTGGCCTATGCCCTAGCAAATCCCCGCTGGCGGTTGAGCGTGCAAACCCACAAGTTGATTGGCATCCGATGAAATACGAACTCAGCCAGCGCTTCTACTTTGAAGCCGCCCACACCCTGCGCCGCAAGATTGATGCAGAAGGCAGCCTGCGCATCCACGGTCACACGTATCACGCCGAGGTGACCATTGCAGGCAAGCCTGACCCCGAGTCCGGCATGATGATGGACCTTGGCTTTTTGCGCAAAGAAGTCGAGAAAGTGCGAGAAAAACTCGACCACCATTTCCTCGACGAAGTGCCCGGCATTGGCCCAGCCACACTCGAAAACTTGTGCGCCTTCATCTACAACGATCTCAAAAGCACGTTGCCCAACATCCACCGCATCAAGATTGAACGCCCTGCCAGTGGCGACACCTGCTGCTTGCTGCCCAACGAAAGCTGAACATGTCCATCCAAGCCGTTGTGTTCGATGCCTATGGCACGCTGTTCGATGTGTACTCCATCGGCGCATTGGCGGAGCAGCTGTATCCGGGCCAAGGTGCCGCCATCTCGGTGCTGTGGCGTGACAAGCAAATTGACTACACGCGGCTCATCACCATGTCTGACCCACACCGCGCAGAAGGCAGCCACTACTACCAATCGTTTTGGGACATCACGCGCAGCGCGCTGCTCTACACGTTGGAGCGATTCAAGCTAGAAGCCAAGCCAGAACATATTGAGGCTCTGATGGGCCAATACGCCAAGCTCACACCCTTCGCTGAGAACTTGGGCGTGCTGCAAAGCCTGAAAGAGCGTGGCATCACCACAGCCATTTTGTCAAACGGCAGCATGGACATGCTCAGCACAGCGGTCTCGAGTGCAGGCATGACAGATTTAATTGACCACGTCATCTCGGTTGACCCGATTCGTCTGTTCAAAACCGCGCCCGAAGCATATGGCTTGGTACAACAAACCATTCAAGCCGAGAAGCTAGACATTTTGTTTGTCTCCAGCAACGGCTGGGATGCGTTAGGCGCCACTTGGTTTGGCTTCACCACGCTGTGGGTCAACCGCCAACAACTGCCTTTTGAAGCCATCGGCCCCAAGCCTACCTATACAGGCCACGACCTGACGCGCGTGTTGGACGTGTTCAACCACTGATGGACAGCCTGCGCATCGACAAGTGGCTATGGGCCGCACGCTTTTACAAAACACGCAGCCTCGCGTGTGATGAAGTGACCAAGCACCGCGTGCAAATCAACGGTCAAGACGTCAAGCCGGCTCGCGAAGTCAAAGTAGACGACACGCTCACTGTGCGTCAAGGCAACATCAGCAAAACCGTGGTCGTCAAAGGCATGAGTGCCGCACGTGGCCCCGCGCCCGTTGCTCAACAGCTATACGAAGAAACGCCAGAGAGCATCGCTTTGCGCGCCAAACTGGCTGAACAAAACCGCATGGCTGCAGAGCCTGCGCACAGCATC
>JACCDR010054493.1_pt1 | contig 11624 bp, 9 predicted proteins | sample 7446431 | NCBI WGS metagenome assembly JACCDR01 (sample SAMN15323443, study PRJNA562643) | freshwater metagenome | isolation source: river surface water | place: USA:Blue River Watershed | collected 2017-08-17
CGGGATGGCAACTCATTTGAATTTCTTTTTAAAAAATTATGCACGCTGTTTTTCTCCAAAAATACCACCCGTTCGGTAATGCGATAAATAGGTCGGTAATATTAAATCCATTGATGTTGGAACAATACCAAAATCTTTAAATGTCTTTCCACCATATCGAACAACATTATCCGTTTCTAATGAAATAACTTGGTCCAATGTTAACATTGGATTTGGAAACATTTGCATCACACGCCCTTGAATTTTGGCGATGGGAAAAGGTAGCGGAATTAAAAAACGGGTTGTACCGATCACATTAAAAAGACGATTGTAAATATCACGGAATGTAACCTGATCTGGCCCCCCCAGTTCATAAGTTTGTCCAACCAATTGATCTGGACCGGTCGCCGCAAGAACAACCGCACGCGCTACATCCCCTACAAATACGGGTTGGAATTTTGTTTTGCCGCCACCGATCAATGGCAGGGCCGGTGATATTTGCGCCAACCGCGCAAACATATTGAAGAACCCATCATCTGGGCCAAAAATTACACTGGGGCGAAGGATAATCGTGCCTGCAAAAATATCGCGGACCACTTGTTCACCTTGCAATTTTGTTTTCGCGTATTTTGACCGCGCAGTATCAATCCCAAGGGCCGAGAGATGGACAAATCGTTTAACGTTGCTGCGTTTGCAAGCGGTTGCGATTTGACGCGGCAATTCAACATGCGCAGCATGAAATGTCGCTCGTCGACGTTCATACAATATTCCAACGGTATTCACCACAATCTCAGCCCCATAAATGGCCGATGCAATCGTATCGGGACGTGCAGGATCATATAAAATAGGCATGACCTGACCCGGTGTACCATATGTTCGCATAGCATAACATCTTTGAGGGCGACGTGTGGCGATCCGAACTTGATACCCTAATTTTGTAAATTCTTGGGTAATCGCACAACCGACCATACCAGATCCGCCAAAAATCGTCACAATTTTATTCATAGTATTATCCTGTTGATCAATCATATTCTTTCTTACCCAGTGATATTAGAAAAACAAAAGATTAAAGTCCAGCATTTGAGCCCGTCACCCAATCACACCGCTATTCTTTAACTTTTGGATCTCGTCTTGGTTGATGTTCAAAATTTCCTGCAAGACCCGGTCTGTATCGGCTCCGACGGTTGGTGGGGCATATCGATAATCTACGGGCGTTTCCGACATTTTTAAGGGCGATGCCACCAGCGCGATCGGTGTGGATGTCGCCGAATGGGTCATGTGAATTTTTGCCCCTCGGGCCACAGCCTGTGGATCGTTAAAAGCCTGATCCATTGATAAAATCGGCCCAACCGGAACGTCAACGGCGCGCAACACATCGACCCAATCGGTCATGGACCGCGTTTTGATCACGGGCGCAATCAAAGCGGTCAGGTCGTGACGATTTGCCACACGGTCGGCATTTGTTTTAAACCGGGGGTTATCGGCCCAGTGTTCGGCCCCAAGCGCACGCGCGAAAATCCGAAATTGGTGATCATTCCCCACGGCTACAATCACATACCCATCCGATGTTTCAAATTCTTGATACGGAACGATTGTGGCGTGCGCATTCCCCACCCGGGCGGGCGTATGGCCCGATGTCAAATAATATTGCGCCACATTCGACATCATGGCGAGGGAACAATCCAACAACGACAGGTCGATATGTTGCCCCTGGCCTGTCACGTCACGCGCGCGAAGAGCCGACAAAATACCAATCACCGCATAAAGGCCCGTGACATAATCGGAAATCGCGACACCTGCTTTGGTCGGTGGGCCATCCACGGGCCCGGTGATCTTCATAAACCCTGACATACCTTGGGCCAGGAAGTCATACCCCGGTTCCGAGGCAAGCGGCCCCGTCTGCCCAAACCCGGTGATCGAGGCATAAATCAGGCGCGGGTGCATTGATTTCAGTTGATCATAAGACAGACCATATTTTGCAAGCGACCCCACTTTAAAATTTTCGATGAGCACATGGCAATGGGGAATTAAATCGTGAATAATTTTCCGCCCGCGCGGGTCGGATAAATCAACCGCCACCGATCGTTTATTGCGATTGGCGCACAGGTAATAGGAACTTTCGGTCGTGTCCGACCCATCATCGCGTTTCAAGAATGGGGGACCCCAGCTGCGCGTATCATCCCCCGTACCAGGCCGTTCTATTTTAATGATATCCGCCCCCAGATCACCCAAAATTTGTGTAGCCGTAGGGCCTGCCAAAACACGCGAGAGATCCAGAATACGCAGTCCAGTCAATACCCCCATTTATACCACCTTTATTATTGACAGAACGGGAGTAAAACTTAATAAAATATCTAGCCCAAACACCCACGCAAACACAACCACGATCCCCACGATAAATCCGGGACCTGCGGGGATAATCAATCGATTGATTGAAAAACTTCCCGTTTTTGTGGCCAAAATTCCCGCAACGATCAATCCGTGGATCAACCCGGCCGTTGCCCCCACCATAATGGCCGTGACGATATGTTCAGGACCTAACCATAACCCAGCCACGAGCATTAATTTTACATCCCCCAAGCCCATCGCTTCTTGTTTATAATATTTGGTGCCTCCCCACCGAACAACCCATAGTAATCCCCCCCCCACAATAGCCCCAAAGCCAAGATGGCTGACAGGTAGTAAGGTAAAATGCAGGCTGGTATGAAATAAAACGCCTAATATTCCAAGTGGGAAGACATATCGATCTGGCAATAAGTAATGCTTAAAATCGATGACAAATAAAATCACCATTAAGACTAACGCAATGACCAGAGATAATGATGTCAAACATAAAAATAAAGCTTCCATAACGCCACATTGCCACAACCGTATGAATTGGGTAATATATTTTTAAATGGTTCTGCACCACCTTGTGGGTAAAATAATATTATGGATACAAGAAAAACTATTCTCGTTGCCGAAGACAATGATTTTGTGCGGATGCAACTTATTCGCTTCTTAGAAGAGGCCGAATATAATGTTATCGAAGCCAAGGATGGCGAGTCTTCATTGATTATACTAAAAGCCCAACCTATAGATGCCCTAATCCTTGATGTTCGAATGGACCCCATGGATGGATTTGAACTCATAAAGAATATGGAAACACAAAATATCGCTATTCCAACCATCCTGGTTACAGGAGACAATAACCCTGATATGTTAAGTGAAGCCTCTCGCTGGCATGTAAGCGCCGTCTTGATGAAACCTGTTCAGAAAGATAGACTATTACAGATGGTGAGTCGCGCCCTTTCGCATAGAATGCCTCCTTCCTAAAAAAGATCGTGTATTTATTAAATTATATTCATTTTAATCGAGAGATTATCAAAAATCCCTCTCCCTTGTTGATTCGGGGTAAGCGGACGTATGCCTTTTTTACTTTATGCTGTACAGTCAGTGCCTTAGGTTTATTAACCGGATGCGCCCAAGGACTCATCCCTCAATCTCGTAATGTCGATATCCCGCCGCCACAAAAAGCTGACCGCCGTCCAGATGCAATTAATACTGCACCCGACAGTGTTCTATATCTACCATTGGGCCATGATGTATTAATGCCGATAACAAATACAGGTGATCCATTACCAGACATTCAAGTGGGGCCGTATGAATTACGCGGAGAAAGTTTGGGCGGAGCATTGCAACTGATTTTGGCAGATGTTGATATTCCGATTGCTTTCCAAACCAACCTAGGACTAAGCCAAGGCGTCACAGTAACGAATTTAAAAGGAAAACTACAAGATGTGGTAGATCAAGTTTGTTCCCTATCCGACTTGTATTGCGCCTTTGAAAAGGGAACTTTAACGGTAAAAGATCGCCAAACATTCACGATATCAATCCCCCCGATTGGCACAACAGATGATCGCAGCGCAATGATGACCAGCATCTCAGGGGCAATCAAGGCAATTACAGGCCGAGAACCCGTGATTGACACCAGTAGCCGTACAATCATTTATGAAGCAACAAGCCGAACATCGAAACAAGCTCAACAATATTTTGAGCGGATGAGAACCAACACATCCTTGATTGTTTATGAAACATATGTATGGGAAGTTTCATTAAGTTCTGGAAATGCCAGTGGCATTTCATGGGATTCGTTTGCAAATGCCGCCAAATGGAAATTTGGAGTGAGTTTAAACGGCACGGTTGATCCAGATGTAGGAACACCCATCAGTATTGGGTTACCCACCAACGGTAATTTAAACAGCTTAAACAGTGCAGATGTGTTTAAATTTATATCCAGTTACGGAGCGGTAAAAACTATTTCTCAACCGCAGATCACGATGCTATCAGGATCCACGTCCAAATTACGCGTGGCAGATAAACAAAATTATGTATCCAAAATCACACGGACCGTTTCTGGCGATCAGGTGACAGTGGCGACCGACACCGCATCTGTTGAATCGGGTTTTACCCTTAATATCGAATCAGGGTGGGATAATTCAACCATTTACGGCAATATTGGTATCACCTTGCAAGAGGTACGCGATATTGTGACGTTTGACGATAATCCCGAATCAATTGTGCAATTGCCTCAAACGACAGAACGTGAAGTCCAAACCCAAGTCCGCGTACGTCCCGGAGATTCATTATTAATCGCCGGTCTGGTTAAGGAAAATGACTCGGCGTCCACCGAAGGTCCTGGCATTGACAAACCGATTTTGCCAACATCCCGATCAATGCGTGCCGGCAATGTTGAATTAGTCTTTCTATTAAAACCACGAGTCATTGTTTTTACAGATGAAAAATCAGCACATGAACGTGCGCCTGTTGTTGCGGATTCGCCCCAAAAAGAAATCTTGATCGACCGGAAAGGTCATGAAAAACCAGCTTCAGAGATCACCTCGGATGATGATCAGACCAATATACATGATCAAAAACCATCCGCCATATCCGGACTATTCAATCATGATGCAACAACTGATCCAGTTGTGATTACCAATGTACCCGAACCACCAGGCGATTCATCACCTTCTGTTACAGAAGAATTAACACCTCTTATGCCACTGTCAGATCTAGATCCTGCTCCCCCTGCCCTTGAGCCAGCTGCGGTTGAACCAGTTATACGTGATACCTTAACATCAGATCACAATAACACGACGCCATTATCAATCGCACCACAGCAAACAACACCAGCGGTGACAGCCCCTACACCCATATTTAAACCCACCCAAAAAATTCTAGAAAACCCACCACAAAACGCCGCCGACGTTGCCCAGAAAATTTTAAAATCACCCTCCTCTTTGCCCTCTGACTCAAAGGTTAGTGACACATTGCAAAGAGAAGCAACTATTCAAACTAATCCGTCCTCGTCCATGAAGGAGGATCGTTCCAATGCCCCTTAATACCCTCTCTTTTTTACGGTCTTTCGTTTTATCGACAGGTATCATGATGATCATGACAGCTGGTCCTGTATATGCGACAGCATTTGATGACCCTGGCGCACGCGCTGTTGGCTCGACCACAACAACAAGCAACGGATTAGAACCCACCAAGCCCGAGGTAGATGGCGGCGAAATTGCTGTTGGTGGAAATGCCCAAGTTGTTGTTTTATTCAGAAACACAACGGCACAACCCATTCAAGTCGGGGCCGTCAATTTATATCCGTCATCCACTGTCACCGCATCGGTTGCAATGAATGATTGCAGCAAAGAACCACTAAGTCCTGGAGCAGAATGTCCCATTGCCCTAACGGTCAGCGCTTTTCAAACGGGCCCTTGGCGCATTGAAATGCTGGTTCGGCACTCAGGTCGATCAAAGGTTGTAACCGCCACCATCCGCGGCACGGTTGCAGCCGGCAAGGACGGCGAAGAAACGGCAAAAAGCGACATTCAACCAATCCCTGATAAAGTTGATTTTGGTACGTTAAGTATGGGAAAACCATTAGTCCGGTCAATTATGCTGCGTAACATTACATCAACATCAATCACGGTCAAAGACGTCGCGTTGCAATCATCGTCAAATGCCGAATATTCATTAAACACAAATTGCGATAAACTAGGAACAGGCCAATCATGTTTGGTAGCCTTAACCTGGTCACCACAACAAAAGGGGCCATCTGAAGGCTTTGTTGTTGTTCAACATGATGGCCCAACAGGCGTAACCAGTATTCCAGTTACTGCGAAGTTTGAACCCGAAGCTGGGGAAAAAGCTAATATTTTTCCAGACACAATTCCAGGTCGTGGATTATTGGTAGCGACGGATGAAAAAATTGAATTTGGAGATGAAGTTGAATCGGAAGCCGCCTACACTATATCATTAGTCAACGTAGGGGATGCTGATCTTGAACTTAAAAATCTGTCCTTATCCGGCGCAGATACAGGGGTTAGTTTATTAAAAAAAGGCTGTATGAAGGGAGTTATTCTAGCTCCAGTCGAGGCCTGCCCATTAACCGTTGTATGGTCCCCTGTGCGCACAGGGGATATGCGAGATGATATACAAATCTCTCATGATGGGGCACGCAACGTTCTTATCATTCCCGTCACTGGTGTCGCAAAAAAAGTATTCAGCCCCGATAGTAAAGCATTAGTATCTCGTAACGGTACCTATAGTCGACAAATAGACCGTACTCAGATTTTACAAGGATATATTATCTCCTCATTTTCACCTACAAATGCTATCATTAACGGCCCAAGCGGCAGTCGCGCCGTAACCCAAGGACAAACGATAACCCTAGGTGGTGTTCAATGGACCGTAAATATTGTAGAAACGGGCGTCGAGATGATCGATGCTGAAGATGAAGATGTTCGTATTCTATTATTATTTGATCGGTCTCTATCAACAAATAATCGGACATCGAATTCTCAATCATCTGATGATTCAGCATCAGCATCATCGAGTTCACCAAGCGAGAGCTCATCGTCGACATCTGCTCCTAACCCTTAATATGATTATCAATGACACAAGATCCACCCTTTGTACCCCCCGGCGGCAGTTCTGCATTTCCAACAGAATGGGACGGGAAAACGCTCCCTCTGTCATCTGATGAACGCCGCCAGCATGACGCCATCACAGGTCCCGGAGGGATCGAACGTCGTCAAAATCCAGATTCACGTAAAATTCGTGCCGCCGAAGGACGTGAACGCTATCTGGATATGGTTCAGCGCGAACGCACTATTTTCCAAGGCCAAGGAATATTCCGATCAACAGAACAATTATTAGATCTGGCTGGAGCAGACACCACAACCATTAGAGACGATGAAGACGAGGGGATTCGTGAAAATGCAAATGGCGATCAATTACGCGCAGGGTTACCCGTACAGTCCTGGTTACCGCTATCCATTCACTTGATCTCTTTGAAAGATCGCGTGTTAACGATTGCTCCGTTAAACGAATTAAATGAGCGTCAGACTGATGCCTTAACATCAACAGCAAATCGCAGTGGATTTATGGTCGATCGTATTGAGGTTGAACTGTGGGATCGAGCAGAACTTATTTCAACCTTACGCCGAGTACATGATTTATCTGCCGATCGATGTGAGAAAACATTAACCGTATGGCTATCCGATGTCGATAACGGCTTACTCCTAAATCAATTTATGCGCGATATGATGGCCGAAGCATTACAAATGCACGCATCTGATATTCATTTGTTACAAGATAACAATACTGAAACACCAAATTGGATTAGATATCGTATTAACGGCGATATGATTCCAATGCATTTATTACCATCAGAAGCTATGGCTCGTTTAACCACATTAATCAAACGTGATGCTGGATTAAACTTTGGTGACCGAACCACACCGAAAGATGGTCGTTTCAGCTTTATGTGGCAAGGCCGTACTATTGACGTCCGGGTTGCTGCAGGCCCTCAAGCGCAAGATGGCGAAAAAGTGACCTTACGATTATTAGATAAAGCATCGTTAAAAAGTTTTGATGAACTCTTCAAACGCCACCCGGATGTAGGTACATTTTTGGCAAATAACTTGGCTCCAGAAATTAAAGGAGGCGGTGGGTTAATTATGCTGTCTGGACCAACGGGTTCTGGGAAAACAACAACCTTATATGCGTGTGTTCAACAGATTGACCGCCGACGTAAACATGTTTTAACAATCGAAGATCCCATCGAATATGAATTACGATACGCAACCCAATGGCAAGTCCGTCCAGGCGTACCGGGGGGTGAATTTGCCGATTTAATCCGCGCAGCCATGCGACATGACCCTGATTATATCGTGATTGGCGAGATGCGTGATGGAGAAACTGTTGAAACAGCATTAAAAGCAGCTGAATCAGGCCATACGGTGATCTCAACTGTTCATGCGGATACGGCCGTACAAACGTTTGAACGATTACGATCATTGATCCCTCCCGAACGTGATCGATCATTAACCTTTACCCTGGCACAACAGGTACGCGCCATTATGAACCAGCGTTTGGTTAAAACATTGTGCCAAGGATGCGCGCACCGATCACAAGCGGGACGTATTTTAGACCCAGCACAATTACATCGTCTAGGAATCAAAGATCAACAAGATGTCCGTTTGCATAACCCCAGCGGATGCGATTTATGTAACCGCACCGGAATAGGGGGACGAACCGTGTTATTAGATGCCTTGATGATTAATTTAGGACCATCAAAACGTAACACCATTTATGAAACATTAATGCGAAATGTGAACGATATCATCACGGTTGATGGAGTTATCTCACATTCCCGCCACGATGGTTTAATCGACTTGATCATGTCAGGACTGATTGACCCACGATCAGCATTATCGTATCTCGAGACCTAGGGCCTAACCCAAACCTCACCCCGTCCGCTTGTTTGTGACCTTGGCAGCAAGAGAAGCTTCCAAAAATCCATCCAAATCGCCATCCAATACAGCCTGAGAATTGGTATTTTCATACCCCGTACGTAAATCTTTAATCATTTGATAAGGTTGCAACACATAGGACCGAATTTGGTGCCCCCACCCAATCTCCGATTTTTCACCAATAAAGGCGTTCATCTCGGCTTCGCGTTTTTGTAACTCCAACTCATATAATTTTGCTTTCAACATACTCATCGCGGTCGCCCGATTTTGGTGTTGCGACCGTTCCTGCTGACACGCAACGACAACACCTGTTGGAATATGCGTTAACCGAATGGCAGAATCGGTTTTATTAACATGTTGCCCGCCTGCCCCTTGCGCCCGGTATGTATCCACGCGCAAATCTTTATCATCAATTTGAATATCAATCGTTTCATCAACCACAGGCGAAATAAGGACAGACGAAAAACTGGTATGTCGACGATCATTCGCGTCAAACGGCGAAATGCGTACCAGTCGGTGCACACCACTTTCGGTCTTCAGCCAGCCATACGCCGCTTCGCCCTCGATCTTGACCGTTGCCGATTTGAGACCGGCTTCTTCGCCCTCGCTTTGTTCCAAAATGGTTGTTTTAAATCCACGCCGCTCCGCCCACCGCAAATACATGCGCAATAACATCTGGGTCCAATCCATCGCTTCCGTGCCGCCCGCACCCGCATTCACCTCAAGGTACGCATCATTGCCATCGGCCTCGCCGGATAATAATGCCTGAAGTTGTTTTTTGCTGGTCTCAACTGCCAAATTTTGCAACGTATAATGCACGTCTTCGATCATGCCAAAATCATGTTCAGCATCCGCCATGTCATAGAGTTCAATCGAATCGGTCAGGGTTTTTTCGATTTGACGCACGCCATCAACGTTCGATGCCAATCGGTTCCGGTCACGCATCACGGTTTGCGCACGAGATGGATTATCCCATAATTTTGGATCTTCGGAGAGAGCGTTTAGTTCATCCAATTTTTGAACGGCGACATCCCAGTCAAAGTGACCTCCGTAAAATCTGAAGGTTCGCGTTGATGTCGTTTACCAATGATTGTGTTTCCGCGCGCATGACAAACTCCGATCTCTAATATTATGCCGCCAGGCGCATATCATCGGGGATATTGGTAAAATGCTGAACCATCGCGGCGATCATAGCAGATAATTCATCTGGCGTGTCCGTGCGCCCGGTCAAGATTTGAGCCGAAACGGTGATGGCGTCATCACTCCACACAGCACCCACCGCCGCCATGCCAGCCTGTTGCGCCACGGGGCCCGATACGGTGATCCCATCGCCCGCGCCCACATGAGCAATCAAGGCCACCGCATCGCCCATAAAAGCGACCGGATTGCCATATGACAAAAACCCTTTGATAAACCGCGTTGTATGCGCATTTGTTTTTAATTTTTCAATCGACCGTACACCCGATGGCACCAACAATAACGAAAAATCTGCGGCCAAAGCATTTGACAACGACGTATCTACCGCATGTGAATGGCCAAATGTGGTACCGTTCCACCCCTGAACTAACCCAGCGGAGGGGGAAATCAGGGTCAGTTTTGCGCCCGTGCTCCGCAACGCGCGTAACGATTCCAGACAATCATGTTCGTTAAACCCATTCGCCACCAATATGGCAATATTTTCACCCCCCAGGGGTTGTTCGGTGGACGATTTTGAATTTTGGGGAAACAGAACAGACATCTACACGCCTCGCTTTCGTTAAAAAGGACCGATTAAAGGATTGTTTTCGAAATCCGAAAAGCCTGAGCCCCAGGCAAAACCGATACATGAAAATCCTTTTGGTCCACCATTTTGATAAAAAACACAATGCTTTCAACAAGATAATCTCGTCAATTGCCGGAAAAGATTGTGATATTAGAAATCTTTTCCACGCGATTCTTGAAAATATGAAAAATCAAAAACCTGTTATGGGGGCCTTTATGCCCGATTCCAGGGGGTAAAGTCAAGCGAATCATCACAATTTAATTATTATAATTATACATAATTGTTGACAGAGCTCCGCCGATCTGGTATGGTCTGTGCATAAATTATATAAAAAAGGTGTTTAAAGATGTCAATTTATGCAAATGATAATCTCCCTGAAGTTGGTCAAAAAGGCCAGCTCAAAGATAAATGGAACAGAACACGCCGTGTCCTACGTACATTGGCCAGAGACCTTCCTATTATCGCAAAAGCAGCCTGGAATGGACACCCTTCTCCTATTCATGACGACCAGCTGACCGGTGTTAGCAATAAAGCCACTTTTATCGCTCATGTATCTGAAATAGTTGATAAAGTTATCCGGGACCGTAAAACTGAATTTTGTCTCGCTTATGCAGATGGTGCCGGATTTAAAGAAATAAACAATCTCCACGGCCACGCAGTCGGCGATAACCTCCTTATTGAGTGGGCAGGGCGTATGAAAAGAAACCTTCGGTCTGGAGACCGAGTCGGACGTATGGGAGGTGACGAATTTGCCCTTGCAGTCGAATCCGGCAATATTGAAACAGTTAAAAATCGCACACAGGAATTACAAGAAGAATGGACAAGACCTCATCCAGATCCAACTCAAGTAACTCCCTTTGACATTGCATGGATCAAAATCGATTGGCCAAAATTAAATGGAATGTTTGAAAAAATGGATTGGAATAAGGTCAATCGAACAACATTAGCAAAACTTTTAATTTTAGAAGCCGATATTCAAATGTATACGGCCAAAAAGACAAGAAAAGGCGAGAACGCAGAGCCAACCGCCGAAATGACAAAAACACGAGAAGATCTGAGCAGAAAGATAAGTCTTCCGACTCAACAAC
>JACCDR010436223.1_pt1 | contig 11624 bp, 17 predicted proteins | sample 7446431 | NCBI WGS metagenome assembly JACCDR01 (sample SAMN15323443, study PRJNA562643) | freshwater metagenome | isolation source: river surface water | place: USA:Blue River Watershed | collected 2017-08-17
CGACCTGAGCGCCGAGCAGCGTATCACGCTGGCGCAGCAGACCACGCCGTGGTGGCGCGGCGAGGTGGCGGTAAACGCGCCCGGCCTGACCGCCGACCAGCGCGTCGAACTGGCGATGCAGTCCACGCCCGAGCAGCGCGGACGGGTGGCGGCATACGCGCCCGACCTGAGCGCCGAGCAGCGTATCACGCTGGCGATGGATTCCACGCCGGAGCAGCGCGGACGGGTGGCATGTGACGCACCCGGCCTGACCGTCGCCTGCAATAAAAAAATATAGTTTTTTGTTTATCGCCAGTGAAAACGATGGATAATGGATGTTGTTGTGGGGTCATGGGTGGCCCCGCTTCTTCGAGTGGGGTGGGCGCTGTAACCCGCACGCTCACCCCACGAATCAAAAATGGAAAAATCGTGTGCAGATATTTTCGAAAGTCAGTCCTGATGAATACACTATGGCTATCCATCGCCACGAATGACGCGCACGGCAACGCATATCAGGCTGCCGGATGGAGCGAGACGGTTGACGCCGATACGTTCCGACACGAGTGGGAGCAGCCGGACGCATTCGACATCACGTTTCGTTTCGTTGACGGGCGGCGGGTGTCAGCAGATTTTAAGTTCATCGAGCCTCTACGAGGATCAAAAAATGGTTAAGCGAAAATGGACGCGAAAAGTCGTCAACCTGTCGTTGACACTACCGGATTTCGCGCACAAGCAACTCAAGCAATGGTGTGAGGCGCAATGTATCAGTTACAGCGCGGGTGCGCGACATCTGATCATTGACGGCCTCGCAAAAAAGGAGGATCACAGTGGAAACGGAGCAAAAAGCAGTTGAAGTCCAAACGCAATCCCCGCCGACTCAACAGCATCAACCGCAGCCGGTCGTAGCGATTCCGGCCAAACATGCGCTTCAGTTTGTCGGCGAAATCGCAACTGACGCCGTGCTGCAAGAGCGCCACGAACAACACCAACGCTATGTGCGCTTCGCCCTGCTACAGACCATGCCGCATGACTGGATCGGCATGGGGAAGGATCCGTATCTGGAGGGAACGGGCGCGGAGCGAATTGCCCGCTACTATGGCCTGACGCTCACCGAGCCGATTTATAACATTGAGACAAAACCCAACGGCCATGTATACATTGAGTGCGCCGGATATGTGCGCGGTGGCGACCGCGAGGTGTTTGAAATCGGAGACTGCGCCAGTGATGACAGGTTTTTTGAGCGCCACGGAGCACCACAGCATCCAGAAGAAGTGAATAAAGCAGACGTTAAAAAGAAGGCGCGCGAAAACTGGAAATCACGCGCTGTAGCGTCATTCTTTGGGTTGCGCGGCCTAAAGTGGCCCGACCTGGAAACGCTTTCAGGCGGGCGCCTGAATCAAAACGCAGCCGGCGCTTCAATCGAATACGAGCGCGGCAAAAACGGTGGCAGCAAACAGACCTCGGAGCAGCGTAACGCTCAGACGCAGGGCCACAACGCCGCGCTGGAAGATTACCAAAACCAAATGGCGATCATCGAAGCGGCGCTGACGATGGCGTTGTCATTCGGCGATACGGACGAAAATTTTGCTAAACAGGTATCAGAGTATAAGGGGAAAAGTTACAATAACATGGCCGAATTGAAACAAAAATGCGGCGAGGCGTTTGAGAAGTACAAGAACACCAAGCTGGCGTCTGGTATCGCTTCCCGCGCAAAGGCGTACGCCGAAAAACTCAAGGAGAATGAAAATGGAAAGCAGTAACTTGGGCGCCGAAGACCCAAAACAATTCAGTGAAAAAATGTTTGCGGATATGGCTGAGGCAATGACGCCATTGCTGGAACGCTGCGCGCAGTTCGGGTACAGCCCCGTGCAGACGTGCAAAATGATAGGATATATGAGCGGGACGATGTTTGCGGCGGCGCTGCCGTTCAAAAAAATCCAACCCGGGGCCAACGCTTACGTGAATGCTTTTGCTGCGGGGATGCAGCATGGGCATGACCTGCGCGCGAAGAATGAAATTGTCACCCCGAAGCTGTTTATTCCAGGGCAAAACGGTGGATAAGCAGCAGATTCGTCTTCTATTGTTGAGCGCGTTATTTGACGTGCGGCGGGATGCCGGAATATCCCGCGAGAACCTGTATATGTTGGCCGATGCGTTGGCGGCGGTCGCCGGCGCTTTCATCTCGATGGAATACGCGCCGGAGGTTCAAGCGATCGCAGTTGAGCGGTTCACTGACGAGCTTATAGCGTCAGTAAAAAAAGGAAATGCGTTCTGCAAAAAAGGAGAATCACATGATCGTAGACAGGGTTCTGGGAATGATCGAAAAGAGCCGGAAGCTCATTCCGGTCAACAGCAATTGGGCGTCGCAGATGGGGGAGGATTGCCTGCGGTTCCTCGTCCTGCACCGGACGAGCTGGGAGCTTCAGGAGCTGCCATCACTCCCTTTGATGTGTCGATTTGACATCGGCCACGCCGTTGAGGCAATGGCGCTGCGCAAAATCGAGGACGCGTTCGGCCAGCAAATCATCCTGCGTCAGCAGCCGTTTGTTGAAAAGCGTTCAGGCATCAGCGGCAAAATCGAGGGCGTGATTCAGTGCGAGGACGGGAAGAAACGCCCGCTTGAAATCAAATCGATGGCCACAGCCATCTTCGAGCAGTTCAGCGACGATCCGCACGATCTCAGCGATTTCGAAAAATATCCGTGGACTCGGAAATACGTCCCGCAGCTCTCGATCTACCTGTATCTGGCGGGCTATGAGGAGGGCGTGCTTGTTTTGGTTGCGCTGGACGGCAGATACAAGGAAAAGATCGTCAAGCTCGATTACGACCTGGTGGATGGACTTATCAAAAAAGCCGAGGCTGTCAACGCGCACGTGGCGGCCGGAACGCTGCCGGATTATCACCCCGACGCGGGGAAGTGCCTCGAGTGCAGACTATTCACAGTCTGCAAGCCGCCAATGAAGTACGGCGATGGGCCTGTCGAAATCAATCACGACGACCTTGCGGCAAACCTCAGGATTTGGGACGAGACGCGCAAGCCGCGCAAGGCGTACGAGGACGCTTACGAAAATATCAAAAGCTTCATCGGCGCGCGCCCGGCGGTGTTGTGCGACAAGTATCAGATCACAAGAACGCCAAACAAAAAAGGCGCCCTGCTCACGAAAATCACTGTGGCGGGAGAGGACGAATAATCAGCGGGTAACTGGCGGCCAAATACAGAGACGGTCGATAAGTCAAGCCCTTCCTCCGGCGCAGGCCAGTCTGTGCCGGAGGCGTAGAACTAAGAAGAGCAAAAAAAGTCATAAACTGTGATGTTGCATCGAGAATGAACGAGTCACCGACAGGGATGTTACAATGAAGGCTAGCGAGTCAGAGTCAGGGATATTACACGGGAGACGATCGAGCCACATTCAGCGATGTTGCGGAAAAATCGAGCGAGTCAAGAAAGCTGATGTTGCAGCGCAAGAGATCGAGGCAGTTGCGAGAATGTTGCGAGGAAAAAGATCGAGTCATAAGAGAAGATGTTGCGGAAAAATCGAGCGAGTCAAAAGCTGAGATGTTGCAGGAAGATGGAACATAAACAAAAAAGGAGAATCGCAATGGAACTAATGATTGACGACGAACTGATGAGGGAAGCGGCTGCGCCCCTAAAGCGGCTTGGCAAGGATTTGAAACTGGCGGCGGCCACGCTGTCGGCGCATGAAGCGCGGTATCTGGTTGATCTTTATTATCAGATGCAGCGCAACCGCGTGCGGTCGAACAATCAGGTAACGATCATGGCGAAGGGCGGAGAACCGCACGCGGTGGTTTCGTTCTTCCGCGATCAATCGGAGACGGTTGAAAACCAGATCAAGAGCGCGTTGCAGGGCTACGCGCAGGCGTCGCCACTCGGTGAGTGGGCGTTGGGCATCTACGGTCTTGGCCCGGTCATAACCGCCGGACTGCTGGCGCACATCGACTTTGCCAAAGCAAGGCACGCCGGATCAGTTATCCGTTTCGCGGGGCTTGACCCCACGCTATCGTGGACATCCAAGGAAGCCGCGAACGACCTTGTTAAGCAGCGTGTGAAGGGTAACGCGCCTACGCAGATGGACATTTTAGTGATCGAAAATCATTTGAACCTGAAACACGGCGTCATGGAAGACCGCCTGAAATTCCTGCGCCGCGCCGCGCTGGAGAAAATTAAAAACGGCGGGGATGATGACGAGATGACCGAGGAGGAGCTTGCTGCTCTCACCAGCAAGGCCACCACGTTTACGAAAGCCAGCCTCGCAAGCTGCATTTCCTTGCGTCCGTGGAACGCGCGTCTGAAAACGCTGTGCTGGAAGCTTGGAGAGTCGTTTGTAAAAGTATCTGGCAAAGAAGGCAGTTTTTACGGTCGGTTTTATGCGGAGCGATACGCTGAATACACAGCGCGGAATGAGCGGAAAGAGTATGCAGCGGTCGCACGCGAGACAATCGCCAAATACTCCAAAGCCACGCAGGCATACAAAGCACTGTCGCAAGACATGCTCCCGAAGGCGCAGATTTTCATGCGAGCCAAGCGTATCACGGTCAAGATGTTCTTGTCCCATTTGTACGAGCAGTGGCAGCGCAAAGTGGCGAACATTAGGCCGGAACGCCCGTGGATTATCGCGCACGGCGGACACAGTGATTACGTCGCACCGCCGGAAAAAGAGAAGTAGCCGATCGAGTCAGCGGATCGGATGTTGCATGCCAGCGGAGCGAGTCATTACAAAAGATGTTGCATAGCGAATGAGCGAACCATACGCAGGTTGTTGCAGTGTAAAAGAGTGATTCATCCATATTGTTGTTGCATGCCAGACGAAAGACACAATGAAAACGATGTTGCAGTGATTCGGATGATGCGGTTTTTGTGAAAAATCTGTTGCTTTATGATTTGTGCTTTGTATTATCAGAAGTGGCGTTACCCGTCATTCAAATATGACAGATTGAAAATTCGGAAAGCCCTTGGGAGGCGCAACAACTTCCTTGACGGGTAACCGTTGCCCCCCAAGGCTTCCGAATCTACAAGGAAGAAAAGTGGCCTCACAACCATACTGGCATTTTTATCCGTCCGACTGGCGAAACGACCGGGCGGTGCGTTTGATGGACTTCGAGGAACGCGGCATGTGGTTTGAGTTGCTACTTTTTATGCGTGAGTGCGAGGAATACGGGAAGCTTTCGTTTCAAGGGAAGCCGATGACAGAAGAGATGATCGCCAAGGGTATAGGGTTTTTGCCGCAGCAAAATTCCGGCAAAGAGTCCGGCAAAACCATCGGCAAATTTTTAAATTTGCTGGAGACACTTGGGGCGGTAAAACGCGATCAGGAGACAGGCGTTCTCTTTTCGTCTAGATTATTGAAAGATCAAAAAATATCGCAAGCTCGATCTGCGGCAGGGACTAAGGGAGCAAAAGCAACAAATTCTAGAAATGATTTTGCTGCGGCAAAAGTGTCGGCAAAAGTCCGGCAAAATCGTGACAATGACAATGACAGTAGTAGTTCAGTAGTTAGTAGCTCTTACCCAGTCTCTAGTGATCCCTCTTTTTTTGTTGCTCTTGATCCAGTTTCACCTGAAAAACAAAAAGACCCTGTATCTCCAGTACCACCAGAATTACAGCGAAAATCAAAAAACGCCTACAAATCGCTCTGGATCGATTTCGATGAATTCTGGTCATGCTACCCGAGACGGCCCGACGATTCGCAACAGGGCGCAAAGAACGCTTGGTATGGGGCGATTTTTTATGATGGCGCAACCGCTGATTGCATAATCCAAGGCGCGCGAAACTATAAAACATTCATATGTGAAAGCGAGCGCAAAGAAAAAATAGTCTACTCTGCCGCAAGGTTTATCAATGAAAAGATTTACAACCAATTCCAAGAGAAGATAGAGCCTGAGCGCAAGAAATCGAAGGATGAGATCGACAAAGAGCGGTTCATGGCGCGCATGGCAGCGAAGGGGAAAAAATGAACGCACAGGAAGCAACGTTTTCGGGCGTTAAAAAATGCGCACAGCAATTCAACCGCGTCATCGGGGACGACCTGCTTGATACGTGGGCGTCTGTTTTTGAGAAATGCGATCCATCGGACGTTTCCTCGGCATTCACCGCAGCAGTATCCGGCGACCACTTTCCATCCATCCCTGAGATCAAGGGCTTAGTCAAGATGGCGCGGGAGCGCCGCGAGGAAAAAGAAAACGGCGCTGCCAAAGCCGAGGATATGGCGAGACGCCAGGCGGAATTCGACGCGGAAAGGGAGCGGAGAGCGGCGGCGCCGGCTCCGTCGGCGAAAACAAAACTTGATGATACGTTTGCCGGTCGGCTGGCAAAAATATGGGAGGAAACGCGATCAGAGCTTGCTGTCGGAAAACCAGAGCATGAGGTATTCGCGCTGGCAACGCGCTACGCGGAGATGATGCAGGAACATGACATGGATTTTGATTTGCCGCCGGGGAACTTCGTCGAACGCCGAAACAGCCGCCTAGCGTTTTACGCGGATGCCGTGGCGAGAACAAACAACAATAAGGGGGCATCGGAAAAACAACAGACCATGGACGCCACGCAATGACATGGCGTGACCGGGCAAAGCCGATTATCCGTGACGTAATCCACGAGGTCGGCCGAAAGGACATGAAAAAATTACGCGCTGCGCTGCGTGACGCATATCCGTTTGGTGAGAGGGCGTTGCACCCATACAAAATCTGGTGCGATGAAATCAAGCGGCAGTTGGGGACGAGAAAAACACAAAAGGTCGATGGTCAGGGAGAGCTTTTTTAATAGGAGCAAAAATGTCAAAACGAAAAACAAAAATAACACGCGGATACAAAGCGTTCGATGAAAACATGCAGTGCAATGGATTCCAGTTCCGCGTTGGAAAAACGTATACGCACACGGGGCGGATCGTGTTGTGTAAATCGGGGTTCCATTTTTGCGAAAATCTCCCGGATGTATTCGTGTATTACCCGCGATCATCGCGGGTCTGCGAGGTAGTCGCCTACGGGAGAGTAAAGTCGGACGGAAGCAAATCCGTCTGCTCAAAAATAAAAATTGCCCGTGAAATGCATGAACACGAAATACAAAAGAGAATTAACACCGGCAACTGGAACACCGGCAAATGCAACACCGGCAACTGGAACGCCGGCAACTGGAACACCGGCGACTTCAACACCGGCGACTGGAACGCCGGCAACTGGAACACCGGCGACTTCAACACCGGCGACCGTAACACCGGCAACTGGAACGCCGGCAACTGGAACACCGGCGACTTCAACACCGGCGACCGTAACACCGGCGTTTTTTGCACGGAAAAAAACCCGAAAATAAAAGTTTTCGACGCGCCGTCAGATATGACGTGGAGCGACTACCGCAACACATCCGTTTATAGCATCGTGATGAAGATCAGAACGGCAGAATCTGTAAGCTGGGACAAAATGACAGCAAAAGAAAGGCGGAGCAATCCCGAAGCCAAAACGACGGGCGGAATCGTCCGCGTGTATACGTATCATCAGGCGTGGTCGAACCTGTGGGCGACTTTGAGCGCGGCGCAGCGTGGCGAATTTGCCAAGCTTCCGAATTTCAACGCCGAGAAATTCCGCGAAATAACTGGAATATCTTTCAAGAAGAATCGAAATCGAAAATGAGTGATTACGATCCAGACCCGGTTACGTTGGCGCAGGTAGCATTGACGCGATGCCAGAGCGCGGCGGAGCATGACGCATTGATAGACTTCTTGGCCCAGATCGCAGAGGAAGGAAATGCTTAATGGCCTGGACTTATTTAGCGGAATCGGAGGAATCACTCTCGCCCTATCAGGCTATGTGCGACCAACCGCCTATTGTGAAATCGACAGATACGCTCAAGCTGTGCTGTTATCACGCATGGCCGATGGAATGTTGCCAACCGCCCCAATTTGGGATGACGTTACAACCCTTACGGGACAACATTTCCAAGGCGCAAGAATCGACATCATCTACGGCGGATTTCCCTGCCAAGATATTTCAACCGTTGGACGCGGTGCAGGCTTGGCAGGAAAGCGAAGCGGCCTTTTTTACGAAATCATACGGCTGTGTGGCGAACTACGACCCAGCTTCGTTTTCTTGGAAAACGTGCCAGCAATCACTGTTCGCGGCGGAGTTGACTGTATTGCAGAGCTTACCCGCGCAGGGTATGACTGTCGCTGGTGCATTATTCAAACGCCAAAGGATTCGAGGATTGCATCGGGTCACCGGTGGTTCATTTTGGCTAAGGCCATTGGCGCGGGACTACAAGGGGGCGCGTCTGTCGAAAAAACAACGAGCGATGGGGTTGGAAAAGAAAACGCTATGCGACCAACTGAAGAAACTTTTTCCAGACTCATCAGGGAAACCGCACCCGACGTTCTTAGAATGGATCATGGGATACCCTTTGCATTGGACAGAATCAAGGCCCTGGGCAATTCAGTGGTGCCGCAGCAAGCGCGGCAAGCGTTTGAATACTTAATTGGATTGGATTTCTTGGCAATGGAGATGGAGGGAAAGCAATGACGCCGGATGAATTGAAGCAGTATTGCGCGAGAGAGAAAACGCGCTACGACATTGACCAGACGTGGAATTACAAGGGCTATTCCTATGCCACGGATGGCAAGATGATGCTTCGCATTCCGACAACGGAGCCGGATGCTGTAGACCGGAAGCTCCCTGAGCTTGTCGATGTGGAATTTAACTGGCTTGCGCCGGTGTCCATTGTCGAAACGGAAAACCTGAAGCGTGTCGAGTGCCCGACTTGTCACGGATACGGAGTGCCGATGCTGAAATGCGATGCTTGCGACGGCGGCGGTGAGCATTATTGTAGCCGATGTGAAGATGCCCATGAATGCGCAAACTGTCAAGGCACTGGAGATTATCCAGATTACGTCAGCACTGAAAAATGTCCTGACTGTAATGGAGCAAAGGGCGGATTCAACAAGCGCGTAGGCAATCGGATTATTGCGTATTTTTACATCAACAAAATCCAAAGGCTGCCGAACGTGCGGTATCAGACATGCGGCAAGCCAGCGGATGCGATGCGATTTACATTTGACGGCGGCGAGGGAATTATCATGCCATTGACACGGGAGGACTAAAGCCATGTTTGAAAACCTGAATCTAAAGATATCGGCGGAAAGCGTAGCCAACCTTACCAAGCGCGAGCTATTCGCGGCAATGGTGATGCAGGGGATGAGTTTGATGTCGAACTCTTGGGAGGAGGGCAGCACTATTGATGAAATGTTTAAGAAAGAAGTTGTCATGAAAGCTAAGTCAGCCGTTGCCTATGCCGACGCGCTGATTGCTGAACTGGAGACGGACAAAAAACATGACAAATAAACTAATTCAGTTCGACGGCGCGACCTACGATCCGGCGCATGACGAAAAGCGTTTATCAACGCAGTTGAGGCGTGTCTTTTTCGTGGTGGTAGATGGGCATTGGCGGACGTTGCAGGAAATCCAAGACAAGATCGAAGCCTCGTTTAAGGAGCATGACAGCGAGGGCGGCATAAGCGCACGACTGCGCGATCTACGCAAGGAGCGGTTCGGGGCATACGACATTCAACGGCGCAGGCGCGAAGGCTCCGATGGATTGTGGGAATATCGCATGAACATTTATCCAAAGGAAATCAGACAAGAGAGTTTATTTTAATGGCGAGACGGAAAAAAAGAGAATTCAAAGCCACGGTAACGATGGTTTTTATAACATTCGAGCTCCAGTTTAAAATCGTAAAGCATTACCAAGACAATCCTGAGTGGTTTAGATCGAAACCATACAACGCAAAGGAAGAGGCAATTCTGCTGTGGTACGGAAACCTAAACAAAGGAGAATCACAATGACGACCTCGCTTGAAATTTCAGAACCGATCAACGCTGTTGAGTTGTTCACGCAAAACGGAATCGACCCGATCCTTGCGCGCATCCGCGCAGAGGTGGAGCCGTTGGTATTTGACATGACCACCGAGCGCGGGCGTAAGGAATGCGCTTCAGTTGCGCACAAGATCGCAAGGGCGAAAACGTCACTCGACGACGCAGGGAAGGAGCTGGTAGCGGAGTGGAAATCAAAGTCCGCTGTTGTGGACAAGGAACGCAAGCGAATGCGCGATGCTTTGGACTTTCTGAAGGAAAAAATCCGCTGGCCGTTGTCCGAATGGGAAGCAAAAGAGGAGTGTAGAATCGAAGCGCATGAGACGATACTCAAGCAGATCACAGAGATTGACCAATCGGCGGTGCCGTTGCCGTCCGCAGCCATCAGGGAGCGCCTTGCCCAGCTTGGCGCGTGGTATGCCCGCGATTGGGACGAATACAAAGAACGCGCCGACCAGGCATATAGGGTGTCGCTGCACAACCTGACGGTTATGCTATCATCCGCCGAGAAGCGCGAAGCAGAGCAGGCCGAGCTTGAACGGTTGCGCAAGAGCGAGCAGGAACGGCAGGCCAAAGAGCGCGAGGAACGCATTGCCAGAGAAGCCGCCGAAAGGGCGCGGCGTGAAGAAGCCGAGAAAACGCGCATGGCGGAAGAAGCTTGGCTGAAGGCCGAGCAGGAAAAAGAAGCATTGCAAGCGGAGCTTGCGCGGAAGGCGGAGCAGGAAGCCGAGGCTGTCAATACCTTCAAGCCGTTGCCTGAAATTAAATCCGGCGAAACCATCCTGTTTTGCGAGACGTTGACAAGCGAGCCGATCAGCAAGCGCGAAGCGTTGGAAAAAGACCTTGAAACCGACATCAAGCTTGAAATAGCGCGCTACCTGACGCGCAACCTCGGCGTTGACATTTTGTTGGCTGAAAGAATCGCGCATAGTCTCTTTATTGGCGAGGTGCCATATGTTACACTGACACCAACAAACACCTTGGAGAAAGATAATGCACGCGATGCAATCCGAAACATTTGACCGAACCCGCGCAATGGAAAAGATTATCTCCCGCGTCAAGAAAGCATCGCCGGAATTTGGCGACAAGCTGACAGTCAAGGGCACGAAGGTAATCTTTACCGACGAGAACGAGCAGCAGCACGCCTACGATATTTATCAGCGCAAATGGCTTGACGGTGGGAAAGAGCGGCGCGGCCACATTGAGCAGTTCATCGGCTGGGTGCAAAAGAAGCATGACAAGATCAGTTGAGACAAAGCAGAACAAAGGAGGACAAACATGATAATCAAGCAGGGCGCTGCCCCGCAGATATTTGAAATCATCGCGCAGGATGAGGGCGAAACAAAAACGATGGCCAACATCGCGCGCGACATACCCATTTGTTCGATGGCGCAATTCTCAATGGAACACAGCCGGTTTCTCAGGCTTACCGACGGAAGCAAACCGGAGGAAGCCGAATACATGATAGTGCCGACACGTCTGTTGCGTGGGATGCTGCAAAACTTGCGGAAGGAATCGGCGGAAAATCAAAGCACCATCGACAAGCTCGCAAATCTCACGCAACGGTCAAAGCAGACGATTGAAGCGTTGGCGCAACAAGGGAGTTTTTCCAGCGAGGAAAAATCAAAAATACGATTCAACGCCACGCTGCTGCATTCGGACAAATTCGTCACACCGCAACAGCCGGAACCTGACGAGAAGATGCCGATTACGAACACTGAGGACAACAAAAACGGAGAAAAGCCTGTGGAAAAAACGGACAAATAAAAAACCCC
>JACCDR011979403.1_pt1 | contig 11624 bp, 14 predicted proteins | sample 7446431 | NCBI WGS metagenome assembly JACCDR01 (sample SAMN15323443, study PRJNA562643) | freshwater metagenome | isolation source: river surface water | place: USA:Blue River Watershed | collected 2017-08-17
AGATCGCTGGAAGGCCGTCACGCACGGCATGAACCTGAAGGCCGGGCCGGGCTCTCCACTCAGTCTGCCCAATGTCAGCTTCGAGGACGCCAAGGACTACCTAGCGAGGATGATGGCGGCCAAGGAACTCTATGACCGCGACTTCGACTTGGTGAAGACCGTGCCGGCCGTGGCGGCGCAGCGCATCGCCGACTTCTGGACGCGGGCCGCGAAGACGCCGGGCGCACTTGAGTTCGGCGACACCGAGGTCGCAGAAGACGATGACGACTTCGTGCAACTGAAACTTGCCGCCAAGGCGAGGACGGCCGGCACGAATCGACGTGCCGAGGTGTCGTTCCACGACGGCATGCACCACATCGAGATTCTGGACAAGAAAACCGGCGACGGCGGCAGCGGCAGCATCGAGATCATGCGCAACCAGAAGGGCGAGCCCGGAGGCAAGCTCGTGGTGCTGCACACGAACGAGATGGGGCGCGGCTCCGGTCTCGGCAAGCTGTTCTACAACATCGCCAACACGTGGGCGCGTCAGCGCGGCCTCAAGGTTGTCGCCGATCCGGGTGGCCTGAGCGGCGTCAACACCGTGCGTCGCACCGAGAACGCCATGAGCTTCGCGGCCCGCAACGGCGGCGAGGGCATGAGCGTGCCGGGCTTCGCGCAGCGCGTCTACGGCTTCGCCGAGGAGGCCGTCGGCCGGCAGGCTCAACTCAATCTTGCGCGGATCGCGCTCGCCCAGCGCCGCAACGTGCTGGAGGCGGCGCCCGAGTTCGCCGACATCCGCTACGACCTCGACACGGGCTCCTTCGTGAGGCCCGACGGCGGCAACGCCGACAAGGCCGTCAAGACCATGATGTCGCGGCCCGCCGCCCGCAGCTTCTCGCTGGGGCGCACGTCGTTCATCCGCGCCGCCCTGACGGGCGAGTTGATGGAGTCAGACATCGAGTTGCCGGAGCAGGTTGATGGACAACCGCTGCTCTACAGCCGCAAGCAGATCGAGACGCCTGAGTTCAAGAGGTGGTTCGGTGAAAGCGCCGTGGTTGATTCTCGTGGCCGGCCGCTTGTGATGTATCACGGTACGGTACATGACTTCGATGCGTTCAAGCCCGGCACCGGCTGGTTTGAGGCCGATCCCGGTGCGGCCAACTTTTGGGGCGGCATGAACGGTGATGGCGCTCGATTGATCCCGGCGTTTTTGTCCATCAAGCGTCCGCTGTATATGCCGGCCAATGAGGTGTCCACGCCCCGTGTGATGGATGCCATCACCAGATCGGAAATCGACGGCGTGATTGTTGTGGAGGACGGCAAGATTAGGTGGGCAATCGTACAAGACCCGAGCCAGATCAAGTCTGCCATCGGCAACAGTGGCGCCTTCGATCCCGACGACGCTGACATCCGCTACGCCCGCAAGGCTGGCCCGGATCAGTTCAAGTACGAGCGCAACTACTTGGTGCCCGAGATCGAGGGCGCCTTTGACGACAACAGCGGCGCCATCGCGTACATGCCGCCGCTGGTGGTAGCCAAGGATGGCATCACTCGCGAATACAAGTCCATGCCCGTCATGATCATGGTTGGCGAGCACGTGCGCGAGGGAGCCCCGGATGTCGTGGCTCAGTACGGCCTGCAGCACCGCATAGACAACCGTCGCAAGGACCCGCAGTACCGTGAGTACATCACGCCCAAGCTGGAGGGCGACAGCGCGGCCGAGGTTGAGCGTGCCGCCAGAGACATCACGCTTGGGGTCCTGTCTGCGCAGACCGCGTATTTCGACACGTCGGCCCTCAAGGTGTACCTGCACTCGCCGCAACTCAATCGACTGACTGTGCTTGAGCGCCAGTCGTCAGACGGCGGCAAGCCATTCTGGGCGGTGAAGACTGCGATGCCCTCGACGAGGGAGCAGATGATGCGGAGATACAGAGCCCCGACGTCCATTGTTGGGCTCACCCTCAATGGAGAACGCACGCAGCAAGCGAACGACATTCGACTCGGAATCCTCAATAAGCTGCGAGAACCCGGTCGTGCCCCTGTCACGTCGGAGAGCTACATTATAGACGACGATGGCCGATTGTTCAATGGGTCGCCTACCCAGAAGGTTGACGTGCCGATGGCCGTTAAGCCTGCGCCCAAGGTATTGATGCGCGATGCCAACGGCAAGATCGTGCTCAACAAGAACAAAGTCGCGGCACCGGAGTCGGCGACGAAATACAGCCGCAAGGATGTGTCGCCATCCGGCTTCTACTCGGCGCTCGCCAGAGGCATCGACGGACTGAGTTACAAGGCGCTGCCCGCCGCCGGCTGGAAGGACGCCATCAAGAGCCTCGTGAACAAGGGTGTCGTGAAGGCCGACGAGATCGAGTGGACCGGCGTCAACGAATGGCTTGGCATGCAGACCGCCAAGGTCGGCAAAGCCGACCTGATGGCCTACCTTGAGCAGAACGGGGTGCAGGTCGAGACGGTGGTGCTGGGGATTGAGCCCATTCAGGGCAACGGCTGGGAAAGCATCGAGGGTGGCGCCAAGTTCGCCAGTCACCGCGTCGAGCCGCGAGGCGACAACTACCGGGAGGTGCTGCTGACACTGCCGAAGGATGGCGCCCTGTCGCAGCAAGAGCAGGCTCGCCTCACCTATCTGGAGCGAGCCGGCTACGGCCTACCGAACGACGAAACTGTTGGTGAAGAACTCAGGCAAGAGGTTGCCGACCTGCGCTCGCGAAAGGCCGACAACCCGGCATACCGCTCCTCCCATTGGGGCCAGCCCAACGTCCTCGCCCACATCCGAGCCGACGAGGTGGTCGACGCCGACGGCAAGCGGCGCCTGCGCGTGATCGAGATTCAGAGTGATTGGGGGCAGGAGGGTAAGCGCAAGGGGTTCGCCCCAGCTGAGCCGAGCGATTTCGTGGTCGAGGTCACGCTGGTTGGTTCGTGGCACCCGCAGTTCCCGGAGCACAAGGATAAGTGGCGCGTTACGGTGGACGGCAGGGATCGCGGGTACATTCAGGCCGAGGATGAAAACGAGGCCCGCTACAAGGCCGCATCGAACGAAGCGAACCGACGCGATAACAGAGGCAAGCCGCCACCCGCACCCTTCGTCACCAAGACCGACGCATGGGTCGCACTCGCACTCAAGCGCATCATCAAGATGGCGGTCGACGAGGGCTACGACGGCGTGGCGTTCGCGACCGGCGAGCAGGTCGCGGATATGTTCGACCTGAGCAAGCAGGTTGACAGCATCCTCTACGCCAAGGAGGAGGATGGAACCTACTCGATGACCGCTAGGAGGGGTGGCAGCGATGTGTTCCGCAAGGATTCAATCAAGGAGTCCGATCTGCCCGGTATGGTTGGAAAAGATGTGGCGGAGCGCATCGTCCAAGGCGAGGGCTATAGCGTACCCGGCGGGCCAGAACGCGAGTTGACGGGCGACAACTTGAAAGTCGGCGGCGCCGGCATGAAAGCCTTTTACGACCGGATCGTGCCGGCAGTCCTGAAGGACGTGCTGCGCAAGGTCGGCGGGAAGGTGGAGACGGTGCGCTTTGTCCGCACCCGCGCCAAGAGCTTGAAGTCAGCCATGCGCGACTACTGGAAAGCCCTCGACCGCGAGTACGACGCCGCGCTGCCGGGACTAGGGCGCATCTACGAGTCGGCCAGCCCGGTTGAGAAAGCTCGCCTAGAGGTGATGGATAATGAGTTCAACACCTACGCGGGCCGCTTCGGCGGGACTCCGGGCGATAAGGGCGACCCCGAGCCGTTCATCACGTGGGCGCGCGAGAATATTCCGGGCGCATTCCCAAGTTTCGGCAACGTAGAGTTGCGCGGTCGGCGCTGGAAGGAAGAAGCTACCGGCGCCGGTTTCACCATCACCGACGCCATGCGTGATGCCGTCGACGCCGGCCTGCCTCAGTTCAGCCGCAGCTTCCCGTCGCCCGGCGACACGCGCATGTCGCGGTTGCGCATCGCGCTCCAAGACTACTTCCTGCCGATGATGAAGACGCAGGAGATGCTGACGGCACGCGGCGGCAGCGTCACCGAGGCCACCGACGTCTATCGCGCCGAGGAGCGCATGTACGGCCGCGTCGAGGAGCAGCTTCGCGACTTCCGTCAGCAGTGGTTCGACCCCATGATCCGCAAGGCGCTCGACAACGACATCACTGTGGACGAGTTGTCGCTGTACTCCTACGCCAAGCACGCGCCGGAGCGCAACGCCCGCATCGCCCAGATCAGGTCGGACATGCCCGGCGACGGCTCCGGCATGACGGACGCCGAGGCGACGGCGATCATGGCGCAGTTCGCGGCCGACGGCAAGACTCAGATTCTGGAGGACCTGCACAACGACCTCATGGCGATCACGGCCTCGACGCGCCGCGTCATGCGTGACGAGGAGTTGATCTCGCAGGACGAGTAAGACGCCTACGAGAATCAGTTCGAGCACTACGTCCCGCTCAGGGGCTTCGAGAACCGCACGGTCGACGGCGACCGCACGCCGATGCGCGGCGGCAGGGGCTTCAACATCAGGGGCAAGGAAACCGTGCGGGCACTCGGGCGCCGCACGCGGGCCGGCGACATCATCGAGAACATCGTGCTCGACTACGAACGCGCTGTCTTCCGGGGCGAGCGCAATCGCGTCGGCCAAGCCTTCCTCGAACTCGTGCGTACCAACCCCGACCCGGCGCTGTGGGAGATCGACGCGCAGCGCACGAGGACGAGCTTCAACCGGGCGTCTGGCCGCGTGCGCCGCAACACGGCCATCGACACGGGACCCGACACCGTGGCTGTCAAGCTGCAGGGTGACGAGGTCTACGTCAAGATTCACGACGAGCGCCTTCTGCGGGCCATGCGCAAGGCCAGCAAGGACGAGACCGGCCAGATCGAGGCCGTCCTCAACGCCACGCTGGGCCGCTTCACGGCCATGCTCAGGGCGAGCCTGACTCAGTACAACCCGGTCTTCGCCGCCGTCAACGCCGTGCGCGACGTGCAGAGCGGTGGCGTCGCCGTGCTCGACGAGTTGGGGGCTGAAGGCGTCAAGCTGTACCTCAAGCACTACCGGGCGGCGCTGGCCTCCAGTGGTCGCCATCAGGTGGGGGCGCTCGGCAACAGCGGCTGGTACTTTGGCGACGCCGCCATGGATCGCGCCTTTCAGGAGTTCCGGGCGGCCGGCGGCACGACGGGCGGCTACTACGGCAAGTCGGCCGAAGACGTCCAGCAGGAGATCAGGAACGTCCTGCTGGCGGCCGGCGCCGCCCCCAAGGGCGTCTGGGAGAACATCAAGACCGGCGGCGGCTCGGCGCCCGGCAGGCTTGTCCTGCGCGGCGTGCAGGGCGTCGGCCACATCCTTGAGTTTGCGGGCGCCGCCAGCGAGAACGCGGCCCGCGTGGCGGCCTACCGTGCGGCCCGCGAGATGGGGCGCAGCCCGGCGCAGGCGGCGAGCATCGCCAAGAACCTGACGACGAACTTCAACCGCAAGGGCGAGTGGGGGCAGGTCCTGAACAGCGCCTACTTGTTCTTCAACGCCGCCATGCAGGGCGCCCACCGCACGCTCAAGGCACTCGGCAACCGCAACGTGCAGGGCCTCATGGCGGGTCTGACGGCGGCCGGTGCCGCATCGGCCCTGCTGGCGATCTCGGTGGGCGGCGACGATGACGACGACGGCCAAGCGTATTGGGACAAGATACCGGACTTCGAGAAGGAGCGGAACTTCATCATCATGCTGCCGCCGGGCCTCGACATGGATGGCGTCAGCAAGGTCGGCACCAGCGGCAGGTACATCAAGATTCCCATGCCCTACGGGTTCAACGTGTTCCCGGTGCTCGGCATGCAGTTGGTCGACGTCGCCCGCCACGCCAAGGACGACACGCGGGGTCACGGCCCCGCCAAGGCTGGCGTCAGCATGTTGAGCGCCATCATGGGCAGCTTCAACCCGTTCGGTGGCAGCATCGACCCGAGCAGCGGCACGAGCATCGGCATGGCGCTGGCGCCCACCGTCGGCGACATCGGCATCCAGTTGGCGGCGGGCGTCAACAGCTTCAACAGACCGACGGCGCCCTACAAGGGTGAGTTCGACCTCGACCCCGACAGCGAGAACGTCAACGCTCGCCAAGCCGGCGGCTTCTGGCACCAGCTTGCACGCGGCATGAACGCCATGACCGGCGGCAGCCGCGACGAGCCCGGCGGTATCGACGTGGCGCCGGGTACGCTGGAGAACGTCTGGCGCAACATGACCGGCGGAACCGGCGTGTTCTTGGGCGACGTCTTCCTGAACCTGCCGACGAAGATCGCGGGCGGCGAAGACATCACGGCCCGCGACATCCCGCTGGCCCGCAACTTCTACGGCAGCGTGGACGGCGTCACCGACACCGCCCTTATGTACGAGCGCCGTCGCGACATCCTGCAGGCGAAGACCGAGGCCAAGAATCGCGCCGACCGTGGCGTGGACCCAACGGATGACGCCGGCAAGAACGCGCTCGCCAGCATGGCTGGCATGGCGAACAGGTACACGCGGCGCATGGGCGCCCTGCGGCGTCAGGAGATCGACCTCGCCGAGGACGCCAGCGTGTCGGCGGCCGAGAAGGTGGTGCGCCGCAAGGAGATCAAGCTGGAGCGCGAGCAGATCGCGAGGGATTTCAACGCCCACTTCATGGAGGTCATGCGGGGCAAGAGAGATGGCGACTTCGGGTCGCCGTAGATAGAATCGCAGAGCCGGTCAGTCGCCGGCCTCGACGTTGGTTTTCCACCCCTTCGAGGGGGTCATCGAAAAAACGAAGAAAAGGTGATTGAACATGGCGACAGAAACGGACCCCGGCCTGTTGGGTAAGGCGGTTGAGTGGGGTTGGGCAGTTATCTCGGCGTTGCTTGGAGTGGTCTACACCATGCACAACAAGCGGATGGACAAGATCGAAGACAGCGTCGCCGAGGGCGACAAGGCCAACCGTGCCGAGATCGACCGGCAGCGCGACAACGTCGCCAAGCTGTTCGACAAGGTCGAGGCGCTGCGAACTGACTTCTCAGCCCAGCTTGCGCACCACGCCCTGCGCGGCGAGGACCGGCACCGCGAGATTATGGGCGCCCTGCACAACGGCTTGGAACGAAAGGCTGACCGATGATGTGGGTCGACGACGTCGGCCGCGTCCTGCGCCGGGCGTGGTCGGTTCGCCTGTCTGCGCTGTCTGCCGTATTTGCGGGCCTAGAAGCGCTTACCGGCCTCCTGCCTGTCCTACCACTTCCGCCGCGCCTGATGATCGCGCTGGCAGCCGCCTGTGCGGTCGGCGCCGCCTTCTCGCGCCTCATTGCCCAGCCCAAGAGGCGGGGTCGCCATGAGTGACGCCGACAGGAAGCCGGTCAGTCGAGCCCAGAAGCTGAAGGTGGCGGCGGCCGTCGCGGCGGCCATAGCCATGCCGGCAGAGGGTCTGCGACAGGTGGCGTACTACGACCCGCCCGGCGTTTTGACCGTGTGTTACGGCAGCACGACTGACGTCGTCAAGGGTAGGGTCTACACGCTGGAGGAGTGCCGGCAGCGGCTGGACGCCGACATGATGGCCGCCGTCAAGGCCGTCGACTACTGCGTGCCGCACGCCCCGCCTTCCGTGCTGGCGGCCTTCGCCGACGCCGCCTACAACCTTGGGCCACGCATTGCCTGTGACACCGCCAACAGCACGGCGGCGAGGCTTCTGCGGGCCGGCAAGTGGGAGCCAGCATGCGACCAACTCCTCAGGTGGAACAAGGCGCGGATAGCCGGCGTCCTCGTCGAACTGCCGGGCCTGACCAAGCGGCGCCACGCGGATCGCGTGGTCTGCCTGAGTGGGTTGGCATGACGGCGTGGCTCAACCCCGGCCGATGGCTGGCCCTGCTGCTGGCGGCGGCGCTGGCCGTGGCCGCCGTGCGCTGGGAGTACGCTCGCGTCGAGCGCAGGGGCCACGACAAGGCCAACGCGGCTTGGACGGCGCAGATCGCCAAGGACAACGAGGCCGCCGCCGAAACCCACCGGCTCAGGGAGCGCGGCGCCAGACTCAGGGAGCGGTCGCTGCTCGACGCGACACGGAACACGGAGGTCGAATATGCGCAATTCAAACGCTCTGCGGCGAGTGAGGCCGCTGTTGTTCGCGGCCAGCTTGCTGATCTTGACCGCCTGCTCAAGCTCGCCGACGGTGGTGCGCAGCCGAGTGCTGGAGGTGGAGCCGGTGAAAATCCCGCCGCCGCCAGCCGAGTTGATGGAGCCCGAGTCGAACGTCAGCTATTTGGACATTGTGCGGAGACTCTTGTCGGGATGGGCCTCGAAGCTGAAAGGCTTAGGGGAAAGCTGACCGCCCTTCAGGGCTGGGTTGCCCGCGTTGTGCCCAACGCCTGCCAGCCCGCCGCCGAGAAGTAGCGGCGGCATCGCCGTCAAGGCGATGTTGTCCATCATGTTGCGCAGCATGAGGTTGCGCAGTCGTTCAAGCTGACCCGGCGGGCTATCTGCGAACCCGATTGTGAGAACGCCGCTCATATCATGGCGCCCAATCTCCCACGACGGCTCGGGCACGACGATCTTGCGTACCGGCATCAAGACGCCGGGCGTGGTGATGATGGCGGCGAAGCCGGCGAGGAATGAACGGCGCTTCATGACCTCCCCCTCGCCCTGATTGCGCCCGCTGCGCCGTTGAGGATGGCGACCGACCCCGTACCGGGCGTGACGCGAGATTCACAAACCCTCGCGCATGCCTCGCGCTCAAACTCGATTGCGTCAGAAATCCACTTCTGCGCCGGACCCCAAGCCAAGGACTCCAGACGCTGCCGCTCCCTCGCCGTGGCGAGCGCATAGAACTTCATCAGCGGTTCCTCGTTCATGGTCACGGCAAGCTCGCCCCACGCCTCGCGGGCCAGTCGCAGCACGGTGTCGCGGTCGCTCATGACTTCGCCTTCTGGTGTACGTCGCGGGTGTGGTCGCGCAGCCCACAGAACTTCATCCACTTGCCGCAAAGCGAGCACTGGACCCGTTCATAGGGGGCGGGCTGGGACGCGCCCTTCCGACATCCGGCGCAGCGCATCGGTATGCCCATGTCCGAGCCGAGATACACGCCGCAGCCCTCGCACAGCGTTCCGTCAAGCATTGATTCTGCGATTTCACCCATTTGGTTGCTCCTTCATGGCGGCGTCGAAGTCGGATAACGAATCCCAAAAACAACCAACATCGCGCAGCAGCTTTTCAAGCTCGCGCTCATTGAACGTTTCGGCTTTGAAATCGCCGTGTACGAAGATGGAGCCAATAAGCCAAGCGATCTTTCGATACCGCTCCGCATCCACCCGCAGCGCCTCGACCTCGGCGGCGAGTCGGTCAGCAAATTGCCACATGGTTTCGTTGTCTCGCGCCCCAAGCTTCGATCTCAACTCGGCGTTGCCGGCTAGTTCAGCGTCAAGATCACGCTTGAACGCATTCCTCTCTGCTTCAATGCTGGCGAGGCGGCGCAGTTCGACGGCGGCTTTTAGACCGTTGTAGTTACTGATCCGTCCAGTAACAAACTCGGCGTCAATGGTGTCTGCCAGTCGTTCAGCTTCGGTTGTCATGGTTGCTCCTTCATGGCGGCTGCGGCGTGCGATTTCGGCCACGCCTCATCGGCGCTGTTCAGTAAACCGTCGTTGTACGTCACCGTTGAATAAAAGCCTTCTGTGTACGCTTCCTTGACCAATGCAGTTAGCCGCTCGACCTCGGCGGCGAGGCGGCGAAGTTCGGCTCTTTCTGGTTCGCGCATGTCGTGCATCAACTGTGCAAATTGTTCCGCGTCGGCGTCGTGATCGTGCCCGCATGTGTGGCAGCGTCCCTTGAATGGCGCGAGTGTCATTTCGTTTCCTTCGGTGGCAGACTCGCCGCAGCCCGCAGCGCGGCCATGCGCCGGGCGGCGTCGGGGTTGGGGTGGTCGGCGAAGCGTTCAAAAACTGCCGTGACGCAGTTCTCGCCGACGCCATACCAAACATGGTCCTCGCCCCAATGCGGCCCATCCAGCCGCAGCGCGGTTTCCATGTCGAAGCAATCGCCCCTGTCAGACTTCGGGTTCCAGACGCGCCCCGATCTGTCGATCACGCACCATTCATCGCCGAGGAATTTCTCCCAGCGCAGCGTCAGCCCCATCGCCTTCGCTGCGGCCTCCAGCAACTGCCGGGTCATTTCGGCGCTCCCGGACGGGCGGCGAGCATGGCGTTCCAGACAAGGCGCGGGAAATCATCATTCCCTGTGGCTTTCCACGAAGCCTTCACGGCGGCAACGTGCATTTCCTCCGTCAACGCCACCGGCACCACCACGCACCCCGGAGGAATAGCACGGGCGAGGATAGCTCGGGCAAATCGCTTCACTTTGCCCTCAGTAAACCATGAGGGTATTTCCTTCTCTGCCTCGGCTTCAATCTCCGCATCCGTCAGCACCGCAGGCTGCTCGGCCAGCGCCTCACTCGTCACCGGCACGTCGCCTGCGTCTGCCATTGCGCGATTGATCTGCCGCAATTGCTTGTCAAGCTCGGGGTGCTCGCCTCGCACATCCTGCGAACATCTCTCCCAAGCGTCCAGCAGCGGTCCAATTAGTGGCATGACGGCAGCAGCTTGTAAGGCCCGCAAGCGTTCTAGCTCGTTGTCGGCCAGCGCCTCACGGGCGGCTGCAAGGGCGGTGCCCCACAGTTTCCGCTTCTCGGCAACTTCAACATCGCGGGTGCCAACTTCGCCGTACTGCGGAACAAGGCCGTCCATCGCAGATATGCACAGGCGCAGCGCCTCGTCTCTCTTGCTCATGGTTGCTCCTCGTAGGTGAGTTTGATGTTGGCGCACTCGATCAGGGCGCCGTGCTTGTGAACGTCGCGCTTCGGCAGCGTGACTTGGCCGCGCTGCATGCAGTCGGTCATGATGCGGCTCTCGACCATGGTTGCGCCGAAGTACGACCCAATCAGGAATGACGTGAGCATCCCCACCGGTAGGGCAATGGCGTAGTCGTTCACGCCGGCTCTCCGGTGTGGATTGGTTGAAGCTGAACTCTCGCCCTGAGGTCAGCATCTTCGAGCATGACCTTGGCGCACGGCAGGCACAGAGACATGGAGCCGTGCATTCCGTCTGCACCCGGCCTGATCTCGACGGCCAAGAACACCGGGGCGCTCGCACACCGGGCAAACCTTGGCCGTGGGCCGAGAACAAACGGGCCGTGCGCCGGACGAATTTCGGCTTGGCACTGCTTCATGTCGGGCGGGGTCAGCTTTGTCATCGCACCTCCCATTCAAAGTTGCCGGTGCGCTCCATCTTGGCAAGCTCTGCGCTGCGCTTGGCGCTGATCTCGTTGCGACGCAGCAGATACAGGCGGATGCGCCGCAGGGCGACTCGCTTGTGGCTGAGGTCACACTCGTCCATCGTCATGTGGGCGGAGAAGACGCTCGACGCGTCTTCGAAGTTCATGGCAAAGAACTCGGCGGCGGCCTCGAAGCAGTCCTTGAGGCCGAACACCGGGAATCCGCCGTAGCCCAAAGGCTGAAGTCTGAGGCCAGCCTTCTGAAACTCGGGGTACTGCGTCGCCCAGCCGAACGCGCAGAACATCGTGCCACAGGGGCGCGGGCGCTGCTCCCGAATCTCCCACTTGCTCATGTTGATGCGATCCTCGGGGACGCCAGCCAGAACTGAGTACAGCGTGCGGAGCC
>JACCDR012681148.1_pt1 | contig 11623 bp, 11 predicted proteins | sample 7446431 | NCBI WGS metagenome assembly JACCDR01 (sample SAMN15323443, study PRJNA562643) | freshwater metagenome | isolation source: river surface water | place: USA:Blue River Watershed | collected 2017-08-17
CCCGCATGAGTAACAACCGCTACTTCAGGTGCAAATCCTTCTACATGATTTTCTTCACGCTTAAGTAATTTTTCAGGAATAAGCATTGGAAAATAAGCATTTTCAACGCCTGTTGCTTTAAATTCTGCATCAAGGTTTTTTTGAATAGTTTCCCACAGAGCATATCCATACGGCTTGATAACCATACAACCTTTAACAGGGGCATGTTCAGCTAAACCAGCAGCATCGATAACATCGAGATACCACTGTGAATAATCTTCAGAACGCGGAGTAATTTTTTGAGCTTGAGCCATGCGTTTTATATTAGTATATATAGTCCGTTTTGTAAATTGACCGAATTTCGTAACTTGATATCATATAAACACAAACGGGTTCATCCCATCATTTCCCTGGTAGATACATAGAACTTTGATACTACTGATACCCCTTCAATCTATTAGCCTTATCATGCTGTCGGATCTTCTCATGTGCTTTCGCTTCAATCTGCCGAATACGTTCACGAGTAACTCCAAACATCTTTCCTACCTCTTCAAGTGTATGTTGTATACCATCAGTCATACCGTTTCGAAGCATAAGAATCTCTCTTTCTTTTTCATTTAAATCGTTTAGAATCTCTCGTACTTGATCTTGCAAGATACGTCGTGAGGCATCTTGATCAGGTGTCATCACTTTGTCGTCTGGTACAAAGTCAGCGAACACTGACTTATCCTCATCGTCAACAGGTGTGTCAAGCGACACTGTACTTTGGTCAATTTTCTCAATCATGTACACTTTCTCGATTTCGACACCCATTTCAAGCGCAATCTCTTCTGGCATAGGCTCACGTCCAAGATCCTGAAAGAGTCGTCGAACAGTTTGTTTATACTTAGCAATCGTTTCTACCATATGCACTGGAACACGGATAGTTCGTGACTGGTCCGCAAGGGCTCGAGTGATAGATTGCCTGATCCACCATGTAGCATATGTTGAAAACTTGAACCCTCGTTGCCAATCAAACTTCTCAATCGCTTTAAAAAGACCGATATTTCCTTCTTGAATAAGATCAAGAAGTGTTAGGTCCTGACTTCGGTTAGCATACTTTTTAGCAATAGAAACAACCAATCGCAAGTTTGCTCGTGCAAGCAAGACTTTCGCCTCTTCATCACCAGCCTCGATTCGTTTTGCTAAATCCTTTTCATCACTCGCGGAGATAAGATCGAACTGTCCAATCTCTTTTAAATACATTTGAATAGAATCAAACTGATCATCTCGCCCTGCTCCTTGTCCATACTTTTTCAAAAATTCATCTTGTTCAGTTTGTACATCAAGCAATCCTCCACTTTCAAGAATATCAATGTTTGATCCTTGTAACTTTTGATACAGATAATCTAGGAAATGAATATCCTCTTCAATGGTCGGAAATTCTTTCAAAATCTCATCATAGGTCACAAACCCTCTTTCTTTACCTTTTATCATCAGCTTTTCAGCTTTTTTATCATACTTCACATCACCAAACACTGTGATAGGTGCAGCTTTTGACACTGGTTTTACAAATACGTCAGGAACAGGAGTTGATGATGTTTTAATAACTTTTACAGGAGTCTCTTTTTTAACCGGAGACTTTGCTTTCACAGCTTTACCCACTGCAACTTTTTTCACTACAGGTTTTTTTACCACCTTCTTTACCACAACCTTCTTCACAGTAGGTTTAGCTTTTTTTGGAGATATTTTTTTTGTGATTTTTGTTGTTGTTTTTTTTACCATATTAAAGCGTTTGTTGTTTATATAATGAAAGTTGATGAATATATGAGATCAATGTATCTATCCTATCTTTATCTTTTACTACTTCTGCTTTTTTTAATTCTCTCTGAACTTTATCAAATACAAGCGTATATATTTTTTGCAGGAAATACGTGTACGCTATTTTTATCTCTCGAAGATAAAAATCTAAGTCGACTTCTTTTTGTCCATAGAGTGCTTCAAGCTTAAATACTATTTGTTCATCAGGGTGTATTATTCCTGTTTCCAATTCATTTCTAAAATGTAAAATATTCGTATCCAATGCGTTAAAAAATTCTTTTTGTATGAGACCGAGGGGTCCAGTAGTGTATGTATCCAAATCTGACTTAATGTTTTTGTATATTTCTGGATTGGGCGTTTCGCTTCCAGATTGAGTATGTAACGTATGAAGTTGTTGTGAATAAATATACACTAAAGATCGAAATTCCGCAAGGGCTCGATGTATTGGCAACAAATCAGTTTCAAGGAGTGCATCTCCTATAGAAAATGAATCTGACTGCAAGATAGTACCAACTGATTGAGGACCATGTTCTGGTCGGTAGTTTGGTTTCTGTGCATTCTGAAAACGGTGCAACTCTATTTGAATACTGTCAGGTGTCATATCAAACAAATCTCCTGTTTTCTTTATAAAATGTTCTCTGTCAACACTACTGTCAAGTGAGGCAATCAGTGGTATCAATTTTTCCAATGAATCTTTTTTTCCTGAACGACTTCGTACGTCACTATGTGATAATACATAGTCAATCACATGCATTGCATGTTTAAGTGCTTTCATAAACGCTTGTTTATCTGACAATAACAAAGATGCAGGATCCTCCCCTCGTGGAAGCACAGCAACTTTTACTTCCAATCCTTGTGCAAGCGCTAACATCCACGCTCGTACAGTAGCTTTCAACCCTGCTTGATCTGCATCATATACAAGCATCAAGTTATTTGTATATCGTCGTAAGATTTGTAGATGCCTTTCAGTTAAAGAAGTTCCTGAGGTTGCCACTGCATTGTCAAATCCCTCTTGATGACACAATAATAAATCCATTTGCCCTTCAACAAGTAATGCATATTTAAACTTTCGCATTCCTTCTTTTGCTTTATGGAGTCCATACAATGTTTCTGATTTGTTAAATAGAACAGTGTCAGGACTATTTAAATATTTTGGTTCACCTGCATCGACTATACGCGCTGAGATTCCAACAGCTTTACTGTTAATATCAAATATTGGAAATGTAATACGACCACGAAAAAAATCGTAACTTTGTCCAGGCTGTTTATCTGACATTTTTATAAGCCCTGCAGCAAGCAAATCTTTTTGTATGACAGAGGCATCGGCACGAACTCGTGTTTCCACAAACTGCCACATCTCTGGTGCATACCCTATTTGCCATTCATTGATCATGGAAGTGGACAATCCTCGACCTTCGAGATAACTTTTTGCTTTTCGACTTGGTACAGTATCTTCTTTTAATTCTTTTTGATATACCTCTATTGCTTTTTGTAATACAATACTTGCTCGTTTTTTCAGACTCTCTTCTTCTTTGTTTGCCTGATTTTTTTCTTGAGATTCTTGCCACTCTGATTCTGGAAGTCCAGACTTATCAAACACAGATCGAAGTGCTTCACGAAAATCCATGTGTTCATACTGCTGTACAAACTCAAGTACATCTCCTTTTACCCCACATCCAAAACAGGTAAACGTTTGTCGTTGTTCTGATATGAAAAAAGATGGTGTCTTTTCATTATGAAATGGACAACACGCTTTATAGTTTATACCTGCTTTCGATACTTTGATATAAGTACCGATAATATCCACTATATTGACTCTTTCTTTAATTCGTTTCGCTAGACCGAGATTCATTGAGGTAACTATATCACAATTTTATCTACTTGCTCTTCTTGGCAAACTTCTCAATATGCTCTTTCATAGTAGTTCCTGCCAGTGTTCTGTATTTGCAGTATTCGCAAGTTTCCTTCTCTTTAGGGATTCTGTCGTCATCTAAACACTTTTTAATATGTATCAATGTCTTATCAATCCATGATGCATCACCTGTGTGTGACAATACTTTTATAGAAAACTCGAGCTTATTATCAAACCCTGGCTTATCCTTCAAACCATTTGCATAGACAAAATACCCAGTATCTGAAACTTCAAATCCCATTCGTCGGAAAATCCACTGATAGACTTCCATCTGCCGTCTGTATCCGTCTTGCCACTCAGCATCTAAGTTCACCTCACCGTCTTTTGAAGTTGCCTTATAATCAACGATGATAAGCTTTCCTTTTTCTGGTCCATCAGTATACACCCACACATCATCAATTGCTCCGAATATTAAAAAGTTAGTTTCTTCGTGTAGTGTTTGTCCACCTGTAAAGTTTTCTCGCCACACATCCATTTGTGCATGTGCAAAAGGAATAGCTTGAAGTCCAGCTTCAATCATATACGGATGTGGAGTTCCCGCATGACGATGTATATCGAATTCTTTTTTAAGCAGTGCATCAACTGCACTGTTCAGGTTAAAAGGAAAACCTTGAGGTCGAGCAACCAACATGCGTCGATCTAGATAAAAACATCGAGGACACTCGACAAACAAATCAATCTTTGAGCGACTGAGTTTAAATGGTTCTTTCTCCCCTGGGATATATGGTCGTTTTTTGTAGAATGCCATGAGGAGAGTATAGCACGTTACATAAGTGCACTCACCTCTTCCAATACCGCAAACACTTTCTCCTTAGAAAATCCCAATCCCTCCATTATATGAGTTGATGAGTGAAGTGTTTTACATAAAATCACATTTTTAAGCATTAATTCTTTTTTTTCTGCAGTATTCAAAGTTGTAAGTACAGTGATGGGATATAACTTGTATTGAATAATCAATTCTTGTAATGATCCACCTTCAGGATAATCATAACTCATCAATTTTAAATTATTACAATTTGCATATGTAATCGCTGTATCACTAAAGTGTGTGTTTGTAATGAGCCACCCTTCGGTTAGTTTTTGAGGTATATCAATAGTAGGAATAATTGCATCTGCATTTCGCAACTCTCCAGTATGTTCTCTTTGTGCACTTTTTTCAAAGGTATGCATATCATCTATTGCTGTATCGACAACTTTTGATATATCAAAAGATTTTAATGTAAATGTTTGCGTCCGAATATCATCATATCGAGCTTTGACATAGAGTGCAGTTTTAAGATCTGTCCGAGCTCCACCATCACTATGATATTTTGCCTCCACCATTACGAGTTCGTTTTCTCGCCATGCAATCACATCCACCTCATGTGATACACAACTTCCATAAATCATTTGTCCTGTAATAGCTGTGTACCCTTTTGCACGCCACACTTCAGCAATAAATTCTTCAAAAGGAAAACCACTTGGACCGAGTTCTAACATTGCTCGTTTGATAGAAAACTTGAGTGCTGAGTTTCGAGAAATATTTTTCAACTGCTTAAATGCAAGTTGATAAATATAGTCGGTTTTTATGATTTGTTCTTTCCCTGCAGAATCATGACACTTATCGGTGATATGATTAGCAATCTCTTCAGCTACAGATCTTTTTGCACCAGCGTGTGTTAAGGCAAATATAAGCTTTTCTATTTCAAATGGTTCGGTTGTCCCGTCGGCTTTACGAATTAACATATAGTATATATTCTAGCCTATTTTTATGATATGTTACAGGTATGACAATAATATATATAGTCCTTGCAACCGCTATTTCGACACTTATTGGAGGTTTTGTTGCTCTTCGATATAAAAAGTATGCGCATATATTTGCAGGACTTACTGCCGGTACACTTCTTGGAGTTATATTCTTCGAGATTGTTCCCGAGGTTATGGAAATGAATACAGGCAAGCTTCCACTTTTCACTTTAGTTGGTGGATTTGTACTTTTCCATATCTTGGAGAAAATATTTTCTTTACACCATTCACATGACACACATGAGGACCACGCACATAGTCACCCAGTACCACGAAGTGTTGCTGTATGGGCACTTATTTTACACTCACTCATTGATGGACTTGGAATTGGTTTAGCCTTCCAGATATCACCTGAATTTGGATTGTTGCTCGCTATCGGAGTTATAGCGCATGACTTTAGTGATGGGTTTAATACAGTCTCACTTACTTCTCACACCAAACACGCTAAGACTTTTTTGTTGATCGATGCACTTGCTCCAACTATTGGAATATTGATTGGACTACATCTATTTGTTGCAGACAACATCATTGGACTAGTACTTGGACTATTTGCCGGAATCTTGTTGTATGTTGCCACAAGTGACATCTTACCTGAAGCACATTGTGAAAAGAAAAGTCATATGGTACAGCACTTGATTGCATTGGTAACAGGGGTGTTATATATCTCTATTGTGGTTGGGTATTTGGGTTAATACACAAACGTCATATCTCTACATCATCACCCCACCACCAACACACACACTTCCACGATAAAACACCATTGACTGACCACTTGACACCAGTTGGTTTTCTGTCAAGGTCACTGTCAATCCATCTTGATTCTTTTTACCTTTTTTCTCTACATGAGAAATAGGAATTCTGTGTTGTCGATATCGCATTCGGCATTCAAGACCTTGTACATCCAAAGAATCTCGGAGTACAACATTGGTCAAACTAACCACTGTACTTTTCTTCACCCCTTCAGAGATATCTGTATCAAGAGCTGTGACATCATCACTAACTGTGAGTGTATTTTTTACAATATCTTTTTTAATAATATATGTTCTCTTTTGAGTTGTATCTTGTTTATATAAAGTAAACCCATGTCGCTCACCAAGTGTATATAACAAAGCACCTTCATGAGAACCAATAACATTTCCATCGGTATCAAGCACATTGCCTGTATGAGTTTCAATATATTCTTTCAAAAATTCTTTCATATCGATGTGACCTATAAAACAAACACCTTGTGAATCTTTTTTATCAAATATTGGCAACCCAGCTTTCTGAGCAATCTTTCGAACTTCCGGTTTTTGTAAATGACCAATCGGAAACAATACATGTTGTAATTCTTCTTTTTCAAGTGTCCATAAAAAGTATGATTGATCTTTTTGTGTGTCAGCACCTTCTAACATTTGTCCATCAACAATTTGTGCGTAGTGACCAGTTGCAATATAGTCAGCACCTGCTGTTTTTGCCCATTTCCAAAACGCACCAAACTTTACCTGTCGATTACACATCACATCTGGGTTTGGAGTTCGCCCTGCTTTGTATTCAGATATCATGTAGTCAACAACACCTTCTTTATATTCTCTCCGTAAATCAAGAGTTACAAAAGGGATATGCAAATGAGCTGCTACTCGCATAGCATCTCGTCTTTCATCTTTCCATGTACATTCACCTCCTTCAGGTTGCCATACACGTATAAATACACCAGTTACATCATAACCAGCTTTTAGAAGCAATAATGCAGATACCGACGAGTCCACTCCGCCAGACATTCCTAGAAATACTTTTTTATTTTCTATTGTTGCCATGTATGGTTGTGACTATACCACACTTATTTACCTAAATACAGTCTTCGATTTTTCAAATGCTCAGTATATGTGACCGCATAGTGATTGCTACCGTTTTTATCCGATAAGAAAAATAGATAGTTATTTGTATCAGGATTGAGAGCTGCCTCTATAGCAACATCACCTGGGTTACCAATAGGTCCTGGAGGCAGTCCTTTATTGACATAGGTATTGTATGGGGATTCTATTTTCAAATCCTCAGTTACAAGTTGTAGGGATGCTTTACCTGTGATAAATCCAAGTGTACTGTCCATTTGCAGTGGCATACCTTTTGCTAAACGGTTTTGTATAATACCTGAAACTATTTTCATGTCAGCCTTTTGTGGAACTTCGCGTTCGAGAATAGATGCAATTGTCAATATCTCTTGTTCAGTTTTTGTTGAGCTGGCAATAGCAACCGTAAAAGTTGCAATACGTTTAACAAATTCGCCTTCAATTGTTTTTAATATTTCATCTGTTGTAGCAAATGGTGCGAAAATATATGTTTCAGGAAATAATCGCCCTTCTTTATCTCGTATGAGGTTATACACATCATGTTCTAAAAATCTTGGAAATTTAGCGTTAATAGCACGAGCAATCTCATGTGCATTTTCTCCTTCACGAATAGTAAGTCGGACAGGTTCGTATTCATATCTTCCATTTAAAATCTTACTAATAGTTTCAGTCATTGTAAGAGGCTTGTTAAATGTATATTCTCCAGTCTTAATAGAATGTTCACCTCCACTCAATATCATGAGCATTCTAAATAAAAGTGGTGATGATATAGCTTTTTTTTCATACAATAACCCTGTAACAGCTTGTAATGAAGACCCTTTTGGAATCTCAATCATAACTGGATAGAGCTCCATTTGTACAGGTGTGCTGATTTTTCTATGTACCAATACGCCTCCGATCAACACAAATAAACATGCAATAGATGCTATCCATATAATCAGTCGTAGAAATCGCTTAGGGGGAGTTGATGTGAGTTGATTAGGCATAATCATAGAGGGTCCAGTCTCAGGTGTAGCGAGAAAATCTGTATCATAATTTTTGTATGGTTCAGATTTTTTATCAGCTTGCATGTTATCTATTATATATTAAAAAATAAATCTTGGAAAACTTTTCTACTATTAGATTGGAAGATTTGCTGGTGGTTCTACTTTCTTAGCATCAACACGAGTGAGTGATGGAGTTTTCGCAACATCTCCTGGGAAATGAAATATCGTTGCAAGTTCTTCTATGTTCATAACAAAAGGAATTCCTGGTTCATACTTACTACTTTTCCATCTCATATGTTTCCCTCCACCTCCCCCAACAGGAATATAATCTCCATAGAAAAAAGATCGACATTGATACTGTTCAAATATTTTTTTCTTATCTGCATCAACTTTAAAACCACCCATATCTTGCCAGGTGTATTTTACTCTTGGACTTTTTGACTCGAAACTATTAAGATGAACAGTATTGTATTGTTTAAATGTTCCCGAAATAGCGGCAGAGTGTGCAGCTGAAAATGCTTCGTTAGTAGCCACGTACACTCCACGAATATTTGTATCGAATGCGATTTTAGAGATACTTCTCTCAATAGTTGCAATCTTCTCTTCTTCTGGTTTCGTGAGTTTTTGATCTGCGGGATTTGTTGGTTTTTCAGGATCAAACTTCACATCACGTTTAGCAATCTTCTTGATTTCTTCTTTGGCCTCATCAGACCAATCAACGGTTTCATGCGTAGCAAACCAACCCAACTTTCCAGCTTTTCTTTTTTCTGCACGTTTATCTACAGGCACTTCTTTCATAATATCTTTTCCGTGTGCACGTATACCGATTTGAATCCAAGCCTGTTCTCCTTTTCCAAGACTACCCATATATTCGAGCATAGGAGTTATTGGATCGACTTTAAACTCTTCTTTTGGATCTTTATCTAATCCGTAATCAACATATGTTCGTATTGGAAGATATGAAGCACTTTTTTTCTTAAATTCTCCACACCAATATTTATATTTTGAAGAATCATAGACAAGCTTTCGTGCATAATCACCTTCTCCTGTATCTTTCATACATACTACTTCAATATCAGGAAATTGTCCGTATAGTTGAGTTCGGATTGCATTTTCATATTTTTTCTGTGTCCAAATAAAGAACCGCACAACTCCTTCGATTGATACTATTTCTAGACTTGTCCATGCACGAGTAGTTCCTTGCCAATATTTATCATATTTATCACCTTCGCCTCCAGGCATCCACAATACATTTAAAAAAACTTCCATTGCTAATGGAGATTTTGCAATACCTTTTGGAATACGAAGCTCTAATAAACTATATTCGAGAGTCGCATATACTGCACCACGTATGTATTCAATCCATGTATACCAAGCTTTTTTCCAGAGATAATACGGCAACCAAAATAAGCAGACGAAAACAATTGCATACAATATAAAAGCTACGAATTGTGCTCCTGGAGTCATGCAATTATTGTATCATCTTTTTCATCTATGTGTTATTCGATCTCAACAATTGTGTACGTAACAATATCACCTGAAGGAAGCTTTACATCAACAACATCTCCTTTCACTTTTCCTACAACTGCTGAGCCTATAGGTGATTTTAAAGATACCTTTCGAGACATTGCATCAACTTCTTCTGATCCTACAATCATATACATGATATTTTTGCTCTCTCCTTTCTTTTTTAAATGAACCTTTGTTCCCACTTCTACTGTATTTGAATGATGAACTTTTACAATCTCTGCATTTGCTAAAACGTTTTCAAGTTGAGCAATACGATCTTCAACTACAGCTTGATCTTCTCGAGCTTTATTGAACTCAGCGTTTTCTGAAAGATCTCCCAAAGATCGTGCATACTCAAGATCTGTAGCAATCTCTTTACGTCGAACTGTTTTAAGTTCGTTTAATTCAGCAATAAGTTCTGCGTGTCGTTCTTTAGATAGATACTCTTTTTTTGTTGTCATATGGACAGGAGTATAGCATGATATTTAAGTTTTGGCTTGTTTGACAATATTATATTTATATGTTTATCTATGTACGAATTTTATTAACGACGTAGAGTGAGAGAAACAAAATGAGTTCCATGTGATACCTCGATGCTCTGCATCGAGGTGGTATTTATTCTTTAAGGCTTTATATCTTAAACTCCATCACATCCACATCTTATTTACCCTTAAATCCAACATCGAAACTTGAGAATCGCCTGGTTTTTATTTATTTTTCAAACCCGTCTTGATTGTAAGCATACCAACGACGTTTTTATATAGCAAGCAAAGAGAAAGGGCGACCTCGGCTATTGCCTTGGTCGCCCTGAATTTCTCAACGCTTGCCGATTACTTCCGCTGTTCGACGAGATCGTCGAACAGTTTGCAGAAGCCAAGATCCACTTGACCTGCCGTACTGCTCGCATTGCTTTGAGCGGGGGTGTCGATGTCGATCCAACCCTTGCGGTCCGAAGTCTTGAACCAGCCTTTGACCTCTGCGGTACAGTTTTGAGGCTGGCCGACATTGGTCGTGCAGTATCCCTTGAAGCACCAGCTTTGGCCGGAGCCGTCTTCCCAGGAAATTCCGTTGATAACGACTTCGATTTGCTGTTGTCCGTTGGAGCAACTGGGGCCTTGGATGGTGAGATTCACCGACCGACGGCCGCCGAGCTTTTCAGGATTTGACCTATCGAAGAAGGCGATGCTAAGGTCGAACTTGGACGGGGCGTTGATTATGCTATTGCGTGTCATACGACACTCCTTTCATTGAACTATGGGTTAGATAGAGAACCCACATACTCCCTTATCTCCCACCTTTCGGTGCAAGAGACGACTTAGTCATACGACTAAGAATCTTATACCATCATATCATTTATAAGATACTTTGTCAAGCATCTAAACCCGGAATTCCATTACCCTGAGTAAATTTGAGTACAATTTTACAAGGGCAAGCATCCCCATCAAATATTTATACCTTAAACTCTATTGCATTACCGTCTTTAGATATGATACAATTTTTTAATGACAAGAATTCTATCTTTAATAGTCTCATTAATCCTTTCAGCAATTTTATTATTTTTTGCTGGATATACCTGGTTTGCTAGTGCCTTCGGAGCATCTACAACAATATACATCTGGTTTTTTGGCTTTTTACTTTCGTCAATTCTTTTTGCAGTTTATGCAATAAAAAGCTTTATAAAAAGCAAGCCTAAATCTTAAACTCCATAACACCACCATCTTCAAAAATATTTGAGAATCGTCGATTTCCCCAGTGATGACTATTTATATGTCAAACCCGTCATAGTCATCAGCATACCAACGACGTTTTTATATAGCAAGTAA
>JACCDR010967413.1_pt1 | contig 11621 bp, 10 predicted proteins | sample 7446431 | NCBI WGS metagenome assembly JACCDR01 (sample SAMN15323443, study PRJNA562643) | freshwater metagenome | isolation source: river surface water | place: USA:Blue River Watershed | collected 2017-08-17
GCCCACGGTGGTCGAAGAGAGGATGCGCCACTCGATGCGCACCCACTGGTTGAGAGTTACTGGCACTGTCGCGAACGGAGCAATGCCGGTCTGCGCTGCGTTCAGGTTCGCAAGTAAGCCGGTTGAGGGGGTATAGGTCAGCATTCCGCTGTTGGCACTAGCGGTACGAGCAAGGAAAAGCCTGAGAGCGGTCGAGGACGCGCCGCTAGTGAAGTAGCAATAGGCGCGGAACCACACGCTCGTTGTAATCGCACCGAGACTCGTCCAAGCTACGTACTTCGACACGTAAGTAGCGGTTGTGTCGGCGTTCATCGCAAGGGTGCCGCTGTGCGCGTTCGTTGTCGAGTAAGTAGGACTACCGGCGACGGCGTCGAAGGCATCTCCACCTACGGCGCTGTTGCCGGTAGTGATGACCGTGGTGTCGGCCTGACCCGACTCGAAAGTATGTGTAAGAGGAGGAGCAGGCATATTAATCCTTTAACTTAAGCTGGTACGAATTCATAAATCATATCATAGCCTGGTGCATTAATTATTTCGCTGATAGCAAACGCAATTTGTTCGTCTCCAAGTGTAAACAACGCTGTCGCTGCGTTTGATGCAAATTCTGCTGTTGCGTCAGATACTGTTCCAGTACCAGAACCTGTATTCGTAGTCGAATCAGACTCCGCAGATAGAATGCTGTGTGTTGCTGTTCCTATAGAAAGAAGATCGCTCGCAAGAGACTGAACGATTGTCTGTGTAGATGTACCGGTGTTGAACAGATCTGAAGCGATTGCTTGAGCAATTGTTTGTGATGCTGTTCCAGTGTTTGTCTGTGTTTCTGCGGTAGCATCGGCAGTAGTGAATGATCCTGTTCCAATGTTATTTGCATCTTGTGCTTCCCCAGAAAGAATAGTTTGCGATCCATTGCCTGTATTAGATGCAGCTTGTGCTTCAGCAGATAGAATTGTCTGAGTAGATGTTGCGACATTGTCGATAGTTTCAAGAACATTTCCAACGAAGTCTTCAATTAGAGACTGTGTCGAAGCTGCTGAGTTCGTTGAAGATTCTGCAAGAGCTTCAGAATATGCTTGACTTCCACTTCCACTATTTGTCTTAGTTTCTGCAACCGCGTCACTTGTTGTCTGACTACCAGTTCCAGTGTTAGCATCTGTATCAGTGACAGCAGAAGCTATTGTCTGTGTAGAGTTCGCTGAGTTTGTCTCAGTATCAGCGATTGCATCTGCTGTTGTGTGTGTAGCTGTGCCAGAGTTATTTGCAGCTTGCGCCTCTGCACTAAGAAGAGTTTGCGATCCTACTCCAACGTTAGTTAGTGAAGCTGCTTCAGCATCAGAGAGTGTCTGTGTAGATGTTGCTGAGTTCGTAAGAGCCGAAGCAATTGCTTCCGCTGTTAGTGTCTGCGATCCACTACCAGTATTTGTTTCTGTGTCTGCGAGAGCTTGGACAAGACTCTGCGAGCTTGTAGCAGAGTTTGTATCTGTCTCTGCTGTCGCGTCTGCTGTTGTATGAGAAGCTGTGCCAGAGTTGTTAGCTGCTTGAGCCTCAGCAGAGAGAAGAGTTTGTGAGCCAGTTCCAGTGTTTGTGTCAGACTCGGCAAGAGACTGAACTAGTGTCTGAGAAGAAGTAGCTGAGTTAGATTCTGTATCTGCAAGAGCTTGACCAAGTGTCTGAGAACTTGTTCCTGTATTTGTATCTGTTTCCGCTACCGCATCAGCAGTTGTATGTGAAGCAGTTCCAGCTTGATTTGCCGCTTGCGCTTCCGCACTTAATAGCGTCTGATCAGAAGTGGCAGAATTAGTAAGAGTATCTGTAACTGTTGTTACAGCTTCAACTGCTGTAATCGGGAAATAAACTCTAGTAACAGATTTTAGAGGATCTGGTACAACTTCAGGTATAGACGAGTAAACTATTGGCGCTGGCAAAGATAGTGTTGCCAACACTATGGATTCTTCTATTGTTTGAGAATTTGAGGCGCTAGATAAAGAATCTTCTGCTGTTGCTTCTGAATATGTATGTGAACTGCTGCCAGAACTAGTTGTACTATCGGAAGCAGCTTGTTCAATAGTTTGTAGACTTGTTGCTGAATTAACATTTGCTTCAGCAAGTGCATCTAGAGTATTTTGTGTGGATTGCTGAGCAGATAGAGCAGAGATTCCAAAATCATCTAGACGAGCATTCGAATTAATCTGTAAAATTCCAGCATAACCATAACTATATGAAGTGTCTGTTATTTTAAGAACTCTAGTCCACGAGCCGCTCTTAAATATAAATCCTTCAATAGATGATCCAAGTGCTCTAATTCTTAATTTGTCTCCATTTGACAGCGCTCCAAAAGAGTCTGTCATACCTAGAGAAGTATCATCTATTCCATTAGTAACCTTTACTATTTCAAATAGGTTAGTGCCTGGTGTATATCTAAATATATAACCATCATGTTGAGTAAAAGTTCCTGGTTCTTGAATTCTGACGGCGACGCACGAATCATCAACTGAACCACCAATGGTATCTATTGTTATAAATACATCTGCATCAGTTAAGTTGCTAACACTCTTCCAATAAGCAGAAGCAATAGATCCCCCTGATTGCAATTTATTTGAATTAATACTAAAGGAAGCATGAGTTAAGTTTATTTTTTCCCAATCGTTATTTCCTATTAATGGTAATTCATTAGCCCTGTTGAATGAATCGAGAACTAAATCTGGTTGAGCTATTAATTCAGAAATCGCGTCAGAAGTATTTTGTGAACCAGATCCTTGATTCGCAGATGATTGAGCCTCAGCAGAAAGAATAGTTTGAGAAGAAGTGCCAGTATTTGTTAGATCGTCAATTACTTGGGTAGGAGCAACTCTTTGCTGATAAATTCTAGTAAGATTGGGAAGAGGATCTTTTTCATATACCGGTATAGAAGAAACAACCAGTATAAGATCGGTTGGAATGGCTATTTCTTCAATTATATCTTGAGTATTAGTAGATTGATTGTCTAGAACATCGACAACTTGCAATGGCGCACCAAAATAAATCGTAGTTATAGGATCTCTACGAACAGAACCATGATGTGATGAAATCGGCCAGCGTACTCTACTCATTAGTTTCTATCCCATCCACCAGGAATTGGTGGAGCCATAACTACGTAAGGAATTGGTGGAGCGGCAGCGGCTGGGCGAACAGCAATAACTAAAGTAGAGTTTCTAGCGTTAGAAGTGTCAGTTCCAGAGAATGTTCCAACATCTTCTGAAGAAGCATTCAATTGCCTGAATGCGACAGCTAGTTCTGTCTGTCCAATCGTACTTGCGTCTACTGTCGCTGTTCTCGCAAGGCTTCCATAGTTAGTTGGAGCAGTTGATCCCGTTCCAGTCCAAGAACCAGTACCACTTGTCATTCCATTTCCATGAACAGCTATCCATAACGTATCTTCTGCCGCCCAACCAGCAGGGTCAAGAGCACCAGGGTCAGATGCTGCGGAAGTTCCATTTGCAATCGTTCCAACGGCAGGAGCAGTAACCCCATCTGATCCAGGAATAGCGAGCAAGATCATTGAAGCATGACCAGTAACGGTAGCTGCTTGCGTAACAGTAAATGTACCTGTCTCTGATCCAGTTGACCATTTATACGCAGCGCCAATAGCAAGCGTAGAACTGTTTGTTGTCATCTGGTCGCAAAATTCGGTGAAACTGCCTCCCCAAGAAGAAAAAACAGTTCCACCAGGAGCACCCGCTCCAGCAGATGACTGATAACAACAGATTATAGCGAGGAGTAAATCACCGCTATTTTTTGTCAGTGAAGAAAGGTTTGGGAACGTTCTAGTTTGTGAAGTATCTGCTTGGTTTGTTGTTAAAACCTGCCCACCAGTTGGAATAGTTGGAAACGCCATAGGCGCTCACACCTTTATCATTCGTCCCAAGTAAACACGAACTCACAAACTTGTCCAGTACCTACAGGAATAATTCCAACTCCATTTGCTGTACCAGCAAGTACCACCAATCCAGTATCACCAAATGTCCACACAATACCAGAACCCTTTGCTGCTCCCAATACTGCTCTACCAAGTGAATCTGCCGAAACAGTTGCATCAGCAGAGTGAGAGTTGAATGCAGTTGCTGCTGCGGCAGGACCATTAGGGTTATGCTTTTCTTCTCCCAATCCTGTACCTGGTGTACCAGCAGTAGTTAGACGAGCAATTCTAAATACACAAGAAACATCAGTTGTGTTGAATAATTCAATCTGTCTAATAGCAAATCCTGAACCCGCAACAGCATAAACAGACCCTATTGGTCTAGCTGAAGTTCCTGCGTTTGTAGATGTTGCACCAGCACTAAATCTTGCCATTTATATACCACCTCCTCTCACAGATATTATCATTAGTTAAACTTAAATTTTACCATCTAAGAGGAGATTTAGTTACATATATTTTTCTTTGTGCTGAGCCTACATTACCACCGCCAAAATCATCCAAGACTGCATTCTCGTCTGCCATACCAAATCCGATATAGCCAGCAGCTTGGTAAGTAGAATCAGTGGCGCTCAGTAGTTCTGTCCATACACCGCTAGACTTCCGATACAGTTTAATCGTAGTTCCTATTATCTCCAGACCCAAGCTGTCTCCGTTAGACCATGTAATATCTGTTCTACTAGCAAGCTCAGTACCATCTCCATCGAGAAGCCTCAACAATCGAGTTGTATGAACACTTCCTCCAGCAATACGAAAGTCCGCTGAGTAGCCGTCAGATGAAGCATCAGCAGTTGTCATCCGACCATACACGTATACCGGACCTGCTCCAGTAGCGGGAAGTGTTGAGATCGTGATGTACGCTTCTACATCAGGCCCAGGTTGACTTGCATTCCAAAAGGCATTAGCGGCGCGTCCAGTAATTGTATTGCTAAGCAGATGAGCTTGACCTACTATTCCAACGATAGAAATAGGAGTTGTCCACGATCCGTCAAGAGGATCTGCGTCTGAACGATTGAAATTGTCAAGAATATTGGTTGTTGGAAAAGCCAATTATCGCGCCCCGAGCACAATTCCCGCTTCTGCCACTCTGCTTAACCAAAGATCAGTTTCAGCGTCTTCCATAGCTCTAGTGATAGTTCCGCCAATTGGTGACATGTGCGTATTGTCAGCCCACGCTCCCGTAGTCAATCCATCGCCGTTCCCTCGCGTCTCGCCTGCGAAGTTGCCATCGTTGCCGCGAGAGTAGCTTCCCTGGCTCGTACCCTTCATCGTGCCGAGCACGTTGCCGTGAGCCTGGTTGTCCGAGCCGCCAGTGTTGATGGACATACCCTGATATCCATAGTAGTTGCGCGTCACGCCATCATCGAGATATCCCGCGTTGACACAGCGGTTATTCAAAAGACGGTTGCCACGCGCAGGCCCAGTAGAAGTTGGGAATATTCCTATCGAGAGACAGCGGACGAGAATGTTGTATTCTATGCGGTTATTGTCTACTGGCTGACCTGAGCCGCCGTAGCCATCGAGTGTGATACCGTTCTGCGATGAGCCGGGGCCGTTGCCGGGGTGGAATTGTCCTTGGATGTAGTTATGATGCCACCAAGTATTTGACGAGTGGTAGATCGAGAACACGTCTTCTGGGTTTGACTGGTTGTACTCATTGATGATCTCGTTCCAGGCGACTTCGAAGCTTCCTAACTGAAACAGGCGAACTTGCAAGAAGTTACCAACGCCACCACTAACACGTTGAATGTTGTGATGCTTATTGTAAACCATTCTCAGTTCTCCATTACCGACTAGTGTAACTCCAGAAGTTTTCTCGATAGTACAATTTGTCATAATGAATCTCTTAAATCCATCTCCATCAACGATACGATGGCTTGCTCCAGAAATATTACAATTATTTAACGTTAAATCAACTCCGCTAGAAGGAACGCGAATCATCGTTCCTCCTTGATAAGTAAGATTACAATTGATCAAAGTCACAGGAGAAGTGGTTGCAATAGTAATCTGATTACCGAAATTAGAAGTATAAGTGCCTCCGCTTCTAATAACTCCATCTGATGGAATTGGAGTTCCACTTGGAGGTGGAGGAGGTGGAGGAGGTGGAGGCGATACAGAGCTTATTTCAACTCTCGCATTTCCCCAATCAGCATGATCCCATCCTACTCCATCTGGCCCGCCGCTAACAACAAGTCGAAGTTGATTACTTCCAGAAATTGGTACATCTACTACTCGTGCAGCATCAGAATGAATCATTAAGCCACTATCATAAACTTTTGTTGCTCCATCAAATACTTGGAATATTGCTGAACCATTAGTACCAGCTTCATCATCTATTCCTACAGACGCCTTGAATCTATTATGTAAAGCATCTGGGAGAACATAGATAAGTTCACTAAATGCATGAACTCCTAACCCTTTAGAAAATGTGACTCCGTTAATAGTAAGTGTATTTCCATCTCCTGCCAATGCTTCTCCGTTGCTCTTGTCTCTCTCATATGGTCCCCAACCATTAATAGCAGAAATTGGGTTTAAATCGCTTAAGTAAAGTACATCAGGAGTAGGAGTTGCGCAATCCGAAGTAGATGCTGTAATTGTAGATTTTTGAGACTTATTACCTGCTGCATCTAATGCTTCAATAGAAAGAGAATAACTTGTTCCACAAGCAAGATTATCGAAAGTATAAGATATTGCAGAAGCACTTAACTTAACAATAAATATTCCGTTTCTATATACATTGTATCCTACAACTCCTACTGCATCAGTAGAAGCTGTCCAACCAACAGTAATGCTTGTTGTAGTAGATGTTGATTTAGCAAATGATCCAGGGACAGTTGGAGGAGTAGTATCTGGTGGAGGACTTGCTGCATTTACAACGGTTACAGTTTCTGAATCTTTTACGACTCTGTTGTTTTTATAAACTGCTGAAGCGGTAACTACATGATTTCCATCAGCAACTGTAGTTGTATTCCAACTCCAATTAAAGGGAGGGACAGTTTTAGATACGACGAATACGTTATCTATGTAATAATCTAAACGAAGTGGAGAAGGATTAGCTTGAACACTAACCTGAACTGTTCCGGTAAATTTTAAGTCAGGATCAGAAAAAATTAACTGATTATTCATTAAACACTACTCCTAAATATTCCAAGATCAATAAGGGCATTTATGATATCTTCTGTACTGTCAGAGCCAGGATCTAAAGCTGGCTGTTCAACTGGTTCAACTCCATTAAATCCAAACGATCCTGTCGCTCCAATTTGTAAGACAGCAGTATCATTTATCTTTAACAACAGTAAGTTTCCAAGCTCGTTTGAATTTTTATTCATATCGAGCATAGCTTCATCTTCTTCTCCGCAATATGCGCTAAGTTTGGATTGGCTTCCCCCACTAGCAACTAATTCAACAGATCCATAATAAACTTCATTTAAGTCTGTATCAACAGAAATAGCAGCCACTCCATCGTTTTTAGTTATAACTAATTCTTGTTCGCCAGCTTCATAAGTATCTGGAAGTTCAGGAACTTCTTCTACAGGAACTGGATCAGCTGGTTTGTCATAAACGTTTATCGTTCCTCTTGAAATAAGATTATCAACTTGAGATTTAAACGTAGAATTTCCAGAATATACATCATTTGAAACTTCAAGAATAGATCCAGGCGCTAAAGTCAAAATATTTTGACTTCCCAAATAAAAAATATAATTTTCTGAGCCTGAATTAGAGATGATCATGAACTTTTGCCTCCAGTAACTATGCTGCTCCAACATTCCAATTTGGATGGGCTGCGAAGTCTTTGAACCCTTGGTATGTTGTCGCATCAACACTACCAGCAACCTTATTTTGCTTCTGTGTAAAAGTTTGGTTGCGATCTACTCGCCAATCGAATCCTTCTGTTAGATGTAAGTCTTGATCGAAGAATTGAATACCGCAAAGATATGGCATATCTGGCTTTGCGAAGGCATTGGAATTAATGTTGCGGAACCAGTTAGCCTTTCTAGTCAAATTACTTGAATCAAAAAGTGATCCAGTCTCACCAACAATAAATGGTTTACGTGAACCAAACTCTTTATAAACAGATAGAACATTTGTTCCATGACCAGTAGCGTTGAACAACTCCCAAAATTCAGCCCATCCAGCGTGCAGAGGCATTGTCCAACCAGTAGGATTAGCCTGGTTATAACAGTCTGCTCCTACCCAATCTACATATGCATCACCGGGATAACAAGCACTTCTGACAGTTCCATTATACCAAGCTGTTGGGCACCAGAAGAATCCTACATTGTCTGCGCCAGCAGAGGCAAACAAATTAACTATTCTCTGCCAAGCACTTATCCATTGTGCGGCAGTACAACCAGGGTTAGATCCGCCGTCATTGGCGCTTGGATTTGCAGTTGGCGACCAAGGGAACCAGTTACCATCGAATTCCCAGAACATACGAAGCATGACACGAAAACCCAAATTCTTCAAGTAATTAGCGGCGTTTGTATATTTAGTATCATGTACTCCATTATTGATTTCGACCATAGTATTAACAGACTTATTCACTCTGTTTGGAACGTAAGAAATTACAGGAATGGCTCCTTGAGAATCAACCCACTCCTCTGCTCCTGTACCCAAACCTCCTCCCGATCCAATGGTTACTGCTCCTCCATAGTGAATTCCTATGAAGTCAAAGTTTCGATTGCAATCAGTCATTCTCTGTTGAATAGAAGTTCTTACTGTGTCACTCGATGATCCTTGTGCCGCTCCACTTCCCCACATGCCTAGCAACGCTCCTCCTGCTTGAGCAGGAACAATATTATTGCTGCCTAGTGGCCCTGAATAATATGATAGAGGGAAGGTTGGTGGAGGAGGAGGAGAGCTTGACTTAGGAGTCAATCTGGCTCCTGCCCAATCAGCATGATCAGAATTTATTCCATCTCCTGCATCAGTAACAACGAGTCGCAATTCATTTTTATTTGATACATCAACATCAATAGTTTTAGTAAGAGAAGAACTTGTCATTATTCCACTGTCGTATACTTTTGTTCCATCTGTATATACTTGGAATATAACCGACCCTGCACTAACTTCATCATCTATTCCAATATCAGATTTAAATCTAGTGTATCCGCTATTTAAAGCAAATCTGATTTCAGAATTAGCGTGACAACCTAGTCCCTTACTATAAGTGACTCCATTGAGTGTTATTGTATTACCATCGCCAGCAGATAATCCTGCATTGCTCTTATCTTTTTCTACTGGCCCCCATCCGCTAATAGCAGAAGTCCAGCCCAAGTCGCTTACATACACATCGGCAGTTGGAGGAGTTGAACAAGCAGAAGTGCTTTCTGTTATTGTTGATTTAGCAGACTTGTTTCCTGCATTATCTACTGCTTCAATAGACAATGTATAAGTAGACCCGCATGTTAATCCTGTAAATGTATAAGTTGTTACTAAACCGACAGATGCAGCGAGAACATTGTTTATATATAAATTGTATCCCTTTAAGTTAGAACCACCAGAATCAGTAGAAGCAGACCAAGTTGTAGTTATTCCTGTTTCTGTAGATGCACTTTTAGCAAATGACGCAGGAACTGTTGGAGGAGTTGTGTCTGCTGTTGGGGTATTCTTCACTGTAACTGAAATTGGCGAACTACTATCTGTTCTGTTTTTGTAAACAGCCTTAGCTACGACTACATAATTTCCGTCTGGATATTGAGTGGTGTTCCAATCCCATACATAAGGAGAAGTAGCTCCTCCCGCGCCAGATACTATAGCGTTGTTTAGATAGTATTCAACTCTAATTGGCTGAGGATTGGTAGAAGCAGTTACTCTTACTGTTCCCGCAAAAACTAGATCAGTATCAGAAAATTGAACGGTTACTTGCATTAGCTCTCCTCTTCACATAATCCAATTTGTATTAACAAATTAGCAATATCTTCTGCTGTAGCAGAAGAAGGATCTATAGTTAAAGGAAATCCATCAACTAATAGCTTATAAAATTTCCCTTCTTCATTTTGATCTTTTGATAGAACTACCATAGCTCCTAAATCTTCACTTGGGTATGCAGAAACAGTTGCCGACGATCCATCAGAAGACCTTAGATTTACTGATCCATAATAACAATTTTCAGTTTGGTTAAATTCTACAGAGACTCCTGCAACTCCATCGCCCTTCGATAAAACGAAATCTTGCTCTTGCATATCATAAGTTTCAGGAAACAACTCTTCCTCGACAGGATTGCTAAGAGGAAATCCTTCTGGTTCTTCTGCAACAGACAATCGACCCGAATTGTACAAATTATCTATTTGAGTTCTTAGATTTTCATTGTTAGAATACAAATCAGAATCGATTTCTACAGATTCTTCGGAAGGAAGACGTATCACTTGCTGACTTCCAGCAAGGAGAACAAAATAGCTCCCGGATATATTTGTGACAATCACATAGAATCCTTTCAAAGATAACAAAAGCCACTATAACATAGTGGCTTCAAAGTCTAACGTATATAGTTGTAACTTAAGCGGATTCAGACTTTATAGAAATCCTCCTGAAACTTTAATCTAGTTAAAAGCTCTTGATCGTTATAGTACCCATTCGGTTTAACAATTACAGGATAGACGTATGCGAGCATCTTGGCTCGTTCATGTTTCTTTTTTATCACCATGTACTTTTCTATTTGTTGCAATAGCTGACAAGCTGCTTTACTTCTTACAAACCAAGTCCAACTTTGGTTATGTTTATCCGACTTTACCTTGTTTTTGTGAATTATTCCTACACCACATATTTGATTTAAGTAAAATATCAATTCAAGGTCTGTAGAAGTAACTTGTACAGATGGTCGTCGGAATTTTCCATTCGGATCTAGGGTTATAGAACCTTCACCGTCAATAATTCCAGCTATATAAGCTTTTTGTATTTCGGATAGGTTATTCATATGAACCTATCTTAGCATAAATTATACAGCGGAAGCTAAGAGAATCGAACTCTTTCGGCCTTTCGACCACCACTGATTTAGCAAACCAGCTACGTGCCTTACGTCAGCTTCCAAATTCACCAGCTATGCTACCAATTACACCACTAATTAGATTTGATCTTTGAGTGTATACCCTCTCCGATCATATCAGCGCCGACAGGGATCGAACCTGTATCTTCTGGTTAGTGCTTACTATGAGATTCGAACTCATACTTTCTAGTTTTTGAAACTAGTGCCTCTGCCGTTGGGCTAAGTAAGCATTAAAGTGCAAGCCATAGGAATCGAACCTATCGTGTCTGAGACGGGAGGGTTACAGCCTCCTTGCCCACCTTGGGCAGACTTGCTTAGTGTCGAAGAAGGGATTCGAACCCTCAATCCTTTCGGCGCTGCCTCCTCAAGACAGTATGTATACCAATTCCATCACTTCGACTTACTAGTGTCTACGGAGAGATTCGAACTCTCAAGCCTCGCGGCACAAGTTTCTAAGACTTGCATGTATACCAGTTCCATCACGCAGACATTTTTCTTAAGTAAGTTCGAATATTGTGACACGTACCACACACAACATCGCACTTATCAAGTTCTTTGTACAACTGTTTCCAGCTTATATTTGTTAAAGAAAGACGTTTTTCGCATCCATCTCTGTGATCTAATTCCATTGCATACCAAGGGAATACATTCTTACAATCGTAACAAGGTTTGCTTTTGAACTCTATA
>JACCDR011491633.1_pt1 | contig 11621 bp, 13 predicted proteins | sample 7446431 | NCBI WGS metagenome assembly JACCDR01 (sample SAMN15323443, study PRJNA562643) | freshwater metagenome | isolation source: river surface water | place: USA:Blue River Watershed | collected 2017-08-17
CCGTAGCCGTAGCCGTAGCCGTCGCCGTAGCCGTAGCCGTAGCCGTCGCCGTCGCCGTAGCCGTCGCCGACAAGGATCATTTCTTTAACCCCCACTGGTCATGTACGGGTAGGCAGAAAATTTCGGCGTCTTGCGGCATATCTACGTCAGTGATCGGGCGTAGATCAGCTTTCTCAGTCTCCACCATCTTGGCGAACCCAATGGAGTCCCACTTGAATACATGGATTGCTCGACTGAGTTTGATGCGTCCGTTCTCACGGGTCACATCGCCTGCGAAAATCCACCCGCGATCCACGACGACAACTGCACGAGTTCCCGTAGAAATAGGCTTGACCGGAGGCACAATGTCTGCGCGGATATTGTCAATGCCGTTGATAGTTACTTTTTCTGCTTGAATGTTCATTTCATTTCTCCTTTGTTTAAAATTTAACTTTCCGTGTAGCTTTACCCGTCGCCTTGACATAGATACAAACCTGCTCATAGCCCTTGCTGCTTGACGCGATTGGCGTCATTCCTTCAACCGGAGGACAGGGGCGCGCTGTTACGCCGATCTCATGCCCGACGATGAACAGCAAGGCACCGGCACAGACGGATACTACGGCGCGGTCGGCGGTCATTTTGCAACCCTCCAGTTCAACTTCCAATCAATCTTATTCACCTGATACAGTGCCGTCCGGGCTGCTTGCTCGTCGCCCATCTGCTGTGCAAGGTACGCTTGCGACAGCCAGAAGGCGCGTTGAATACGAAGCCACAGGTCGGTCATTTTTCTACTCCCTTGTAGTCAATACACTTTTCATTCCTGAGTGCTTTGTACAGCCAGCACCACGGCCTCCAGCCCAAGAAGGTGAGCTTGCGTTTATTGTGGATACATCCTTGGCAGGTCATACACACCCTTTCGCTAACCAACGATCACGCGCATTGCTGATCTGCGCTTCCTTCTCACGGATGTCCTCTTCGAGAATCTGGATTTCCTCAACGACACGCTGGCGCTCACGATGCAACCGGAGAGCGCGGAGTTTCATCTCGTCCAGTACGCTCTCGTGGATGGCGATGTGGACTGCTTCCATTGATACGGTCATACCGCGCTCCTTATGGCGAGGGCCATGCGAGTGTTGCGTATGGCGTTGCAAAGAAACGAATGTATGCCTGTGCGACGGTATTCGTGGAGCCACACTCTCGCATTCGTCTTTAGCATGTTGTACTCGTAGCTCATATTCCGGCCACCAGTTCGGCACGCTCGCGCTGAGAACGCAACATCGTATATCGTGCGTGAAGCCGCTCAACAAATGTCTTGCGGGGGGCATTGGCAAGTTCGTAGTCAAGCAGGAACTTGACTTGATCTTCGCGCAGCTTGTTGAGGTTGGCGGTCAGCGTTGTCCAGTTCTTGAGTACCAGGAGAAGCGCGTTGCTCATGTGTGAAGCTCCTTTGTTTGTGTTGATGGAACGTATTACAACAGATTCTTTTGCAGAAGTCAAAAACTTTTTAATGATTGAATTGCGATTTCCGATATGCTGCGTTTATCGTGCAGTGCTGTCAGCACCAGATCGTCAATCGTGCGCTCGGCCATCAGGCAATAGACCCGTACTGCGTGCTTCTGTCCGCTGCGATGAAGTCGCCCTATAGCATGTTCAAAGTTGGTGAGTGACCGCGGCAGCGACATGAACACGATGGCCGACCCGCCGTGTTGCAGGTTCAGGCCGTACTGCGCGGAGTCGGGGTGTGCCAGTAGCAGCGGTATGCCGCCGGCATTCCACCGATCCACCGCGTTCTTGTCGTCCAGCGTTTGTGCTTTCGGGTAGCGGCGCTGGAGTTCTGCGAGTTCTTCCTGATACTGGTAGAAGATGAGCGTGTTCTCGTGCTGGTTCTCATCGAGCAGGTTCTCCAGCAATTCAAATTTGTGATAGCTGAACCAGTGCGGTGTCTTGTTGATGATGAATTTGCCGGGCGCTGACGGATTGGGCCGGCTGACCGACTCATAGACGAACCCGCTCGCCAGTTGCCGGAGCTTCTGTGTCACCACGCCGGCGTTGATGGCGCTGATCTGCGTGGCACCAAACTCCAGAACAAAATTCTTTTTCATCTCGTCGTAAGGTTTGCGATCATCCATCTGGCATTTCATCTCGATGACCTGCAACGGCGGCAATGTGTCGGCGTACTCCTTAGATTCCAGCAGGAATGTGATCGGCTTGATGCGCTCCATGATCTTGTCGAGCGAACCGGGGCGCGGTATCCAATCGCCCATCTTCGGGTCTGCTGACCAGAAGTATCGCTGAAGGAACGCGCCCTTGCTGCGGCCTAGCCGTGATTGGTCGATGATCTTCACCTGACCAAATACATCCTCAAGGCCGTTCGATGTAAAGCTACCTGTCATACCGATGCGGATGTTGATGTGTTCCACAATCGACAGGAACGCCTTGAAGCGTTTGCCTGATGGGTTCTTGAGCCGCGTAAGCTCATCGAACACCACACCATCGAAATACTCGTGCAGGTTGGGGAACTTCTCGGCTAACCATTGCAGTGAATCATAGTTGATGACAACGACATCTGATGGCCGCATGATCGCGGACTTGCGTACTCCAGGTGCGCCTACAGCTACGTTGAGTGTGAGCGACTTCGCCCACAGCCGCGCCTCAGTCGGCCATGTGTCAAGACAGACGCGCTTCGGCGCGACAACCAGCCACCGCTTGACGATACCATCCTTCAGCATATCTCGCATTACAGTCAAGGCGATGGCGGTCTTGCCGGCCCCGACCTTCGCCAGTATCAGCGTGCGGTCGTTGGCGTAGGCGAAGTCAGCGGCCTGTTCCTGATAATCTCTTAACCCACTCATCAATCTGTTCCTTCGTAATTAGCAGCGCGTAGTTCTGGTTGAGCATCATCATTTCTGATGCGAATATCTGTTGCAGTGGCGATACCTTGCCGCCCTTGGGTCGTTTCAACTCCACGAAATGCGTTGATCCATCTGGCATACAGGCGATGCGGTCAGCCACTCCCCGATGGTTGGGGCTGGAGAACTTGTAAGTCTTGCCGCCAAGCATCTCGACAGACCAGACAAAATAATTTTCGATTTCTTTTTCGAGCATAGCAACAGAATACTTGACAACAGAAAAAAGCGCAAGTATCCTTCGGGTTCGCTCAGTCAAATAAAGGATAAACAATGAACCATAGTAAAGTAGTCGGCGGCTCCACCGCGAAGCGCGTGATAGCTTGCCCCGGTAGTGTGGCCCTCTGCGCCAAGATGCCGCCGAAGCCTTCCAGCAAGTATGCTGATGAAGGCACGATGCTCCACAATGCGATGGACAAGATTCTCAACGGTGCTGCGCCGAAGAGCGTCATCGGCATGACCTACGAAGGTGAAGTGCTGACCGACGACCTGTACGATGAGAAGGTGCATGTCGCCATGAATGCACTGAACGACATCGACCCTGACGAGCGGATGGAGTACGACACCGAGTCGCGTGTCGGCTTCGGTGATCTGCTGCCGGGAGTGTTCGGAACCACTGACGTAATCGGCAAGCTCGATGGCCGTGCGATCATTCTCGACTGGAAGTTCGGCAGCGGTGTCGCAGTGGAAGCCGAAGAGAACGCGCAGCTTATGTTCTACGCGGCAGCGGCGATGCGTACCCCAGAAACGCAATGGGCGTTCCAAGATGCTGACGAGGTGGAGCTCATCATCGTGCAGCCGCCAGAAATCAAACGCTGGACGACGACGATTGACCACATTCTTGAGTTTGAAGAAACACTGGTGGCCGCAGTCAAGGCCGCAGAAAAGCCGGACGCCAAACTACAGCATGGCGATCATTGCCGCTGGTGTGCCGCCAAGCCGATCTGTCCGGTGATGACGGGGGCTGTAGATCGCGCTATCAAGTCGCAGATTGATGCGCTTGACCTAAACCAGATCAACGCCTACCTGCACAACGCTGACCTATTGGAGCAGTGGATTGCAGACTTGCGTGCGCTGGCCTTCACAATGTCCGAGAAAGGCGTTAAGCTGCCAGATTGGAAGTTGGTCGCCAAACGTGCGACTCGCAAATGGACGGACGATAACAAAGCCAAGGCCGCGCTGCTGGCCCTTGGTATCAAGGAATCTGAAATCACGGAGACATCGCTGCTGTCGCCAGCGCAAGCCGAGAAGGTGCTGAAGAAGCAGAAGCTCGCGCTGCCGGCAGAGGTGGTGGTATCTTTGAGTTCAGGTAGTACGTTGGCACCGGAATCTGATCCGAGGCCAGCGGTTGTGCAAATCGGGCAACAGCTTAAAAATGCTTTGGAGAAACTGGTGTGAATAACCTACCCCTGAACATGGCGAGCCAGCTTTTCGGATACGAGCCGGAAACCGGGCGGATATTTTGGAAAGTACCCCGGCGGCCTACTATATCCGCAGGTGATACGGCGGGGAATACCGATGTAAGCTCAGGGTATACCCGCGTAACTTTCTGCGGAAAATCAATTAAAGCGCACAGGCTTGCTTGGGCGCTGCACTACGGGGAGTGGCCTAAAACCGACATCGACCACATAAACGGGGTGCGAAACGATAACCGCATAGCGAACTTGCAGCAGGTGTCGCGGCAAGACAACATACGCGGAAAAGCTAAACGTAAGTCGTCGATGAGTACCCTTAAAGGCGTGACCCCTCATAGGACAAAGTTGGGTTGGTACGTCGCCCAACTTCGGCGCAACGACACTACCGAAAAACTTGGTGTATTCGCGTCAGAGCAAGAAGCGCACAATGCGTACTGCGATGCAGCTAAAGTTCTTCACGGAGAGTTTTTTAATCCCGACTGTTCTTGCCACCAGTCAGGTAGTCGTAAGCAATCTGTGGCAACTAGTAAACTTGTGTAAAGGAAAATCAAATGTCAAATGTAGTCGCTTTCGCTGGTGCAAACCTCCCCGCTGTATCCTCCCTCGCCACCTCCCTGCGTAACATCGAAGCTGATGTCGGGCCGTCGGGTGTCGTGATTCTAAAGATGGACAAGACCGGCCATTGGGTGTTCGGCGCTGACCAAACTGAGGTTGAGGAGGATGCACGTTGGGCCGTCAATCCGTTCTCGTTCGTGCATGGCTACATCGCATGGGGTGATGGAGAAGTGCTGGCCGAGAAGATGACGGCGGTATCCAATCCGCTGCCTGAAGTCGAAGCTGCACCGCCTGGTGCCAAGCGTGGATGGGAAGTGCAGATCGGTTGCGCTCTGAAGTGCATCTCTGGTGAGGACGAGGGTATGGAGTGCCGCTACTCTGCTACCTCCGTCGGTGGCAAGAAGGCCATTCAGGCACTGGCCGTGGCGATTGCCACTCAGGTCGAGAAGGATCAGACCAAGCCGGTGCCGGTGGTTGAACTGAAGAAGGATCACTACCCCCACAAGTCATACGGCAAGATTTTCACGCCGGTATTTGATATTGTGGATTGGGTGTCGATGGACGGCGGTAAGCCGGAAGCCGAACAGGAAGCTGCACCTGCTCCGGCTGAAGAACCGGCTCCTACGGGCCGTCGTCGTCGGTCGGCTGCGTAAGAAAGGATCAGGGGCTTCGGCCCCTGAACTACTATGACCATCTGGCTTGATTTTGAAACGCGGTCTAACTGCGATCTGCCGAAGCATGGGGTATACAACTATGCACAGGACGGTAGCACCGATGTCCTGTGCATGGCGTATGCCTTCGATGATGAGGATGTGCAGTTGTGGCTCCCCGGTATGCCTCTACCCGACTTCACAGGGTATCAGATTCGCGCTCACAACGCGGCTTTCGAGCGGTTGATCTTCTGGTATGTCCTTCAGCAGAATATCCCGCTGGAGGCGTTCTACTGCACTGCTACACAGGCGCGTGCCAACTGTCTGCCGGGGAATTTGATGGACGTTGGCCGCGCTGTCAGTAGTGCGATGAAGAAAGACCACAGAGGCAACGAGTTGGTGCGGAAGTGCTGCTGCCCACCGTTTAACCAAGAATTACTACCGGAACTGTACGAGTATTGCTTACAAGATGTTCGGGCGATGCGTGCGATCAGCAAAGGTATGCGCGATCTGTCTGCCGAGGAACTGCGCGATTACCATGTGAACGAGCGCATCAATGACCGTGGTGTGCTGGTGGATGTTGAGTTATGCAATGCGGCGGTCGGCTACAGTGCCGCCGAGCTTGAGGAAGTGCAGCAGGTATTCCAGCAGATCACCGGCCTGAATTCGGTGCGCTCCCCCAAGATGCGTCAGTGGGTGCAGGATCGCGTTGGCCCCGAAGCGTTAAAGCTGATGACCGTCTATAAGGACGGCATCAAGAAGATGAGCGTGGACAAGTCTGTTCGCGCTTCGTTGTTACTACTCCATGAGGAAAACAAAGATGAAGTCTCGGAAGATGTCGCAGAAGTTCTCATGTGCGCCGATGACGTATGGGCGTCGTCGGTTGCGAAGTTCAGCCGCCTTGCAGCACTATCGGACGAAGAGGATTGCCGAGTTCGAGGAGCTTTTGTGTTCGCTGGTGGATCAGCTACCGGCAGAGCAAGCAGCTATGGTGCCCAAGTTCACAATTTCACCCGGAAATGTGCAAAGAATCCTGACAACGTCCGGCAAGCAATGGTGCGCGGGCATTCTATCGTTCCTGAGTTCGGTACGCGGGTCTCCGATGTCCTCAAAGGAATGCTCCGTCCTGCACTGATACCGGCCAAGGGCAATGTGTTCGTCGTCGCTGACTGGTCGGCTATCGAAGGTCGCGTGACCCCGTGGTTAGCAAATAACCAGTGGTCAGAAGATAAGCTGGACATCTTCCGCGCCAAGCGCGATCCGTACAAGGTGAATGCGGCGGCGACATTCCATGTGGCCTACGACGAAGTGACCGGCGAGCAGAGGCAAATCGGAAAGGTACAGGAACTCGCCCTATGTTTTTCCGGGGGCGTTGGTGCGTTCGCGTCTATGGGCCGCGTCTATGGTGTGCTGATTACCGACACCGAGGCGCAGAAGATGGTCAATGGCTGGCGCAAGGCAAACCCGTGGGCCATGCACTACTGGTGCGAGCTTGAGGATACATACCGCCGTGCGCTGCGTAACAAGGGCATCGAGTTCCGTGTGGGCCGTGCGGTGTACCTCTATGACGGTCAGCACTTGTGGTACATGCTGCCCTCTGGCCGCATCCTGTGCTATCCGTTCGCCAAGTTCAATGGCGACGAGATAGAGTACCTGAAGGCGGCATGGAAGCCGGCAGCAGACGCGAAAGAATGGCCCCGCGCTCGGCTATGGCGAGGGCTGGCCTGTGAGAACATCACTCAGGCCGTGGCGAACGACCTGCTGCGCCATTCCCTGAGGCATCTTGAGCCGCTCGGCGTGGTGCTGCACATCCATGACGAAATCGTGATCGAATGTCCTGCGGCAGAGGCGGATACCGTTAAGGCGGGAATGGAGCGTATTATGTGCGATCCCCCTGCATGGGCAGAAGGTTTGCCCTTAGCGGTTGAAACAAAGGTCATGCAGCGGTACGGAAAGTAACCTATACTGTTCATTCCCATCGGCTAGGCGCGGACTGATCCCCCGCCGAACAGCGTCCTCCGCGCTTGCCGATGGGCCACTGCGGAGGGTATTGGAGATCAAATGAGCAAAGAGTTCATAGATTATCTGGCACGGCTATCGCCAGAGGGGGAGACAATCCTTTTTGTAAAACAGAAGCCAATCCTTAAAGACCGACAAATGCAATACCACAACGACGGCGCAATCAAATGTACCTGGCCGGCGTATCTACCAGAACAATACACAGGTAAAGGCGCATGGTATGCCAATACCGCATCCTTCATACTGGACAGGTTCAAGAGTGGCCGCCCTAGCGCATCGCGCGATTGCTGCGAGTTCGTCCTGTTCCTCGTACTGGACGATATAGGGACAAAGAGCAACGCCCCCCCGCTTGAACCGACATGGAAGATAGAAACCAGCCCAGGCAATTTTCAATGGGGCTACGGCTTTGGGGAACAGCCCACAAAAGGCGACTTCGCCGCCGCCATTAAAGCAATCGCCAAGGCTGGATATACCGATAGCGGCGCAATCAATGCGGTGCGGAATGTCCGGCTACCCGGTTCGATCAACCTTAAGCCGGGGCGCGGCGAGTTCGCCGCAGTGCTTACCGAGTTTCACCCCGAACGTGAATTCACCCTTGAGGGTATCTGCGCCTCGCTCGGCGTAACGCCCGACGAGGCGGATACGGCGGACTGGCTACCGATTGACCTGAAGGATGACGGAACCGATGAGGTGGTGGTATGGCTTAACACGCAGGGGCTTGTCCTTGAGCGGCCTAATAGCAGCGGCTGGATGGGAGTCATATGCCCCAATCATGCGGAACACTCAGACGGCAATCCAATGGGTCGCTATCACCCTGTCAATCGCGCATACTGCTGCCTTCACGCGCATTGCGAAGATTGGGGGAGCAAACTGTTCCTTGGGTGGGTAGATGCGCAAGGTGGCCCTAATGTTATGTACGGTGTGCGGGATGAGCTTATAGCTAAGAAGATGGCCAGCGCTATGGAAAAGCTGGAAAACCTGAAATCCAATGCCACGCAGGGGGTTCCGCAATCCATGTTTGATGAAGCCAACGAAGCCAAGGCGCGTATTGCCGAGATTGAAATGCAGGAACTTGGCCGCGTTGAGAAAGCGGAATGGTATGAGCGGTTCGCGTATGTAGAAGAGAATAACGCATATTTTGACCTTAAAACGCGCCGCGAAGTATCCCGCGCAGCATTTGATGCGTTATATCGCGGTATCAAATGCAATAGCGTACACAAGAACTCTAACGGCGGCAGTCCGAAGGTTCTGCCTTCAGTGGCTTACGACGAAAACCGGCAGGCACAAGGCGGTAAAGTGGTCGTCAACGTGACCTATGCGCCCGGTGAGTCGGCGTTAGTTGGCCGGGATTGCCTTATATATGGTAACAAGTGGATAAACGCTCGGCCAGTCTGCGAAGCAGGAAACGTACAGCCTTGGCTAGACCACTTATCAGCACTTATACCTAACGAGTCCGAACGCAAACATATACTGGACGTTCTAGCGTATAAGGTGCAGTATCCTGATCGCAAAATTAACCATGCAATCCTTATGGCAGGTTTGCCAGGGGCAGGGAAGGACACATTCTTCGCGCCGTTCTTTTATGCCATCGGCGGTACATCGCACAAGAATGTGGCAGTATCCAGCAGCAAGACACTGGAGAGCCAGTTCAACTACGATATAGAGAATGAAGTGATTGTAGTCAACGAGCTTCAGCCGTCCGATTTTGGCGATAGGCGAGCGCTGGAGAACACGCTAAAGCCTATCATCGCCGCGCCGCCGGAGTTCCTATCCATCAACCGCAAAGGCGCGCATCCCTATCAGGCCGTCAATCGTGCGCTAGTTATCGCGTTCTCGAATTTCCGAGACGCTATCGCCCTGCCATCCGATGATCGGCGCTGGTTCGTGGTTTGGGCTGAAGGCGCAAAGCGCGATTGTTCTGCAATCCTTAAATGGTACGCAGCCGGCGGTAAGGCGGCTGTCGCTGGCTGGCTGGCATTGCGCGATGTTAGCACGTTCGATCATGGCGCATGCCCGCCGTGGACAGAAGCCAAGGCGATGCTTATAACCCAGTCACGCAGTAGCGCCGAAGAATATGTGGTTCACTGCATAGAACATAATATAGGGCCGTTCGCTGCAGGAGTTATAGCGTCTCCATTCTATAAAGTGTGCGATCAACTACAGGGTAGCGCGCCGGAGCGCGCCAAGATTACGCAAAACGTCCTGTTACATGCACTAAACGAATGCAAGTGGGCTGATCTAGGGAATTGCCATACCCGCGAGCTACCAACAAAGAAACGACTATTCTGCCGCCCGGATCTGGTGGAGCTTGGCCGTCCTGAATTGAGGCGCATGGTAGAGGAACCACCCCCAGCGAAGCACTTAACAGCCGTCAAATAAAAAGAGGCCCGCATATAGCGGGCCTTTAAACTTGCGCTATGCGCAAGAGGGGGTAAAAGCTATGCTCGGAGGATGATGGCGATTAGCGCCAATATAAGGGTTAGGATGGCGTGCATGTTACAATCTGCAAGGCATAACGACGGCAGTGAAGTCACCGTTTGTTATCAAAAGGCTATCTTGGCTTGAATTTAGCCTTATATTCCCGCCATTAGCCTGCTCCATAGCGTCAAGTAGATAATTCACGTTGACCCCATACGGGTTTATATTCCCCTTATAGTCCGGCTGTACAGGGAAAGAATCGAAACAGTCTAAATCCATTCCGTTTACTGTGACTTTTCCGTTTTGTTCGAAAACCCCGGTAGGGAACCTCAGTTTAGCAATTTTGGCAATTTTCGCTGCCGTTCTCATGGCGTTTATTTGGATAGGGCCAAACTCTACTGACGCGGGGCGTTCCTTGATGTTAGGTGTTACCCTGGAATAGTCTGGGAATTTCCCGTCGACAAGCCGGACAATGGAATACCCGCCAACATACCCTATGCGGCAATGGGTATCGTTAAAATCAATATGGATGATGTTTTTAACGCCGATTAGCTTGATAATGTCAATGGGTACAATACTTTGCCCTTTCAGCGTTGAACAAGTATAGGCATAGCCCATCAAGTGCAGACGATGCCCATCGCACCCGATGATTTTCTTTGCGTCGTGATCGAAACAAATTCCGTTTAGGAAGTAGCGAATATCGGACTGGGCGGCAGCCGGATATACTTTTTCAAGTTTGACCTGCAATCCCTCGCAATTGATGCGCTCACCGTTGAATTTTTCGTATGTCGGAAAATCGGCGTAGTTAATTGTATTAGTAAGCTCAACGCCGTTTAGAGTATTCCCAGACCATACAGGCTTTTTACTCAAGGCCATTGCGGAGTTGACTTGGCCAATATCCACAACTGCCGGAGCTTCAAAATTCCACGGCCCGTTTTCAATAATTGCGTGACTTTCGCAGTCTGTCGCTCTTGCGCAATTACCATCGAAAAGGATTTTCCCGTACAAAGTTGATGCTTTGGGTGCTTGCTTGCTGAGTTTAATAAGTGTCTTCATGTTTAATGCCCCGGTTAAAAGTTTGATTTTGTGTTCGGTCAAATCGACCGGCAAAGCGCACCAATGCGATGCGCTTTACCTGTAGATTTAGCCTAGCGTTTTACCATCGGCACATTTGATTTCATACGCATAGGGAAATTCTGAGACACAGTCGCGCCTTACCACGTGCACTATTTTCTGTTAGCTGATCCTCTTGCCATAGTGGGACAAGATAAGCCCTCTCAGCGTCAGACAATGGTGCACATTCGCTTTCATCGTCAATCGCTTTCATTCGTGTTAGATGGAGGTCTTTTTCTTTCAGGTACTCGCTTCCGCGACAATGAGGGCAGAACACGTTACCTTTTTGCGCCGGTTCCATCTTTCCGCAATAGCGACACTTCTGCGTGTTCCTGCGAATCTCGCGCATTCCGTCGGTAATCTCAAGGTAATGCCCACGCTTGATCGTTTTGTTCTCGCACCCATTGTTCCAGATAGAATCCTCCGCCCAGTCGAAAACGCGATGATTCGGCGCATTCGCTGATTCGGCGCTGGTGTTCCATTGGTTATTGAACAAGCAGGACGGATCAAGCTCAATTTCTACGCCATCAATCCACGAATGGCTGTAGTGCGATCCGCCGCCGTGA
>JACCDR010619794.1_pt1 | contig 11618 bp, 9 predicted proteins | sample 7446431 | NCBI WGS metagenome assembly JACCDR01 (sample SAMN15323443, study PRJNA562643) | freshwater metagenome | isolation source: river surface water | place: USA:Blue River Watershed | collected 2017-08-17
CCGGAACCTAAGGCCAATCGATCAGCATAAGTGGACTTACCGGCACCGGTGGGGCCGCAAATAAGTTGGATCAAAAAAGCTCCAAAAAAATGCCACCACATTTAGACCAATCAACAAAAGTGGCATAGACAGGACGTCTGTTTCGCCAGGGTGTCCTGTAAACCTATTGAGCATACAAAGTGCCTCTATTTATTATCTATATCTTGGAAAGTTTTTACATTAATTAAATTTATCCGAATCCTCAAGATGAAGAGTAAAGCCCTTCCTTAACTCTCTCAGACTCTCATGCAGCCGGCCGTTATCTTTCTCAAAATTTGCTTTGGATATTACTAAAAATCTCTGACTGTCGATTCATCACCAAAGAATATCTGTCAGAGATAAAGCGAGTTGAACATAAAATCCAGAGGTTGGTGACGCTAGATCTGACTAAAAATTCAACACAAAATATCAGGGATTGGAAAAAATTCAAAGCTACAAACGTCAGCAATTCATCGAGATATACTGTCTCCACAAACCAGCCAGATGGAGAGAATATGAAGAAGTTGATGTTCCTTGTAGCTTTAGCGATATCAGCACCGGCCTTCGCCAACATTTGTGATCTGGATCCAGTGCCAGGTCGAAGAATAGAAATACTGAGCACAGTGATCTTTGAGAATCAATACGTTGTAGTTGCTAACAAGACTTGTAAAGAGGGCTATGACGTTCGAGCAAGAGACGGTCAGATTACTACAGATATACCTCGAGATCAGCTTTCAGTAGCCAGAGGCTGTAACAACGGACACTGCGTTAGTGACTACGTGATCGACCTCGCTACTTTGAGTGAGGTCCGCATTGCTGGTCTTTCATTCAATGGCGGTTTTATCATAAGTTCTACTAGAGACGGGAGCATTTCAGGTCCAGTTGATCGTAAACAGCTGGCCATAACAAAGGATTGTATAATTTCCAATTACACAAAAACCTGCGTTGGTGATTTCGTCAAAAATGAATCTAACCAGCGTTTGAAGGTTGTGGGTTTCCAACACAATGAAAAGCTTGTCCTCCGCTCCACTGATGGCACAGATACCATCACTGCGGACATTGACCCGTCAAGCGTTCTTCGTACACGCTAAAATCTAGTACGTCGGACCCTAAAGAGGGTCCGACTAGTCTTCCTTCTTCTTCGGCTTCTCGATCTTCAGCTAGTCGATCACTCGCTTCAGCTGGACGCGCTTGGTGATCTCGCCGGAGAGGATGCGCTCATTGATCTCGGCCTTGAACTCGTTCTCCTAGAACTCGTCCCAACAGAGTAGTATGTACTTGTTCGTGTTATGCTTCTTAGCGGTTCATTTGAGTTCCCGCGGAAGCTTCGCGATCATGAGGCAAGTGGGGGAACTTAACGATTCTGAATTGCCCCCAAAGTCTAAAAAAAAATTTAAACAAAAAAGGCCCCGAAGGGCCTTCTGATTTTACTGAATTTTGTTTTCGATAAGCTCGGCCATGAGGGCCTTGGCCTTCTCCTGCAGCTTCGGATCTTTCATCTGCGTCTTCAAGAGCTTCATCATCTTATCCACAGAATCCTCTTTCTTACGCGGCTTCTCGATCTTGAGCTGGTCGATCACGCGCTTGAGCTGAACTCTCTTCGTGATTTCCCCCGAGAGGATATTGTCCCGGATCTCGTTTTTAAACTCGTTCTTCGGAAGCTCGTCCCACTCGAGAAGAACGTACTTCTCTGTGTTGTGCTTCTTCGCCGCTTCTTTCAGTTCCCGCGGAAGCTTCGCGATCATGAGGCATCTGTGAACCTCTGACTTGGAGATCCCCAGCGCCGCAGTGATCTTGCGCTCGGATGTACCAGTGAGCTTCTGGTAACCCATGATGGAGTCAGCTTGATCAATGTAGTGAAGATCCTCGCGCGCCTGGTTCTCTGAGAACTGGATCGCCATGAGTTCTTCTTTCGACTTGTTCTCGAGAATGAAGCAAGGAGCATCCTTCATGTCGATGAGGCTCATGGCACGGAATCGCCGCTCACCGCAAATGAGGACGAACTTATTTCCTTCCCGGTGAAGAACGAGCGGCTGAATCAGTCCATTGATTTTGATGTTCTCAGCGAGCTCCCGCAGGGACTCGTCGTTGAACTTTGTCCGAACCTGATCACGAACTTCGATCTGATTAAGAGCGATGTTTGCGAGCTGAGCTCCCCGAAGGAGCTTCTGATCGTTCGCTCGCAGGATCTTCTCGTCGATCCCGGATGTGATGTCTGTGACTTTACGTTCCCGCTTCGATACGCGGGGGGAAAAATCCTTGGCCATGGCCTCTCCTATTTATGATAAATCCGTTTATTAATTGAGTCCGAGGGAATCCCAAAGGAGCTGATAATCCTGCTTCCCCTTTGAGTTGCTGGAGAACATAAAGACCGGCTTCCGGAGTGCGACCGATTCCTGCATGTCGACGAGGTTCCGGATGGTGGGAGTGACATTGAACGACTGAGAGAGTTCCTCGAGCCGCTGGCGCTCGATCTTCCGGCGCGGGTTTACCATCGACGGAATGATGGAGAACTCGAGCTTCGGGTTCTCAGTTTCCTTGATGATTTCAAACGTATCCATCAGCTCCTCGAGTCCATCGATGGAGTAGTCCTGGGCCTGAGTCGGGATAAGAATGAGATCCGAAGCAACCAAAGACATGATCAGTTCGTCGCCCAGCATCGGCGGGGTGTCGATGACAACGTAGTCGAATTGATCTTCAACTTCCCTTAACCGGAGCTTCAGAAGCCGCTCTTTTCGACCGGCGTTCTTACGGACTTCACTTTCTGAGAGGATCAGGAGCTTAGCAAGGTTTGCCATGTGCCGGGAACTAGCGATGAGTCTTACATTCTTGTAAAACTCATAGGTACCGTCGGCTTCAGAAATGATCTCGTCGATCTTCACGTCTCCAATCAACCACTCCGGAATGAGAGTACGCTGGATGTTGACTCCGAGTGTCGAACTCAGGTTTGCTTGTGAATCGAGGTCGATGGCGAGGACTCGGTGACCTTTATTGGCCAGATGGCAAACTAGCTGATAACACTGCATTGTTTTGCCAACGCCACCCTTGTTATTACCAATTGTGATAATTTTCATAACCTATCTCCTAAAAAAGAGTCTCCGAAAAGAGTCCGTGGTTAGTGGTCCTTTAAATGGTCCTATTAGTAAAAGTTTAGGAAAGCAGTCACACTTAGTCAAAGGCGCAACTTAACAAAATTAAAAGTGTTTTTGCTGCGCGGCCAAACAAGAGGCAATTGGCCCGACGCATCACGGCTAAGCTTGCCCCTTTCCACCCACCGGAGTATTGTGGGGGCAAATTTTGGTGAGGCCAATTATGTTAGATATTTTCGAGGAACAAGAGAGCAAAGATCATCTCCCCCAGATTCCTGAGTCGGAGCTTTCGGACGAAAGAGTTCTTGAGGAACTCACGGCCGTGAAGAAGCGTCTCGGATCACGGGTCGTGGTTCTTGGTCACCACTACCAGCAAGATGATGTCATCGCCTTTGCCGATGTCACCGGCGACTCGTTGGAGCTCGCGCGAAAAGCGGCGCAGATTAAAGACGCCGAGTTCGTGATGTTCTGTGGCGTCCACTTCATGGCGGAGACCGCCGACATGCTCACAGGCCCTCACCAAAAAGTCATTCTGCCGGATCTTCGCGCCGGTTGCTCCATGGCCGACATGGCGAACCGCCGTGAGATCGATGTCGCTTGGGCGCACATGAAGGCGTGTACGAACGAAAAAATCATTCCCATCACCTACATCAACTGCTCGGCGGCCTTGAAGAGCTTCGTGGGCGAAAACGATGGATCCATCTGCACCTCCTCCAATGCGGAGAAGGTTATCACGTGGGGGCTTTCCCAGGGGGAGAAGCTGCTTTTCTTTCCCGATCAACACCTGGGAAGGAACACTTGTTTCAAGCTTGGCATCAAGCTCGAAGACATGGTGGTCTACGATCCACGTCAGCGTCACGGCGGCCTGACCCCAGAACAAATCCGGGACGCCAAGGTCATCCTCTGGTACGGCTTCTGCTCCGTTCATCAGGGGTTCAACGAAAGTCATATCAAAGAGTGGCGCCGCCGGGATCCGGAGCGCATCCTGATCGTCCACCCGGAGTGTAGCTTCGAGGTGGTCCAGGGGGCGGACCTTGCGGGGTCGACGTCCTACATCATTAAGCAAATCGCGGCGGCAGCGCGGGGAACCAAGTTCGCGGTTGGGACAGAGATCAACCTTGTGAACCGCCTGGCCCATCAATACCCCCATCTTGATATAACATCGCTTTCACCATACCAGTGTCTATGCACCACCATGTACCGGGTCCGCCCGCGCTGGCTTCTCGAAAGCTACCGTGCGATCGAGCGCGGGGAAGCGATCAACGTTATCAGCGTTGACGAGGTCACGAAAAAATTTGCACTCAAGGCCCTCGACCAAATGCTGGCCATTTCCTAAGGGATTTTATGATCTACGCCGACTACAACGGATCCTCTCCCCTTCTCCCGGCCGTTCGGGAATACCTCAAAAAGCGCCTCGAGAGCGACCTCTTCGCTAACCCGAATGCTATCCATTCCCTCAGCCAGAAAATAGCGAAGGGGATTGAGAAATGCCGCGGGATCGCAGCTGAGACCCTCGGTTGTTACCCTGACCAGGTGTACTTCAACTCCGGCGCCTCAGAAGGGATATCACACATCTTCCATTCGATTCTCGAACAGGCCGGGGCCCATAAAGACATTGTTATCACGAGCCCGATCGAACACTCAGTGATACCCAGTGCGCTAAGCTTTTACGAGAAACGCCGGGGCTTCAAAATTCGCAAGGTCGAAATCGACGAGACCGGTACTGTGAAACCAGAAAGTCTTAAGCGACTCCTCGAAGAAAACAAGGGCAAGGTCGCACTGGTGGCCGTGATGGCCGTGAACAACGAAACTGGGGTCTACCAGCCGTACCGCGAACTCGCTCGGATTTGCCGATCACATGGAGTGGAGTTTTTCTGCGATACCACCCAACTCATCGGTAAAGGCGATTTTCACTTCGAAGAATCTGGTCTTGATTACGCGGTCTGCTCAGGCCATAAGCTCGGTGCCCTCTCGGGTTCCGGGTTTATCATGGTTCGTGAGCCCGCAAAGCTTCTTCCCTTGGTTTTCGGCAGTACCCAGGAGCGCGGTATCCGCGGCGGAACTCAGCATTACCTCGGAATCGAAACTCTAGCAGTAGCACTAAGTGATTTCAGCGAGAACAAACACAAGCTCCCACTCCTTGCCTCAGCAAAAGAAATGTTCGAGGCATCTCTCCTCAAGAGCTTTCCTGATTGTGTTGTGATTGGTGCCGGTGCCAAGCGGCTGGCGGGAACTACTTTAATCGGATATCCAGGGATTCATGGTCAGGCGATCCAGATCGAGCTCGAATCACAGGACATCTTCGTTACAACTTCTTCGGCATGCCTTGATAATCAACCTGAAACATCCAAGGTACTACAGGCCATGGGAATCAACGACCGCCTGGGAAGAGGAGTTGTTCGGATCAGCCTAAGCTACTCCCAAGGTGAGAAAGAATATTCCGTCTTACAGAATGCACTCCACAACGCGTATAATAAGCTAGGTAAGATCCAATCATTCTGAAGAAGACTAAATGAAATACATCCTTTGTCTGCTCCTCGCTGTGGCCTGTTCCTTTAAAAAAAGTAACCAGATCCTGAAAGGGCACGAGGAACTTTATGCTGAGCCCGAGGCCCAGCTTCAGGATCTAGGCAAAGATGAGCGACGGATTATCGTGGCAGGTACAAACGATCTGCACGGCAACCTTGCTCCCCTCCTTGTGAAGTTCGACGATAGGATAAAAAAGAATCAAAGTGTGGCGATCGGAGGAGAAGGGGTCATTAGCAGTTACTTCAAGATTCTCCGCGAGACCTACAAAAACGTCCTTCTTGTCGACTCTGGTGACATCCTTGGGAAGGCAGCGGACACTTCGGCCGTGGCAAGTTTCCTCAATACTAACCAGTATGATGCCGCCACTGTTGGTCTTCGGGACTTCAACCTAAAAGTACCCTCGGCGATCGGCGGGACCAGTGACCTCTTTCAGCGCTTCGCACGGGAAACCTCTACGCCCCTTCTGCTTGGTAATCTGTATGACCTAAAAACCGCTCGCGTGGTTGAATGGGAGGGTACAAAATCTCACCTTTTGAAGGAAATCGACGGAGTGAAGATTGGCGTTATCGGGATCATCCCTGACGACGTCGTAGGACAGACCCCAGTTAATAATCGCATCGGCTTCTACGTGGAAAACATGCTACAGTCGACACTCCGGCACGCCCGGCTTCTGCGCTCCCTTGGAGCAGACATAATTGTCGTCATCACTCATCAAGGAATCGACTGTCATTCTCGCCTTGCCGAAGAGAGCAAACTTCCGGCGGACAAGGTCAATTTCGATCCGGCCTTGAAGCGTGCCTGCGATCTCCGAAGTCCTCTGGGCGAATATCTTGGCCGGCTGCCACCTGACCTTATCGACGTCGTAGTTGGTGGCCGGACCGAAGAGAAAATGGCCAACATTGTGAACGGAGTATTGGTCCTCGGTGGCTTCCCTAATGGGAGAAGCTTTAGCTACGCAGAGCTCGTGGTAAATGTGAGCTCGAAACAAGTTAACCGAGAGAAGACGGTGGTGCACCAGCCAGTACTTTTCTGCCATGAATTTTTCAAAGAAACGGATGATTGTTTTACCGGAGATTCAACTGTTGACCACTCCAAACGTATACCCGCGCGCTTTTTAGGTAAGGAAATTTCGCCACCAGCCAAGGGGAAGTCCGCCATGACAGAGAAATCAGAGGCGCTCGAGATCCAGCGGGCCATGGCCCTCCATGATGCGGATCTGAGCTACGTGCACGAGTCCAGCGGGGATACCCAGCTCCTGGTCCTTAAACTTTCGGGAAGGGAGCTGGTTGAACTTCTGGAAGAAGATTACAACTCAGGAATGAAAGAGTTCTGGTGGCCATCACCCTTCCTGCTGAAGCAGGAGGAGTTGACCGTGTCCATCGCGGGAGAAGAACTTGAGATCGCAAGAAGTTATCGGGTCCTGACGGACCTCGAGTCAGCGCAAAGGCACCAGCGTCTGGTCAAGCGAGTGAGCTCGACAAATGTTGAAGCCATCGTTAACAGCTCTTTGCGCTCCCTAGAGGATAAAGTCGCAACGGGCATGGCCGCATCTGCTCGCTAACGACAGTAAGCTTTTCTTCCTTCACATACGACTGTGAGACCTGAAGCGCAGTAAGCGAACGAGGAGTTCGTGCGGCAATCAAACTCATCATCCGATCGAGACCACCGCAGACCCCGACGGCAGGCCGGTCCGTTCTTCTTCCCGCAGCGAAGAACACCGCAGAAGCGAGGTCCTACAGCGCAACCATTTGGGATTTCATACCAACCAGATTCGCAGCTGCCGCAAGTTGACGGAGCAGCTTCCGTGCAGTCCTCATTAATCCCATGGCAAATGGAATCGTTTTTGGGAAAGGGCCGAAGCTTTCGCTGAGTGTTCGCCACTGCCGGCGCCAGGAGGATGAGTCCGGGTGCCTTAAAATCTGAAGAAGAGAGACCCGAGATCGGCAACGGTTTTTTGAATGCTCCCGGAAGAACAACATCCCAACGGAAGCGCTTTTCTCCCCGAAGGACCTCAAGCCAGATTCCAGTTTCGGAAATGTTGAACCGCAGTGAGCGGACATCATCGATCTGAAGCCCCTGGTCGCGGAAATAAAAGTCATCACAGCGCTCGTCTGGAGAAACTGCAAGAACCTTCAGGATTCCGGAATCATCACCGGGGACACGGTAAAAGACACAGTCTTTCTGCCGAGAAAGGTTGCGGTCATAGTAAACCAGAGAAAAGAGTGTCTGCCAGGCGTTTCGTGGTTTCACCACAAGTGCACCGTTTTGATAGAACTCGTGACGGTCAGTGACCTCGATCACATGATCCCAGTGGCCAGGCACCGGGGCGGAGATAGCGTTACCTAGAAGGAGCATCAAAAATAAAAAAATCACTTTTCCACCTCTTCATAGCATCTGAAGGCGACGGGTCTCTTCGATTCCTGCTCTCCATTCCAGCTCGTGCGAACCCCTAGCTCGTGCCAAGGAGAAGCTGCAGGATAGAAGCGTGAGGAAGCCTTAAGATTGAGAGACGGCTCGATAAAGTTCATAAGTGATTCAGGATAAAATCCGAGAGCATGGTGAATCCCCATCCAGGTGGCCGAATCACTCGTAAAATGCCTCTCCGGACAACCCTCTACCTGGGCAAGCTGGCAATCAAGAGGTGTCAGCTGATAATCCGGATTGATCCGGGCCATGCCCAAAAAGGACCGCGAGTGGTCCCGTTGCCAGGGTGTCTCAGGTCGGGGGACTTTCTGAGGCAGAGGATTTTTCGGCTCCGAAGGTGACATGGTGGCAGCGTCGAAGAGCTTCGCCTCCAAAAGACGTTTACCGTAAAATGCGCAGTAGGATTCCTGCTCCTTACGCGGCAGCAGCGCGGGTCTTGCCCAGTACTTCCTCTCTTGTGTGACCTTCTTAGGTTCACCCAACAGAAGGTACCATTCGTTCACTTGTCGATTGGTGACGTAGAAGCGATCGAGGAAAAGGTGGCGCTCAAAGTTATCCCAAATAAATCCCTCGGAGCGTTTGTCCTTAACCTTGGCGTAGCCATAGATCCGCTGAGGAAGATACGTGTCGCGGCAAGAATCGGCCAGAAGGATCGACTGAGTATGACCAGGGATCTCGCGCACGGAGAGCTCAACGATGTAACCATACTGATGGGGAAATCCAGGCTCGCGGCGACGAAACAGAGAGTAATACCGAGGGCCAGGAGCAAAGGCGGGGATCGCCGGGAAAGCGGGAGTCGCGATGACGTGGAAGGTCTGACCGAAAAGATCGACTGAAAGAGATGGTGATGCGGTTACGCCGCCTTGCCAGTAACACTGCCAAAAATGAGGATTACACTGGTAATAGCTCTTCCCTACTTCTTTTTGATAGAGAATCTCATCCTGGCATTGAGTTCCGCCTTTAGAGATAAACCGATCCCCTTCTCGCCAAAGACTAAGAATCGATGGCCCAGCGGCACGGATCACTTGAGTAAAAAGCTTGTCGGGAGTTGCGGGACGTTGTACCCGGGCAATAGGGACTGGCCGCGGCCGCATGAAGAGCAAAATTATGCCTAGGATGCTAAGAGTCCCCAAGATTACGATGATTTTTGGTATAATCGAACTATCGGAACGTCTCTTCACAGGATCAGGTTATATGAATTGGATGGAAGAAGTAAACAAGGAAGAAGGTCGCTATCAGAACGTGCTGGCCTTCGAAGATTACATGAAACTCTTCTCGAAGAACCCCGAGAAGGAACTTAGACCTTCGAATATCTATCTTAGGGATATGTTCGATTACTTCGGAAAAACCGACGCCGATGCCTTTAGCATCTTCACCCGCGATCACGCAGATGCGCCTCCGGTCCATGGGCAAGTTCGCACACAGAAGCGGATTTATAACTTCCTTCAAAACTTTATGGAGGAGGGATTCAACAACAAATTTATCCTTCTGGTCGGACCCAACGGCTCATCTAAGTCGAGTCTCATTAAAAAGATCATGCTCGCCGCCGAAGATTACTCCTGCACCGACGAAGGCTCACTTTTCAGCTTTAGTTGGATCTTTCCCATCGATCAGTTCGTTAAGGGATCACTCGGACTCTCTAGTTCGGTGGCCGACAAGAACGTAACCTCTTACGCGTTTCTTGAAGACAAAGATATCTCGGCCATCATCACGTCTGAACTTAAAGATCATCCCCTACTGTTGATTCCGATTAAGACTCGGCAGAAACTGATCGAGGATGCTTTCCGGGGGGATGGAGCTAGACTCGAGACGATCCGTAAGTCCTACCTTTACAACGGCGACCTGTCACAGAGGAACCGCCTGATCTTCGACGCCTTACTAAAAAACTACAAAGGCAGTTACCAGGAAGTCTTCAAGCATATCCGGGTCGAGCGGCTTTTCATCAACCGACGCTACTCAATCGGGGCCACAACAATCGAACCTCAGCTCCATGTCGACGCGAATCTTCAGCAAATTACAATGGACCGTCGCCTGGCCTCCCTGCCACCGAGCCTTCAGTCTCTTAACCTATTTTCGATCTCTGGAGAAGTGGTTCTCGCCAACCGCGGCATTCTTGAATTCTCCGATCTCTTAAAGCGTCCCCTGGATACGTTCAAATACCTCCTCATGACGATGGAATCAAAAACCATTAACCTCCATGGGATTCTCACAGAGCTGGATATCTTTTTTATCGGCTCAAGTAATGAGATCCACTTTGCCGCCTTCAAGCAGCACCCTGACTTCAACTCATTCAAGGGTCGTTTTAATTTCCTCCGTGTTCCCTACTTGATGAATTTCCGAGAGGAGGAACGGATTTACGTAGAACAAATCTCAAAACTCAAAGAAGAGGCCACATTCGAGCCGCGAGCACTAAGTGCGCTTTGCCTTTGGTCGGTGATGACCCGGATGCGTGCTCCGGTTGGAAAGAACTACCGAGAAGAGAAACTTGGAAAGATCGCAGAGGCCCTCTCGCCACTTGAGAAGTGCCTCCTTTACGCAGACAAAGAGACTCCGGATGCGTTCGATTCAGAATCACGCCAGATCCTGCGCGCTGGGATTGAAGAAATTCAGGACGAGTACGAAAACGATACTATGTACGAAGGGAAATTCGGAATATCGCCTAGAGAAGTTAAGCAGATCATCTACGATCTCGCTTACGCGCACCGGGCAGTCACCTTTGTTGAAGTCCTCGACTACCTTCGGGTTCTGATTGACCGCAAGGCAGAGTACGACTTCCTGAACATTTCCCACCAGGGCGAATATCACAACCCTAAAAAATTCATCGACCTCATCGAGGCCTGGAACATAGAACGCCTCGACACTGAAGTCCGGGAGTCTTTAGGTCTCGTGGATGAGCGCTCCTACGAAGACTACAGCACGAGGTACATTCTCTCCATAAATGCAGTCATCAAGGGCGAGAAAGTTAAGAATAACGTTACGGGAAAATTCGAGGCCCCGGACGCGTACTTCATCAAAGAGTTCGAATCTAATGTCCACATGAACGAAGATCCGGAAAAGTTCCGGTCAAATCTTATTGCGCGTCTCGGAGCCTACGCTCTCGATCATCGAGGAAAACCGATCGTCTACGCCGAGGTCTTCGAAGACCTTGTTCACCTTCTCCAGGAATCGTTCCGGAAGGAACAGAAAAAAATTATCGACAAGGCCGGCAAGAACCTGGTCCTTTATCTTGCGGAGAAGCAAGAAAACATCTCCCAGAATGTTCCGCGGGCTGTGAAGGATATGCTCACCCACATTATCCGCGCACTTCAGCAGAAGTATGGCTATAGCGAAAACGGAGCGATCTCTTCGCTTCAGTATTTGCTCAAAATGCGTTATGAAACTGAGAGATGAGTGAAATTGAAAAATCCTTCTCGACCGAAAAGTACGTCGTCACCTATCCAGTTCAACCAGAACAGGACGGGTGGCGTCTAGATCAGTTCGTTCAAAAGTGTATGCAGACCCTGTCCCGTGAATTCCTGAAGAAGAAAATCGAGCGTGGAGAAGTCGTGATTTCTGGGC
>JACCDR011558852.1_pt1 | contig 11616 bp, 16 predicted proteins | sample 7446431 | NCBI WGS metagenome assembly JACCDR01 (sample SAMN15323443, study PRJNA562643) | freshwater metagenome | isolation source: river surface water | place: USA:Blue River Watershed | collected 2017-08-17
GTACCAGATGCCACACACCGGACTTGATGATTGGATGAAGTTGCCGGAAGACGAGCGAAAGGCACAAGAAGTGCAGATGCAGACCGAATGGAATGCCTGGATGGCCGAGCATGCGTCAGTGATTACTGAGACTGCGGGTGTCGGTAAACCAAAGCGTATCACTGCAACAGGTGTTGAAGACGCTCGAAATGACATCATGATGTACTCATTCATCGAGGCAGAATCACTCGACGCGGCAGCGCAGCTGTTTGATGGACACCCGCACTTTGGTATTCCAAATAGTTGGATAGAGGTAATGTCTGTGAACAAAGAGATTAACTAAGTCCAATGCTGTTGTCATCGCACAGTATATCGATATGATTTTTCTCCAAAAATATGTGACGGCACTTAGTCTGATGCTCGTTACAGTCACTCTCGCGAGACTCATCTTTGTCTTTATTGATGATCCGGAGGGGCCAAACCTGCTGGTTGTTGCGGTGACGGCAGTGGTGCTCTACGTGCTCACCACTGGTTTGTATGTCTTCAGTCGTGGAAAGTCATTGCGGGCACTCCATTTCGTAACGGTGGCAGAAGCGAGAGACTTCAGCTGGATTTGGTTTATTGGTATCGAAGTTCTTGTCGCCGGCACGCTGTACCTTGCTATGACGTATCTCTAATATGAAAACAACAACTAGTACCAAACAGCATCGTATCTACAAGATGAGTGTAGCGAGTGTGTATTCGCTTTATCTCACCAAGGTAGAAAAGAAAGGTCGGACTAAGGCGGAGCTCGATACCGTCATCACCTGGCTAACTGGCTACACTGGAGCAAAATTGGCAGCAGCTCTCAAGAAGCAGGTAGACTTTGAGACATTTTTTGCCAAAGCACCGAAGCTTAATCCCAACCGTAGCCTCATCAAGGGTCTTATCTGTGGTGTACGCATAGAAGAGATCAGTGACCCGCTTATGCGTGAGATTCGGTACCTCGATAAGGTGGTTGATGAACTCGCCAAGGGTCGCGCGCTCGAGAAAATTCTCCGTACCAAGGAATAGTTGATTGTGCTATAGTGCCGCCATGACAGCTTCTACTTTTCTCGCGTTCGTGAACAACGAACTCCACCGTTTACATCACGAATACGAAACCCTCTTTTGGGAGTCGTACATGGGTATCAAATCAGTTGGAAAGCAAAAAGATAAAGCCCTGGTAGCGCTTGATGCATTTCGTGGGAGTCTCGAGCACAAAGCTACAGCTGAAGCGCTCGCAGCAAAAGCAACTGGTGAAACAAAAGAACGTCTCCTCACCTGGGTACGGTTTTTTGAGCAATACCAGGTGCCGTCTGAGGCATTGCCACTGAAGGAGAAGATCAACGGGCTCGAGACCGTCATCCAACAGAAACGAGCGGTGGCTGTCGAGGGGTATATCGATCCAAAGACCAAAGAATTTGTGCCAGCTTCTACGCTCAAGATGCGAAGTATGATGCAGACGCATCCAGAAGAAAGTGTTCGCAAGGCCTGCTTTACGGCACGAGAAAAATTGGCCACCGAACACCTGGCCGACTATGTACGACTCGTGGCGATGCGTAACGAGTTTGCGCGGCTCCTTGGCTATGCCGATTTTTATGACTACAACCTACGGCATATAGATCAAATGACGAAGGATGAGCTCTTTGGTATTTTTGGCGAGATAGCCACAGCGGCCAAACCGCATCTGGCTGCCATCAGAGAGCTTGAAAAAACGCAGCCCGATATCCGCCAACCGTGGAATTTTCACTATATGACAACAGGTGATTTTACCCGGCAGGAAGATCAATACTACCCGTTTACCGAAGCGGTCCCGCGCTGGCTTGAATCATTTGGGAAACTCGGGGTGACTTTTGGTGGTGGAGCGATGCAACTCGATCTGGTCGAGCGCAAAGGGAAGTACAACAACGGTTTTTGTCACTGGCCAACGCTTGTGCGCTACGAGCAAGGTAAACGTCGACCCGGGGCTGCCAATTTCACCTGCAACGTAACACCAAGGCAAATTGGCTCGGGCGTGATTGCATACAAAACTCTTTTTCACGAGGGTGGACATGCTGCACATCTGCTCAATACGACACAGCGTGATGTCTGTCTCAATCATGAGTATGCGCCGATGACTGCTGCCTGGGCCGAGACGCAGAGTATGTTTATGGATACGGTGTTTGCTTCGCCTGAGTGGCAGAGTCGGTATGCAAAAAATTCAGACGGGGAAGTCTACCCGTTTGCGCTTTATGAAGAGAAAGTGAAGGCGACGGCGATTCTGCGACCACGAGATATCATGTCTATCGTATTCATTGCGACTTTCGAACGACGGGTATACGAAGAAAAGAATCTGACCGAAGCGAAGGTCGTGCGTATAGCCAAGGATACTTGCCGAGAGATATTTGATTATTCGACCGACTCACTCCTTGCGCTCAATACACCACATATCTACTCGTGGCAAAGTGCGTGTTCATACCACGGATATGGTCTCGCGCAAGTAGCGCTTTACCAATGGCGTGATTACTTCTACAAAAAATATGGGTATATAGTTGATAATCCTGCTGTTGGTAAGGAGATGAAAGAAGCGTGGTCCTGGGGTGCACGCTATGACTTCAAAACTGCTGTCAGGCAAGCGACAGGGCAGCAGCTTAGTCCAAAGGCACTGATACGCCATATCACCCGTTCGCCTGAGACGGTTATCCGTGATGCTAAAAAGGCCATCAAACGATTAGAAACTGTGAAAGGTAAGGAGATGAAACTTGATGCTGGTATCACCATGGTACATGGCAAAAAGGTCATTGCCGATTCAAAGCAGGGTGTATCTGTTATGTGTAGAGCGTACGCCGAGTGGTACGAGCGTCTGGCCAAAGCGACTAAGGGTTCAAAATAAAAAGGGCGACCCCGCACGGGCGGGGTCGAGGGGCTCTTCTTCGAGTCAGATGCGGCCAAGGTACTGGTCGATCTCATACGGATCGATATCAGCGCCGAAGTACGCCTCCGGTTCGACCGGCTCCCAGTCGGCCAGTTTTGGGCCGAAGCGTGCATAGAAGCCGTAGCCGGGGTAGTGTACAACGTCATGCAGCACTTCGGCTTTCGACGTTTGTTGCGTGATCTGGCGGGTGGGTCGTGCCATCGGGGAGTACTCCTGACTGAAGGGATCTGTCTGTTACAATACAACATTTATATAAAAAGTCCAATAGCGTGCTATACTCTTCGCATGTATTACATCATCAGTGCAGCAGTTGTATTAGTAAGTCTTTGGATCTTGGGAAGTTACTTTGCAGTACGCAACCTCGAAGAGCCAGCCTTTACGGTGCTCGAAAATCGAAACGAGTATGAAGTACGCCAGTACAGCGCGTATATAGTGGCCGAAGTCGAAGTAACCGGTACTTATGATGAAGCCTTGCGTGAAGGTTTCCGCCAGATCGCGGATTATATTTTTGGGAACAATACGACCAAGACGAGTATTGCCATGACGGCACCAGTGCTCGAAAAACAATCAGAAAAGATTGCAATGACAGTACCTGTCCTCACCACTGATCCGAGTATTGCAACTACTCGCACCGTGGCTTTTGTCCTGCCGTCGTCATACAGCCTCGAATCACTGCCTGTGCCGAACAACAACGCCGTAAAGCTCCGTGCTGTGCCAGCCTACAAAGCAGCGGTACGACGCTTTACTGGCTACGCTACGCAGAAGCGTATCGAGGCACAAAAGGCTTCGCTTATGTCACAGTTAGCAACTGATACGGTGTCGATCCTCGAAGTGCCTCAGCTCGCTCAGTACAATCCACCACTTTCATTTCCGTATACACGGCGTAACGAAATTATCGTTGTTATTGAATAAATGATCCCTAGGCGCTCACTTATTTTCGGGTTAGAGCACCTGCTTGTGTGTTTGTAAATGTAGCTATCCCGAGCGATAGCTTATAATTAGTTTCCAGAAGCTCTTGAAGTTTCGTTCCTGCAGCAACAGCGAAAGGCATACCCATGCAACACTACGATTCTGTCGCTCTGTCGGCACCGAAGGGTCATGTGTTGCCGGCAGCTATCCCGCTCCAGCAGCACGCGATCAACCGCATCACCCAGGTGCGCCACTCGATGAACAAAGAGGAAACTGACTCGCTGGCGAGAAAAATTCTTGCCACGGGACAGCTTGCACGAGGGCGTATTGTGGCACTCACGCCAGAAGAAGCCGCCGTCTACCTCAGTGAAGTCAACGAAATCTGGGGCAGCGATCATCAGCTGCGATCGATGCGCAAGTGCGAAATCGACGGCAAGCCCTACTACCTCTTTGTGGTCTTTGGGCACCGGCGCTTGGCCGCTTGTGAACGAGCGCAGGAGATGAAAGTGAACGAAGGAGCGCGCAGCGCCCACTTCCATGACGAGTACCTCTGCGACATTTACTTTGGCATTCGAGCGATCGAGGCCATCACGATGCAGCTCGGCGAGAACACCTATGTCAAGCCGAGCCTGCGCGAAGAGATGGATGCCCTATGGCTCCTTTGGCGCTTCATGAAGCGTCAGAGACCATCCCTTCGCGTCGGCGACTTTGCCCGTAAGGTCGGAAAACGTCCCGAGCGTATCAAGGAGATGCTACAGTTCACCGCCTTGCCGGACAGCATCCAGCAACGCATCATGCCAAACCATCCGCGCGGTTCGCTGCCGTACCAGCTGGTACTCCAGCACGCACGGTTGGCCGGCGAGCTAGCTCGCCATGGCCGGGAGTTGTCTCCGGAAGAGCTCGAGCATTCGCTCGATGTCTTGGTGCTCCGGAGGGTCAAGGTCGACGAGTATCGCAAAGAAGTCGATGAGCGTATCGCGGCACTCCGCGGCAAGCAAACCGATCTCTTTGCGCTGTTCGATGAGTTTGTGCCAACAACAACGGCAACCAAACGGCGTGTTGTCGGTGAAAAAGTCATTCGGTCTATCCTGGCTGAGTTGACGTACCTGGAAATGGTGCACCGGTACAGTGTGGAGGGTCGCATCGGAGTCGGTCATCCGCTCGGTGAAGCCGGCCAGTCTGCCGAGCAACACTCACCACACTCTCCGGCCCGGCTCACGCTTCGGCTCATCGACCTTCTCGAGCAGGTGGCTCCCGAGCTCGCGAGAGAACTGCGAGCGGAAGGGAAGCCATCGCGCCCGCTTGAGGCCTCTGGCGAACGGTTGCCGGAGCTGCAGCGGGTGTTCGAAGAGGTGGTTGCCTTTGCCGGCAAGTGACATTGGTGGGCGCGGTTCACTCGCGCCCACTGTTCTTTTCTCCAAACACGCAGAGGAAGCTCACATGAGCCATCAGCTGACTATCGATGACGAAGCTGGCTTCCGTGCGTTTGATGAGATCATCGGACGTTGGCAAGCCAGCCCAAAACAGTTCCCGTACGATCAGAAGGGAGCGGTTATTCCGCAGGAAATCATCCCCGAAGCAATTCGGCAGAATCCTGAGGAGCTCTACAACTTCTACTTCTACATCTGTCTCTACATGCGTGGCGGTATCGAAAGCCTCCAGGCCTTCCGGGCTGTCCTCCGCATGCGGGATGATCATCCGCAGATCTTTGATCCGATTGTTGCCCAGCATCTGACACACGCTGAGCTACGGCCGATCATCGCACGGTACGTCGGATGGGATTCAAAAGCGGTAGCACGCTTTTGGATCGAGAATTCACGACGTCTCGTGCGCAACTGGAATGGTCAGGCGAAGAAGCTCTTTGCAGGCTTGCGCACGTACGAAGAAGCGCTTCGTCGCATCAAGAACAAACGGACGAAGCGTGAGTGGAAGGAAGCGTGTCTGGTGGATGACCGCGGCGAAGGCTTTATGGGTTTTCAGCCCAAAATGGTCTCAATGCTCCTCTACTTTATCGACTGGGAGGGTTTGCTTGAAACGCAATTTCTCTACCCGACTCCGGCCGACTTCCACAACTTCCGCTTTGGCTTGGCGCTGCAAATCATCGTCCTTGATCCGCGGCCGGTGAACTTACGTTCGACTGAGGTGCTATCGTTGCCGTGGCGTAAGCTCACGCTTCGTTACCTCGAAGCGAGGCGTGGTCGGGTGACGCCGGTCGAGTTGGCCGATGCTATCTGGCTGTTCTCGCTCACGCTCTGTGGTGCCTCACCGCTCACGGACTATCATGAGCGCAAAGACAAGAAGGGTCTCGGTATGTTTCAAGCCGAAGACCTACCGCACATGTCGGTGCCGGACTTTAGGGCACCGAAGTACCGGGAGCGGTTGAAGCGGACGTGTCTGTCTTGTCCGCTCATCGGCTCTTGTCGGTTGGCGATACCGGCCGGCCCGTACTATCAACGGCGAGGCGATCGAGCAGTGGCGTTTGGGGGACAGCTATACCTCAACGATCGCTTTCCAATCGAAGAGCACCTGCCAACATTCAGCGTTCGCTATCTGGATGTGACGTAATCTGTTCCAGACTGAAGTCCCTGTGATGGGACGAGACGGCGCACTCGTGCGCCGTTTTCCTTTTGCTATACTAGTACCATGACACCAGACATACATTTGTACAATCAGGCACAGACCGATAGTGAACGCGTTATTTGTGATGAGTTGCTGCGGATTATTGAAACTCATCTCAAGAAAGCTGAGGGTAAGATCTGGCACCGACACCCGGTTTGGTTCCTTGAGGGGAATCCGGTCGTCGGGTATTCCAAACTCAAGGCTGGTGTACGTCTCATGTTTTGGAGCGGCGCAGATTTTGCTGAACCACTCCTAGTGCTCGGTACCGGGAAGTTTAAAGATGCGAGTATCACCTATACGAACGTCGGGCAGGTGATAGAGAAAGACCTCAAGCGATGGCTAAAGAAATCCAAAGATATTCAGTGGGACTATAAAAATATTGTGAAGCGAAAAGGGAAGTTGGTAAAATTGTCATAGTGTTCACCGGCTACAAGGACACTCACCGCTGCATTCCTATCTATTTGTGTGAGACCTGCGTATACTGAACTCACCGCGGTTTAGTCGCTAAGAATACAACTGTTATGGCTGAAGATAAAAAAGTCGAAACCGCTACCCCTCATCATGATGCCGGCACCAAAGAAACGCCAGCACCAGCTACCACCGAACCAAAGAAATAATTGATAAAGGAACAAAAACGCACCCTGCAGGGTGCTTTTTTGTACTCTCCTGTACAATGGTACATATGGGAATAAAGTCGGCTTTGTTTTGGTTTGGATTTGTGCTGATACTCGCACTGATTTGGAAATGGTTAGACCTTCCACCAGAAGAAGAGCTGATCGATCTCGTTTCTGGTTGGATCGATACCTACGGACTACAGCTGGTGTTCATCGGTTCATTTTTGGAAGCCCTCTTGTTTGTTGGTCTCTACTTCCCCGGTAGTCTTGTTATATTTCTCGGGGTCGGCTTGGCATCAAGTAGCACCGAGGCCTTTGTATCGGTGCTCGCAGTCAGTGCTGGTATGTTTGGTGGTTACTTTCTCAACTATATGCTCGGGCGTTATGGCTGGTATCGTGTGCTTTTGCGACTTGGTCTAAGGCCGGGTATCGAGCGGGCACAGCACAAAATGCAGCAGAGTGATATTCGGTATATATTTTATACGTTTTGGAATCCTGGACTCGCCGCGTTCACTACTACTGCTGCTGGGATACTGCAGCAGTCACCGAAGCGTTTTTTCTACTTATGTGTGGCGGCTATTGTAGTTTGGAATACGTTTTGGGGAGTACTGGTGTATTCGCTCGGTCGTGATGCCCTTCGATTGCTTGATTTTACGGTGGTGCTCTTGATCATTGGTGTGTGGATTGTGTTTGAGATTGGTCTTATGGTTTGGAAAAAGTTTTTTATCAAGAAAAGTATCCGACACTAGATGCCCCTATCTATTTGTGTCAGACCTGCGTATACTGCCCACACCGCCGTTTTAATCACTAATAATCAATCATCATGTCAGATGAAACTAATGACGTAACTACTACTCCAAGTAGTGATGTACCAGCTACTGAAGAAGTTCAGACAGCAGCTGAGGTCGTAGAGCCAGCAGCTGAAGTAGCTGCTGCATAAGGACGACAACCAGATATACAAAAGTGCCCGCAAGGGCACTTTTGTATAGTAGAATATGTGAATGGCACAGACTCTCGCTACTGGTGCAAATCATCGTCTCCCGGCTGATATGCGGCAGGTACTGTTGCGTACCAAAGGTATGCCCGAGGTATGGAACGGACTCACGCCACTGGCGCGGAACGAGTGGATCTGCTGGGTCACTTATGTGAAGAAGGCAGAGACAAGGACTGATCACTTAAGGCGTTTGACCGAAGACCTTGGTCGCGGGAAGCGGCGACCATGCTGTTGGCCCGGCTGCCCGCACCGTCGACCAGAAGCAGCTAAGTGGTTTTCTCCGCGTAAAAAATAATTTGTATGAACCCCCAACCAAACAATCCGCTCCACGGCATTACCCTCAAGACCCAAGTAGAAGAACTTGTTGCCCATTACGGCTTTGAAGCTCTGGGTAAAAAGATAAAAATAAAGTGTTTTATTGAGAAGCCGAGTGTAACCTCGAGTCTCTCGTTCCTGCGAAAGACTCCCTGGGCGCGTGAGAAAGTGGAGCAATACTACGTATGGACGTTTTTTAAACGAGACGGTACCCGCAAACCTGGTTTGTAATAAACTAAGCAAGAGTTTGCTATACTAGAAACACATGTCAGCGTTATATCAGTTTCTTGATACCCACTTTAGAAAAATCTATTGGCTGTTGGTTCTCGCTATTGTTCTTGGTTCGGTGTTCTCGTTTTCTGTTGTGATGCCGGGAGCTGATCTAACCACGGGTGGTATATCTGAAACTCCAATCTGGTTATATGCCTTAGCTTACTGGTTGCCGATATTTCTCCCGACAGCCTTGATTTGTCTTTTGTCACTGTATGCTGTTATCGGGACTTTTAAGCGAACTCGTACCTGGTGGGGAACACTCGGCTATATTGTGTTCAGCTGTGGGGTCACCGTGTATGCCTTTATCGCGTTTCTTGTGGTGACCTTTTTACTCTACGGATTCTCATAAGACCAAAGTGTGGTAGCATACGCACGTATGGAAGTAGTTACCAATCATGTCTATGATCAACGAATGGCAGCCGGCCTGACTCAGGAAGAACTGGCTGTAGCCCTCGGGGTCACCAGACAAACCATCATCTCTATCGAAAAAGGCAACTACACACCGTCAGTGTTACTCGCCCTAAAAATTGCCAACTACTTTGACCAGTCGGTCGAAGAGCTATTTCAATTATGTACAAAAAAATAATGTTTATCGGGCTGGCGCTCGTGATCGGATTCTTTCTTTTAGTACTTGGTGATCTTGTGCCATTTTGGATGCCGATGATGGGGGAGATGGTGGCGTTGATGTGTGTGACTGTTTTATTGCTCGGTTGGGCAGGGCTCGTGGTAGCTGAATCAGCTGCTGACGAACGCGAGGTGTATATCACCATGCAATCTGGTCGGATGGCGTACGTAGCTGGACTGCTCACCCTGGTTATTGCGTTGGTGCTTCAGGGTTTGGCGCATGCTATCGATCCGTGGATACCGGTTACACTCACAGTGATGGTCGGAGTAAAGCTCATCGGACGACTCTACTTCGAGCGATAAGCAAAAAACAGCTGTGTATAGTCGACTTTACATTAATGTAAAGTCGACTATACTATACCCATAACCAATTATTTTGATAAAAATATGCAAAAAGCACTGGTGGGGTTTGTAGTAGCGGGGGTGGTATTGGTCGGTGGATGGTACGCTCTGTCTTCGGGTAACGCTGACGAGGCTCGGATGGCAGCTGAGAAGGCCGCAATGGAAGAAAAGGCGATGATGGAAAAGGAAGCCATGGAAAAGGCCGAAATGATGAAGGCAGAAGAAGGAATGAACAAAGATGAAGCGATGATGAAAGACGAAATGAAAAAGAACGACACTATGATGAAGGATGACGCCATGATGAAGAAAGAAGATCAGGCAATGTCTAGTGATGACGTCATGATGAAGAAGGCCGGAGTCTATGCGCCGTATGAAGCGAGTAAGCTCGCCATGGCGAACAGTGGTGACGTCGTGCTCTTTTTCAAGGCGTCATGGTGTCCAAGTTGCCGGGCACTTGATGGCAATATCAAAGCCAATCTCGGCGCGATTCCAGCTGGACTTACTATCCTCGAAGTAGACTACGACAACTCTGCCGCTATGAAGCAGCAGTATGGTGTTACCAGTCAGCATACTCTCGTACAGGTAGACGCGAGCGGCAAGCTTATCAAGAAGTGGAGTGGTGGTTCAACGCTCGCGAGTGTTGTTGCTCAGGTACAATAAATCATGACCTTACTCCTTCTCTCATTTATTGCTGGAGTACTGACTGTGTTAGCGCCGTGTATATTACCACTCTTGCCAGTGGTAATTGGCGCTGGTGTCGGTGCGCGTGATCGATACACGACACTGCGAGTAGTGGGTGCCCTGGCTCTATCGATTATCGCTTTCACCTTTGTGCTCAAGGTTTCAACAATCTTCATAACTGTGCCACAAAGTTTTTGGACGTACCTGTCTGGAACGATGATTGCGCTAGTTGGACTCACTTTTATGTTTCCGCATGCGTGGGGGAAGATTCCTGGTATCGGACGACTCAATCGTTCGTCAAACCAATTGCTTGGCAGTGGTTATACCAAAAAGTCGGCAGCGGGTGATTATCTGATGGGGGCTGCCTTGGGACCGGTATTCTCTACATGTTCACCGACTTACTTCCTGATCCTGGCCACTGTGCTACCGGTCAGTTTCTGGCAGGGAACAATCTATCTCTTGGCATATGTTGCTGGTTTGGCTTTAATCCTGTTCTTCATTGCCCGTCTTGGCGAACGTTTTGCCGGTAAGCTCGCGCATGTAGCGAGTGACAACGGATGGTTAAAGCAATCGGTAGGAGTCCTCTTGATTTTGGTTGGTGTACTGATTGTTACCGGCAGTGACAAGGCGCTTGAGACTGCTCTTCTTGATAGCGGATGGTTCGATGTGACGCAGATTGAATATCAATTATCCCGTTGGTTTGGTATTGAATCATGAAAACCTTGGTAATCGTTTTTGTGGTCTGTGGTTTGGTGGCTGTAACGTACTTCCTTTGGGGCGAACAAAAGTTTGCCGACCCTGTATCTATCTCACTTGAGGAACCGCTCGCTGCTCTTGAACCAGATACTGTGCCGACCCTAGAAGCAGTGGAATCACCTCAAGTTGATAGCAATAATCAAATTGCAAAACCGCTAGCAGACAAAACAGTATCGCTACAAAGTCTATCCAAGTCAGTTGTCTCACCGCGCCCGTATCATGAATTTGTTCGACCGAGTGCCTATCTCCATACAAATGGCAATCCAGTAACCATCAGTGAGCATGTTGGAAAGAGAATCATCATGATCTCGTTTATGACGTACTCATGTATTAACTGTCAGCGAACTTTTCCCACCCTAGTTCGACTTGACGAGATGTATCGAGATGACGGACTGCTCATTATTGGTATCCATACACCGGAGTTTGCGTTCGAGCATGATGCTGTGCGAGTGGAAAATGAGTTGGCGAAGTACGGAATAGATTTTCCGATAGTACTTGATAATGACTATGAGACATGGCGTGCCTATGGCAATCGATTTTGGCCACGTCGGTATATCATCGACATGACAGGCAAC